>Ga0181594_10004609_pt1 | contig 12203 bp, 8 predicted proteins | sample 071ome_18_FD_145603 | JGI IMG/M metagenome (GOLD analysis project Ga0181594, IMG submission 145603) | Coastal salt marsh microbial communities from the Groves Creek Marsh, Skidaway Island, Georgia - 071413BT metaG (spades assembly) | ecosystem: Environmental > Aquatic > Marine > Intertidal zone... | reverse complement strand
AATCCGCCGAGCGGAACAGAATTCCGGGAAGCCCGAGGCGCGAGCCGAGGGAATGCGTGTCTGGATTCAAAAAACCCGGTCTCCCTCAGCTTGCGCTTCGGGCTTCAAAGCACGGGTTTTTTCTCACTGGTACTGGTGAACCCTCGCCATCAAAACTTGCAGCAAGACGGAGCGTCGTCTGGTGCTCATTCGATTGCCCGGCAACTTGTGTGCTGAACAGGGTTGACAGGAAGTCGGAGCTTTCCGTGAAACGAGCCGCTTTCGTGAAACTACCAGTTCGGCGTCGGTGCCCGGAAATCCGCCATGTTCACCGAGCGGAACCAGTCGATTGTCTTGGCGAGTCCTTCGGCAAGCGGAACTGTTGGCTCCCAGTGCAGGTGCTGCTTAGCCAACGTAATGTCTGGTCGTCGTCGTTCAGGGTCATCGACGGGTAAGGGCTTCTCGATCAGCTTTGACTTTGAATCGGTCAGCTCAATCGTCAATTCGGCCAGCTGCCTGATCGTGAACTCACCGGGGTTGCCAAGATTGACGGGACCGACGAAATCGTCTGCACCATTCATCATGGCAATGATGCCAGCCACCAGATCATCGCGATAGCAGAAGCTGCGGGTCTGAGAACCGTCACCGAAGATCGTGATCGGTTCGCCAGCGAGGGCCTGGCGGATGAAGTTCGACACCACCCGACCGTCATAGGGATGCATTCGGGGTCCGTATGTGTTGAAGATCCGTACCACGCGGATGTTGACGCCATGCGCCCGGTGGTAATCCATGAACAGCGTTTCGGCGGCCCGCTTGCCCTCGTCATAGCAGGCCCGGGGACCGATCGGGTTGACGGCGCCCCGGTAGCTTTCCGGCTGCGGGTGGACCTCCGGGTCACCGTAGACCTCGCTGGTCGAGGCCTGCAGCACCTTGGCCCGGCACCGCTTGGCCATGCCGAGCATGTTGATTGCCCCGCTGACTGAGGTCTTCATCGTCTTGATCGGGTTGTACTGATAGTGCCCAGGGGCAGCCGGGCAGGCAAGGTTGTAGATCTCGTCCACCTCCAGCCAGAGCGGATGAATAATGTCGTGCCGCAGCAATTCAAAGTTGCCGCAGCCGAGCAGGTGGGTGACGTTGGTCTTTTGACTGGTGAAGAAATTGTCGACGCAGATCACGTCATGCCCCTGCTCGACGAGCTGTTCGCAGAGATGGCTGCCGAGAAAGCCGGCACCGCCGGTGACGAGAATACGTTTCAGAGAGGGCATCAGCTGAAAGCTCCGGGGATACGGAAACCCGTTTTCTGGCAGATGCGCTAGCAAGCTGCAAGTACCACAGCCGGCTACAAGCCCTCCCGCCCAAGGCCGAGCAGATAGCAGGTGAGATCGGCAAGTTCCTGCCGGGAGAGCTGATCGACCAGCCCAACTGGCATCAGTGAGGTTCCCGCTGATTCTTCGTCGATGTCATCGGCCCGGATCGTCAGTTGCTTGTCGTCGGCGGTACGCAGCACGAGCTCTGTTTCAGTCCGCGAGACCGGAATGCCGGTAGCGACTTGGCCGTCAACGGTCAGGACCACGAGGGTGTTGTAGCCCTCCTTCACATTCTTCGCCGGTTCCAGCAACGAATTAACGATGTAGTCGGGCTGACTGGCGACACCGATCGTCGACAGGTTGGGGCCGACCCGACCGCCTTCCTTTCCGACCCGGTGACATTTCACGCACTGCAGTTTTTCACGGCGATAGATTTCGTGGCCCCGGGCCGCACTGCCCGAGGCCTGCACGAAGGCAAGGAACTCAGCCATTTCGGCTGCCGAGAAGATACGCCTTCCCATTGGCTGCTCGCTAGCACCTTGCAGCCTTTTCAGAATCGCCTTCAACGTTGGCTCATCCCGACCGGCGCCGGCGAGCTGTTTGAGTCCTACCGAGGCCACAGTGGCCGGCAGCGGACGCTGGTTCGCCTCGATTGCCGCAGCCAGAATCGCCGGCGTTCCCTGGCGGGCGAGGAAGGCTTTGAAAATGGCGATCTGATTGGGTTCAGCGAGTGGATCAGCCAGCAGACCGGCAGCGGTCGTAGCTGCCACCTGCGGTTCTTGGTTCAGCAGAGCAGCCACCGCTGCGATCCGCAGAGCCATCGCAGTTGACTTGTCACGGGTGAGATGGTCGAGCGGTTTCACTGCTGCCTCGCTGGCGAATCGGCCGAGGGTCTTGATTGCTGGCAGACGGAGGGGGTCTGGTCGCTTCGTGTCGGAGGCAACCCTAGCCAACGCGTCGATTGCCGTTTCCACCTTCCATCGACCAGCCGCTTCGATGGCGGCTTTTGCAACAGCTGGGTTGGCTGCGGTGATCAACCGTTCGAGACCGGCCAGGGGTCCGGCCGGCTGGACGCGGCGACGATTTTCGGACTCAAGCAGGTGAGTAAGGAGCGTGGCAGTCCGGGCCGGTGGAGTGGCTGGGTCAACCGCAGCCTTGAAAGCTAATTGAAGTTCGGCAGGTCCTCCGAACCGGGCAATGCAATCGATGGCCGCGTTGCGATCAGCGGCTGAAAGGCTGTCGGATTGCAGCAACTGCACGACGGCTGGAATCGCCTCGGTTGCTGCGGTTGCCTCGATCGCAAACAGCAGTCGTCCAGGATTGGTACTCATCGGTGAGGTGCCGGCGACGACGGCCGGCAACCAATCGGATTGCAGTTCACGACAGGCCAGCCAGACGGCGTAATCGAGGGCGTCGTCACGAGGGTGGTCGACCACCTGCAGTACCAACGCCGCGGCATCAGCCCCACCGATTGCTGCCAGAGCCCTTACCCCCTCCAACCGGACCAGCATCGAGTCGTCAGCCACGGTAGAAGTAAGCAGCTTGACTGGATCATCCAGCCGATCGGCCCAGTCCACCGCAATGCGGGCTGCCGCGGCCCGGGCTCGCGGGTCGGTGGAACCGAGCACCTCAGTAAGAAGCGGCTGGTTGATGTCGCTTGCGCTGCCCCGATCAATTGCTTGGAAGAGCCGCAACCCTTCTAGCCGCAGCCGGTCAAAGCTGGTGGCAGCCGGGTCGAGCTTAGCCAGCCAGTTGGTCACCGCCTGGCGAACGGAAACGGGGTCACGAGACCAGAGTACCCGGCGGGCCATGTCACGGCCGTAGGCCGACTGAGTGGCTAGATCGTTGAGAAGTTCAGGGATCGATCGGCTGGTGAAATCGATCCGGGGCGTGAGCGGCCGGCCCTTGGCCGTCACCCGCCAGATCCGGCCATGCTCGCGGTCGCGACGGGGGTCACGAAAGTCGACCTCGCCATGTTGAATGATAGGGTTGTACCAATCCGCGATGTAGATCGCCCCGTCCGGCCCCAGCTTGATGTCGATAGGGCGAAAGGTGACCCGCCTCGAGCGAATGAGGTCAGGTAGTTGTTCACTGCTGAAGCCCGAGCCCTGCTCAGCGAGCCGAAAGCGACAGACGCGGTTGGCTCGGAAGTCGTTGGTGATGAGCGTGCCTTGGGCATCATCGGAGAGATGGGGCCCATCAACGAATTCAATGCCGCAATATTTCGGGCTGCCGGGATTCATGCCGTGGAGAATCCGGGGTGTCCCGACGGCCGCCTGATAGGCAGCACCAGGGAACCCGTAATAGATGCCCTCACCGCCGGCACCATCGGTGACCAGTGAGCGGTGCCATTGGTCAAAGGCATGGCCCCAGGTGTTGACCCAACCGCGGGCGTAGACGTCAAGCGCGAGGGATCGAGGGAGGAACCGCCAGATGCCACCACCGTTAAGTCGTTTGACGCCAGCCGGTGTCTCCACATGACTATGGATATAGATCGACTGATTGAAAAACAGCCGGGCATCAGGGCCCCAGCGGAAGGTGTGGATGATGTGGTGGGTGTCTTCCGCACCAAAGCCCGACAGCACCACCCGACGCCGGTCGGCTCTGTTATCACCGTCGCGGTCAGCCAGGTGGAGCATCTCGGTGCTGTTGGCGACGTAGCAGCCTCCATCACCAGGTAATACGGCCGTGGGCATCAGCAGCCCGTCGGCAAAGATGGTGTGGGTGTCAGCCTGCCCGTCACCGTCACGGTCTTCAAGAATGGTGACGGTGTCGTTGGCGACCTCACCCGGCTGGATCTGCGGGTAGACGCTCGAAGACGACACCCAGAGCCGCCCTTGAGGGTCGAAGTTCATCTGCAGCGGCTTGCAAATCATCGGATCGGCCGCAAACAGGTTCACTTCATACCCTTCTGCCACCAGCATGTCGGCCAGTTCAGCGGTCGGATCAGGAGCGGGAATGTCGGTGAGCTTTCGCTGGGCAGCTGCCGGATTAGCAGCCACTGCTAGCGAGGCCAACAGGGTGGCAGTCAGCAGCCGTGAAAAAAGAGTCATGGCAGGTCTCCTGTGGCGGGCAGTGCATCACGGGCATTTCGGACATCGGCTTCAGCTGCAGTCACCAATGGATCAAACCGAGGAATCTCAGCCGCGTTGTTCCCCTGTTCGTGTTTACGGAACAGAAAAAGGTAGGTCTCGTTGGCTGGTCGCCAACGGTGGAAGAAGAGCTGGTTTTTTGCGTTGATCTGTTCGCGAACCGGTGCGGTGCGAGTGGCCCAGTCGTCCGGAAGCTGCCGGCCAGCCGCTGCCACAAACAGGCGGGCTGCTGTTTGGTAGCCGAACGGTGAAAGGTGAATGCCATCGGTGGTCGACGCCTCAGCGGCAGCCGCTGTGGGCCAATCAGCAAAGAGATCGACCAGTCCTGCCTGTCGGGCGACTGCTGTCTTGCGGATGACGGCTGCATAGCGGGCGAGGACGGCATTCTGGGCGTCGGCGTTTGGACAGGTTGTCTGTCGTTCAAACGGACTCGGCGTGACCAGCACCAGTCGCGGCCCGCCTGACGATTCACGAGGCTCCTGATGGCAGAGATCTGCACAGAGCTTATCCAGTTGCTTCCCAAAGGCATCGAGCTGTTGGTCACCGGCAAACGACTCGTTGCGGCCGTAGGCAATGAAGATCACATCGGGTGCCAGCTCATCAACCAGCTTTGTCATCCGAGCATAGCCTTTGGCGGGAGGATCAAAGACGCCTCGGCTGTCGGCCCAGACAGTGTCGCCTCCCCACCCAAGATTGCGAAATTCAAGATCTGCCTCCGGGAAGGCCGTTACCAAGGCCGTTTCGAGAAATCCCAGTTGCCCGTCGCGTTCAAAAAGCGTGTCACCCAGCAGCACGACCCGCTCGCCGTCATGCAGTTGCCACCTATGGCCTGCAGTACCGGTCGGCTCGGCCGCAGCAGGCTCGCCATTGGTGCCGAGAACCAACACAAGGACTGTGAGAGAAAGCTTCCATGAGGGCGATAGGCCTGCATTCATTGTCATGCTCGCGGAGAAGGATTCTTCATGATACTTTACCATTCTTGGAAGGTCGTGTGCCGCCGCTGCGAGGCGGCGGCACACACATGATCTTCCGTCACAAAATCTTACGGGATCAATCGTTGCTACAGACACCGCAGCACAATAACCAGAATTATCTTGAACAGGAAACGAGGACCTCCATGAATCAACCATCAACTACCGGGCTGAATCGTCGCGATCTGTTCACCGCCGCCGCTGGTGCGGCCGTTCTCACTGCTGCAGGCCGGGCAGCTGCGGCTCCGGCGGTGACGAAGGGACACATCAAGCAGTCGATTGTCACCTGGTGCTTTGGCATGATGGGTGATAAGTGGAGCATCGAAAAGCAGTGCCAAGTAGCCAATGAACTGGGCTGCCTCTCGATCGAACTGACCGAGCCGAAAGACTGGCCGCTGCTGAAGAAGCATGGTCTTACCTGTGCGATTGCTCCCAACGGCATGCCGGGCGCGCCCTTTGTCAAGGGCTTCAACAATCCCAAGTACCACGAGGAAGTCATCACCCGAACGACCGAGATGATTGACGCCTGTGCCGAAGCCGGCATGCCGGCTGTGATTGCCTTCACTGGTTTCAAGTGGCGGGATGCCGAAGACCCAGCCAGTGGGGCGATGCCCGACGACGAGGCCTTCGACAACTGCGTGAAGGGCCTGAAAAAGATTGCCGGCCACGCCGAGAAGCAGGGCGTGACGATCTGTCTGGAACACCTCAACACCCGGGACGACACCCATCCGATGAAAGGTCACCCCGGGTACCAGGGCGATGATGTCGATGCCGTGGCCGCGATGCTGCGGCGGGTTGGCTCTGAGCGGGTCAAGTTACTCTTCGATATCTATCATGTGCAGATCATGAATGGCGATGTGATCCGTCGGCTTGAGGAGTGCAAAGACATCATTGGCCACATTCACACCGCCGGGAATCCGGGCCGCAATGAACTCGATGACACGCAGGAGATTAACTATCCGCCAATCATGCGGAAGCTGCTTGAGATCGGCTACGACGGCTATGTTGGCCAGGAGTTTATTCCCACTCGAGATCCCCTCGCCGGCCTCCGCGAGGCGGTGGCCCTCTGCGATGTCTGAGTAGCGGCCACCTCAACGACAATTCTCCGGCCTGTGTCTGCATGCCGTTTCGAGCCCGTTCGCTACCGCAGGTAGACAGGCGGCCCTGTGGGGGATACCTGAAACAATGAGTTGCGGCCTCTCTCCCAGACTGCTGGTTGCCGCAACGGTGCCTGCCATCCGAGCGACGTTGGTTGCGGCTGCCTTCTCTGGTCTTGCTGGTTTGGCGATGGGCCAATCGGCCCCAGCAGCGTGGAGTCCGGAATTTGTCCAGCAGGTCCTTGCTGATGCCTGGAGTCGGGGCGATGTCCGCCGTGGAGCCGGCGTGTTCAGTGCTGCCGCAACTGGCTGTACGTCGTGCCACAAGGTGGCTGGTGTGGGCGGTGCCGTAGGGCCTGAACTCACGACGGTCGGCAAATGCCTTTCGCCCGAGGAAATCGTTGAATCGGTCTACTGGCCGGCCCGTTCGATGAAGCCCGAGTACCGGGCCTATGCGTTTGTGCTGGCTGACGGTCGAGTACTCCAAGGGATGATTCAACAAGAAACCGCTGATTGCGTGGTTGTGGTCGAGGCGACAGGAAAACGTCATGACTTGACGCCTGCCGATATTGAAGAGCGGACGGAGGTGGGCTCACTGATGCCGGCCAACGTATTTACGTCGCTGCCTGCCAAGCAGCGCTGTGATCTCGTACGGTATCTGTTGGAACTCGGCCGCACAGCTGGCCTTGAAACGCTTTCGCATCGAGCCGGCCCCTTCGACGTGCCTCGTGAGCCGCTTGAGCCCGACGATTGGCCAAACCGTGATCTCTGGGTCAACAAACACCGCGTCTACGATTCCTACACGAAGCAGGCAATCGCTTTCCGTGGGCGGAACCCGATGCCGCTGCTGCTGCCGGCATGGCCGGGACTTGACGGCGGCACGCATGGCCACTGGGGCAGCATTCCCTGGTCAACCTGGGACGATGAGCGACGGAACGAGGGCGATCAGGGTTCCCTGCAGTGCTGGCCGCTCGCTATCGGTGGTCGGACTGTGCCGCGGGCGGTGAACCTGCGGTTAGGCGACACTGGTGAACTGGCGGCCTGCTTCAACCCCGATACGCTCCAGTTTGAGGCTGTCTGGACGGGTGGCTTCCTCACGTTTGGAAAGCAACGGTACGGGTTTCTGGCCCCCGCAAAACCGGCAGGAACCCTCGGCTCGGCGCCTGTGGCCGTGGACCTGCCACCCGGCCCGCGGACCTATCACGGCTTTTACCGTCACGGCAAGCGAGTGGTGTTTTCCTACTCAATCGGCGACGTGAACTATCTCGATGCACCGTGGTTAGAGAATGGCCAGCTTGTCCGTGAAATTGCACCAGCTGCAAGCCACCCCCTTGCTGCATTGCTGGCTGGTGGCCCGCCCCAGTGGCCGCAGCTGCTAACAACATCCGGCACGCTCGGTAGCGGTGAGCCGTATGCTGTCGATACGATCGCCCCGCCGTTTGAGAACCCTTGGGGTTCGCTGATGTTCTTCGGTGGGCATGGCTTCTTCTCCAATGGTGATGCGGCGATCTGCACGATCCAAGGCGATGTCTGGCGGGTCTCCGGTCTCGATGCGGAGCTGAACCTTGTCCGCTGGCGACGGCTGGCAGCAGGACTCAATCAGGCTCTCGGCCTCGTCGTGCATGACGACGTTGTTTACGTACTTGGTGGCGACCAGCTCACTCGGCTTGAAGATAGCAATGGCGACGGCGAGGCCGACTTCTACGCCTGCGTGACGAATCGCTTCGAGCCTTCTGGCGGACACAACTTCAAGTGCGGCCTTGAACGCGACGGGGCTGGCAACTTTTTCACGGCCTCGCATCAGGGCCTGCTGCGGATCAGTCCCGACGGCCAGACGGTCGATGTGCTGGCGGTCGGCTTTCGCAATCCCGATGGCCTCGGGCTACTTCCCGACGGCACGCTCACCGTGCCCGTCTCCGAGGGCGACCGCACGCCGGCGTCAGCGATCTGCGAGGTGCGGCAGGAGCCGGGCCAGCCTCCGGCGAACCCTCGGCCAAACTTTCGGGGAACGCCCCCAGCCCTCCCGCTGGTCTCCATCCCCCGCGGACTCGATCATTCAAGCGGTGGCCAGACCTTTATTTCGAGTGACCGCTGGGGGCCGCTGGCCGGTCAGTTGGTGCATTTTTCGTTCGGGGCCTGCACGCACTTTCTTGTCCTTCGCGACGAGGTAGCCGGGCAGCCGCAGGGGGCCATTGTGCCGTTGGTTGGAGATTTTCGGTCGGGTGTCCACCGCGGCCGATTCAGTCCAGCCGATGGCCAGCTTTACGTCAGTGGCATGAACGGCTGGCATGTCTACGGCGTGGACGACGGCTGCTTTCAGCGGGTGCGGTACACCGGCGGCACCGTGCAGCAGCCGATCGGCATTCGGGCTCATCGGAATGGGGTGCGGCTGCAATTTTCGGCGTCGCTTGATCGCCACGTCGCGGGCGTTGCGGCCAACCACTTCGCCCAGTGCTGGAACTACCGCTACAGCGATTCCTACGGCTCATCGGAATTCTCACCGAGTCACTACGGTACGGTGGGGCATGACCCGCTGGCGATCCGCTCAGCCACGGTCCTCGCCGATGGAAAAAGCCTGTTCCTCGAGTTGCCTGACCTCCAGCCGGTGAACCAGTTGCATCTGCACGTCGCTGTCGGTGGCGGCGTGACGCGTGACGTATTCGCCACGATTCACAACCTTGACCAGGCATTTCATGACATCCCGGATTATCAGGAGGTAACCCGGCCTGTGGCGGCCCATCCAATTCTCCGCGACATCGCGATGATGAAGGCGACCGTCAAGAACCCGTGGCTCGGGAAAGTCGAGGATGCCCGGCCCCTCACGATCGAGGCCGCTTCGAACCTGTCCTACAAGACACCGGAACTTCGGGCGAAGCCCGGTGAGAAGCTCGCCCTCACGTTCATGAACCCCGATGTCGTGCCCCACAACTGGGTGCTGGTGAAGCCCGGTACGCTGGCCGCGGTCGGCACCCTGGCCGATGGGCTGATCACCGACCCCGAGGCAGTCGCCCGGCATTACGTGCCGAAGACTGACGACGTGATCGCCTATGCCGACATTACCACGCCCGGCACCCAGCAGACGATATATTTTACCCTCCCCGACGTCCCCGGCCGTTATCCATTCCTCTGCACCTTTCCGGGCCATTGGAAGCTCATGAATGGTGTTTTGATCGTTGAGTGACAACCCCTCTTCACAACCCCTCACTTTCAGGAAAATCTTCATGCCATTCCGTTGTTCAGGCTCGATTGTCCTGTTGGCCAGCCTCTTCATGGTTGTTCACGTGACGCGGATCAGCTCGGCGGAGGAGCGGGTTGAACTTGCCGCGCGGGCCCAGGAACTCTTCCGCCATGACAATCTTGTCGCTTGGTGCATCGTGCCATTCGATGCGAAGAAGCGGGGGCCGGAGGAACGAGCGGCGATGCTTGCGAAGGTGGGCCTGAAACGCTTTGCCTACGACTGGCGGCAGGAACATGTCCCAACGTTCGACCAAGAGTGGGATGCGCTCGCGAGGCATGGTGTCACTCTTGATGCGTTCTGGTCGACCCCACCCGATCTGCCAGGACTGCTCGCGAGCCTTAAGCGGCGGGGCCTGAAGCCATCGTTTTGGGTGATGGCGAAGGCCCCGAGCGACCTTGATCAGGCGACGAAGGTGCAGCACGCCGCTGACCGGCTCCGTCCACTCGCCGAGACCCTGGCGAAGGCCGGCTGCCGGCTCTCGATTTACAACCACGGTGGCTGGGGTGGCGAGCCTGAGAACATGGTCGCCGTCTGTGAGGCGATTGGCCTGCCGAACGTGGGCATTGTCTACAACCAGCACCACGGCCACGATCATGTGCCGCGGTTTGCGGAGGCGTTAGCGGCGATGCTGCCCCACCTGCACTTCCTCAACATCAATGGCATGACCGCCGAGGGAGATAAGAAGGGCCAGAAGATTTTGGTGATCGGCCAGGGCGACCTCGACGTGGAACTCGCCGAGATCATCTGTGAGAGTGGCTACGACGGCCCCATCGGCATCCTCAATCATACGGGGCATGATGCCGAAGCCCGCCTGCTCGACAACCTAGAAGGCCTCGACTGGATTACGGGTGAGCTGATCAACAAACCGATCCCTAAGCCGACACCACGGACAAAATGAGGAACGCCAATGGTCGGTTGCTTGATTGTGCGTCGCTGCGGCAGCGGACCACCGCATGATTCAGGTGTGACCGGCGGTGGCTGGAGGGCCCCGGCTGATTCATGTTCCGTCTGGCCGTATCAGCATGATCCGGACATCGGCCACGTTGGTGCCGGTGGGGCCGGTCTCAATGAGGCCACCAGCGGTGGCTAGCAGCGGATGGGCGTCGCAACGGTCAATCGCGTGGCTGAGTGCTGCGGGCTGGTGCTTGAAGGTTGCGGCCACGGGTGAATCAATAAAGCCACCGGCTGCGGAGGTCGGGCCGTCCTCGCCGTCGGTACCGAAGCTGGCAAGCAGTAGCCCGGCGGGCCAGTTGCGTCCTCCCGCGAGTACGTCCCGCGCCACCGCCAGCACCGTCTGCTGATTGCGGCCGCCGCGGCCATGGTCGACTGGTACCACGACCGTTGCCTCGCCTCCCTCAATGACTGCTCGCGGCTGGCCGTCTTGTTCCGAAGCTGCCACCAGTTTGTCACTGAGGCTGGCGAGCCGACTGCCGGTGGCATTGGCTGTTTCAGCGGCCGTCACCGTGCCGGCTGAGATGACCTGATACCCGCAGTTTTCAGCAGCAGTCGCGGCTGCCCCAACCGCGGTGGTATTGCTGCCCAGTAACAGGTGGCCAACCCGGCAGCCTGCCGACGTTGTCCAGCGGCCGGTACTGTCAGCGGAAGTGGGCGGTCTGCTGGCGGCGGCCCGCCGGGCTGCCTTAAGCAGCGTTTCACGGTCGGCTGGGAGAACCCCATAGTGGGCCAGCAGTGTTGCCAGTCCACCGATGTCGATCGTTGCGGGTAGGCAGGGCCCCGAAGCGATTGTGCCCAGGTCATCACCGATCACATCAGAAAGCACCACGGCCAGCAGCCGTCCGGCAGAGCAGGCAGCGGCCAGCCCACCTCCCTTCACCCGACTTGCGGCCCGGCGAACCGTGTTGATGGCAGTGATGTCAGCACCCGCAGTGGCCAGTTGCTGAGTGATGCGGCTGAGCAGCTCCAACGAGATGCCTTCCACTGGTGCTTCAAGCAGGGCCGATCCACCGCCGGTGATCAGCACGATCGCCAGGTCGTCGGAGTCGAGCTGGCTGAGCATCGCGAGCATCTCACCTGTCGCGGTGCCGACGGCTGTGGTCGGAAGGTTCACGCCGCCTGGCCGGGTTTCCCGCACCTCGATGTTCGTAAGCGACAGGCCGCAGCCCTCCGGCACGCTGACCAGGCCCGTCACCCGATGTTGCGCAAGCCGCTGCGGCCCCAGCAACGCCTCCAGGCCCGCCGCAAAGCCACCGGCCGCTTTGCCACCACCCACGACCACGATCCTGTTCAGCCGATCGAGGTCGACTGCGTCACCGCCAGCCACCAAGACCGGCTGGTCGTCACATCGCAGCTGGCCGGCCGGTTGGCCCAGCGACAGCCGGTTACCCATCAGCGAGCAGGGGTCAATCGCAGCGGTCATAGCGGCAAGAATGTCGGCCAGATCCTGCTGCAGCGGCGTGATCGCCGGGATAGAGCGCGGTCGTTTGTTCCCAATCACGGTAGTGTTCCACCAGGCGGCCGTGGTGGCTCATCACCATGCTGGTTCTTAGGATCAAACTGGG
>Ga0181594_10004608_pt1 | contig 12204 bp, 19 predicted proteins | sample 071ome_18_FD_145603 | JGI IMG/M metagenome (GOLD analysis project Ga0181594, IMG submission 145603) | Coastal salt marsh microbial communities from the Groves Creek Marsh, Skidaway Island, Georgia - 071413BT metaG (spades assembly) | ecosystem: Environmental > Aquatic > Marine > Intertidal zone... | reverse complement strand
TCAAGTCCGCCCCGTACAGGTAAGCGTCGGTCAGGTCCGCACCGGTCAGGTTCGCAGCGGTCAAATCGGCCCAGGTCAGGTCGGCACCGGACAGGTCGGCACCGATCAGGTTCGCTTTGGGCAGGTTCGCCCCGTTCAGGTTCGCCCACGCCTTGGCTCCGTTCAGGTTCGCAGCGGTCAAATCGGCCCAGGCCAGGTCGGCACCGGCCAGGATCGCAGCGGCCAGGTTCGCACCGGCCAGGTTCGCCCCGTACAGGCAAGCGTCGGTCAGGTCCGCACCGGTCAAGTCCGCCCCGTACAGGTAAGCGTCGGTCAGGTTGGCACCGTACAGGTCCGCACCGATCAGGTTCGCCCCGGACAAATCCGCACGGCACCCCGCCAGGTCGCCATCAAGCCACAACCGGTGCAGCCTAAGCACATCAGGCAAGTCGTGCATGTCAGTCACTGGTCCCACCCTTCCGGCATTGTGGCCCCCTCCAGGTTCGCCCAGGTCAGGTTCGCCCCCTCCAGGTTGGCACCGGACAGGTCGGCACCGATCAGGTTCGCTTTGGGCAGAAACGCCCTCGACAGGTTCGCCCCCTCCAGGTTGGCACCGGCCAGGGTCGCCCTAGACAGGAACGCCCAGGAAAGGCGGGCCCCGGCCAGGTACGCCCCGCACAGGTTCGCCCTGGTCAGGTTGGCCCTGGTCAGGTTGGCCCTGGTCAGGTCCGCACCGTACAGGTTCGCCCCGACCAGCTTTGCACCGGCCAGGTCCGCCATGAACAGGTTCGCCCCGTACAGGTCCGCACCGATCAGGTTCGCACCGGTCACGTTCGCCCCGTACAGGTTCACCCTGTACAGGTCCGCACCGGACAGGTCCGCACCGGACAAATCCGCACGACACCCCGCCGGGTCGTTGGCAAGCCACAACCTGTGGAGCCTAAGCACCTCAGGCAAGTCGTGTATGTCGGTCACTGTGCCCACTGGTCCCACCCTTCCGGCAAAGTCGCTCCGGTCAGGTCGGCACCGGACAAATTCGCCCCGGTCAGCTTTGCGCCGGTCAAGTCCGCCCCGTACAGGTAAGCGCGGCTCTCCTCAAGCGGTTCGGTGGTCAGCCCGAGTTCAAGAGCGCCTGCGAGCGCGACGAGCGTTGAGAGCGTCGGGTTCGGGCTCTCAGCTGAGAAGAGGCGCCTGATCACCTCGGGGCGCAGATCTGCCCTACGGGCTAGCTCAGCCTTGCTGAGTTGCAGGCTGCATCGGCGCTGATCGAGAGTTCGGATGATTCCGTCGATCTGGTCGATGCGTTGACGTGCAGCTACGTAGGCGCGCTCGTACTCCGGATCTTTCCTACGGTCTCGGAGATACCGCTCTGCGCCAGTGCGTGCTGTTGTCATGAGTCTCACTATAGCGTGACATAAATGTTACGCAAGGTCGGGTCGAGCGTCGTGCTCCCGCTCCTATCGCCCGGGAGGGCGGCACCGGCCAGGTCGGCTTCGGCCAGGTCGGCACCGGCCAGGTCGGCACCGGCCAGGTCCGCCCGGCGACCCGCCGGATCGCGCTCGAACCACAACCTGTGCAGCCTCAGGATCTCGGGCAAGTCGTGCATGCTTGCTTCCATTAGTTGACCTCCTCAGGTCGGTTGGTTTTTGCAGCCCGTGGGCCAGATCAGCGCTCCAGCCACGCGTAGTAAGCCTGCTCGAACGCCCACTCGATGACGATCGCATCGTCCTCTTCGGTTTCGGCGACATGCCCGTACAGGTCGTAGAAGCCCTCTCGTGCGAAGTCCAAATGGACTGCCAGTCCCAGTCGGTCGTTTTCGATCCCAGTGAGGAAGGCGTCAGCCTCCCGAATGTCTGTGGTCTTGGGTGGGTTCCATCCGGGGTTGATGTTCATTGCCATGCACACAATCTATACCGTGCTAAGGCACATTGCAAGTTTTAGGGGGAAAGTTTTCAGATGTGCCGCCACAGCTCCCGATCCGCACGCCGCACCACCAGCCGACGCCACCCGCAAAACGACTTGCGGTGCAGCAAAATCGCAAGCCGCAGATCGTTGCGTTGGCTGAGAGCCAACCGCAGCGCCCTGTCGTTCATCGGATCATGCCCGGTGTGATCGGGTCACCGTATGCGACCGCAGCACCCACCACAGCCCCCAGGACGCTTTCTGCCGCGTCCACCGCATCAGGGTGCAACGGTCGCAACGGTGCGACATTGTCGACCGCCAGAACGGCTCCAGCGGGCAGGTCAGCGGTTGCATACCACGATCGGCGAGCACCGACCGCAGCCGGACCCTCCCCAGGATGCGGCTCAAGCCAGTCGATCTGCACGGCAGCCGCAGCCATCTCCGCAGTGGCCTTGTAAAGCAGCAGCTCGTCGACACCGACCAGAGCCATGTCGTGATCCGGCACCGGCTTCGACCAGCCGTCCACCGTGAAATGCTTCTCCAGCACCGTTGCTCCCATCGCCACCGCCGGGCCAGCCGCCCAGGTGTCGAGGGTGTGGTCGGAGTAGCCGACCCGGCCGCCGAACTCGAACAGCAGCGTGCGGATGCGGCCAAGCGCTGCGTGCTCCGGCGGAGTTGGGTACTGCAACGAACACGCCAACAGGATGACCTCGGCGCATGGGGTGAGGCGACGGCGAGCAGCGTGGATCTCGGGCAGGGTCGCAGCGCCGGTCGACAAGATCACCGGCAGACCAGTGTCTGCGACAGCATCGAGCAGCAGGCTGTTCGTGATGTCGCCGGATGCGATCTTGATTGGGTTGCCGATCTCGGCCAGCACATCCACTGCGTCAACGTCGAAGGGTGTGCCGATCAGCTGGATGCCTACCTGCTCGGCGGCGTCGGCCAAGTCGATGTGCGCCCGGTACGGGAGAAGCCCGTTGCGGAGAAACACGCCTCGCTGGTCGAGGTCGTCGCCGTGCCGCCAGTACTTCGGAGCTGACGGCGCGGCGATCGTGTGCGGCTGCAACAGTTGGAACTTGATCGCTGACGCCAGCCCGTCGGCGGCTTCGTCGATCATTCGCAGCGCACGCTTGAAGTCGCCCTCGTGGCACTGGCCTGCCTCAGCGATCACTTGCACCCGGTTCCGGTTCGCAGACCCTGGCCCGTTCTCAAGTCTCATCGTCATTGCTCCCGTACAGTCGGCTGCGTCGGTGATGGCGTAGCCGTTCGATGGCCAGCCGGTTGATTAGGTCGGTGATGCGTTCGAGGCCGAACCCGTCGACCTCCTGCGCTGCGAGGTCGCCACGCTGACCGAGCTGGTCCTCATCGGCGAGCAACGCCAGCACCACCGGGCCGAGCATCGTCGGGTCGTCGACGCTGACCGCTGACGCCGGTACCTCGTTCATTGTCGCTTCCCGGTCGTTCGCTGGGATGCAAACCGCAGGGATGCCGAGGTGCGCTGCCTCCCACGCAGTGCGGCCGCGTGACGTGACCAGCAGCGAACAGTTCATCATCTCCTCCACCATGACCGGGTTCGATGCGACCTGAACGGACGGCAGCAAGTCGTCCTGGTCGTACCGGCCGGACAGCGGCGGGGGAATGACCCGCACCTGCACGCCGAGCAACGACAACGTGTTCGCCACCGGCACCGTACGTCCGGCTGGGTCGGTGCCGCCGAACGACACCAGCACCGGTCCGTCAAGCAGCCGACCGTTGTCGACTCCGCGGAACTCGTCGCGAAGGTCGAACCACTCAGGCCCTGCGAGGGTCTGCAACGACAACGGCGAGCGCAGCGCCCCGACATGAACACCGGCACCGCAGGCAGCGTCGTCGCATTCCAGGCGGGTGACTCGCTGCCCGAAATGGTCCAGCAGCCGCGACCACCGGTTGTCGTCTAGGACATCGAGAACAATGGCATCAGGATCGAGGTCGATCAGTTCGTCGGTGATCTCGTCAACAGTGTCAGGGTCGCACAGGTTAGGGGACAGCAGCCGCCGGAACTCGTCAGGTGTGTCCGCTGCGTAGACGCACACGGAGTGGCGTAAGGCTAGTTCGTCTGCGATTGCTGCGGTGCGGTGCAGGTGCCCGCTGCCGATCAGTTCATCACCTGTCGTGACCAGGCAGATGTGCGCCCGTTCGACTGCGACCTGAGCCGCAAGCAGATCGGCGGGTGTGTCGATGTCGATTGCTTCGACACCGCCGACAGGGATCGGGTGATGGTTGCCGCCGATCTGCGGTGCTGCGTCCCCGTACCATCCGTCCTTGCGTGGGTAGTTGCGCGTCAGTTGCAGGCCACCTGTTTCGATCCACCGTTCGTCGGCGAGCTGCCGGTTGACCCGATCCAGAATCATCGGGACACCCTGCGACCAGATGAACCCGTGAAACCGTCGCATTGTCGCCATCGAGTCGATGTCCGAGGACAGCATGGTCGTGCAGGCGTCCGTGACGGTCACCCAGTCCAGCAACGACGTCGGCTGGAGGATGCCGCACACGTCGAAAGGTTCTTCGCCGACCAGCCGCAGTTTCTCCAGCACATCGTCGAGTGCCGCCGTGACAGGCGCGTCAGGTGTCGCAGCGGACGGCACACGCCGCAGCACCTCGAAACGGACGTCAGCGTCACGCATGTCACGGATCACTGTCACGTCGTGACGGTCCTCGCGTATCTGCCGTCGTGTCAGGTGACCGCGTGCGAGCACCTGCGGGTCGTTTGAGGTCAGCACGACCAGGGCGTCGCAGTCGATGTTGTGCTTTTCCTTCAGGTCAGCGACGGCGTGCTGCGCTCCGACCAGCGCAGCGTCGACAGCGTGAGCAATCAGCGGTGTGCCGCCGACCAGCCGATGCACTTTCCGATGAATCCCGGTCGATCCGGCGCGTGCCGGAACAACGAGCAGCAGCCGCTGCGGGATCATGTCAACCACCCTCGAAGGCGTGCTGCGGCCGGGTTCGCGTGAACCCATCCGTGACAGGTGCGGCACAACCAGAGCAAGTTCGCCGGGTCGTCACTGCCGCCCTGGCTGCGGCGGCGCACATGATGCGCGTCGGTCCCGACCCGTTCGCAGCCGTCAGCGTTCGCTTCGCACCGCCCGTTTGCGCGTTTCATGACGACGTAACGGCGCTCAGCCCAGGCGTCACGGCGTGCCTGCTGCTTCTCGGAGATAGGTGTGATGCCGGTCCGGCGACGCAACGGCGACCGTTTCACAGGTCCAACCTGCCCAGCTTGTAGTTCAAAATCAGGCGCAGGCTGCCGATGAGATTTTCCCAGTCATCGTCCGAGGGTTCGATCACCCACTCCGGGTCGGGCTGCTCCGGTTCGTTGTGCTTGATGCGGTCGCGCAGGCTGAGTCTTTCGCTGCGTGACGTGCCACCCCACATCCCCAGGTCTTGAGCTACCGGGACCGACAAGGCGAAGTCGAGGCATTCTTCGAGCACTGGGCAGGTGTTGCAGACCTGCCGTGCGGCCCGGTACTTCATGCCGGAGTCGTCGTACCTGTTCGGGAACCACCAGCGGGTCGGCTTTCCACGGCAGGCTGCGTGCTCGGCCCAGCCACCTACCGGCAGCAGCGGCACCTTCGTGCGGCCCGTCACGTCAGGTCCACTCTCGGACGGCGATTGCTCATCGAGCGGAACTCGTTCGGGTCGAGGCCTGCCTCGACCATCGGAGTAGTGCGCGGGTTGCCGAGCAGCCAGAACTTCGACACGACATCGACCGCTTGCTGCCAGGTTGCGACCTTTTCTCCGGTGTCGGGCATCACGGCGGCGTCGCCGGACGCCACAGCGATCTCTTGCTCTAGCGACAGGATCGCACGCCGGGCAGCGTCCCGATCCCACTCTTGTTTCGCCGCGGACCAGCGGACCGTGGCGCGCCCGTCAGCGATGACGTCGTTGTTGCGGTGACCTGCCGCGATCCGCTGCACCAGCTCATCGTCGAGGACGGACAGGTCGCGCTTCAACGCGCGCAGCCCGACCAGCAGGTTCACGGCTGCGGTGTCGTCCAACGCGTCGAGCGCGAGAGCCTGTTCGACGAAACGCACGACCTGCGAGCCGAGCGCCTCGACGGTGGCGCTCACTGCTCGACCTCGGCGTGCTGCCCGCACCACTGCTCGTCCCCGAACACGATCGGCCATCGCGAGCCGAGGCGTGCGGTGTCGGAGCGTGTCGGCAACGGCACAACCTGCGGCGGGTCCAAACGGCACTGCCCGGCCGGACCCATCCGGTAGTCGGCCATCTCGGCGTACCATCGGCAGGTGCCGCACAGCGGCTGGTCGCTGCTCATCGTTCGTGTTCCTTCCGTTTCGTTTTTCGTTCCGTCCCCGGTGTCGAACCGGGCGACCCTGTTTACGGCAACAAACTGTGGGTCGGCAGCCGTGCGACGGATACCACCGTCAGCCTAGACGGCAGCGGCAGCGCAGAGGGCACCAGCCTTCACAGCGACAGCTTCAGCGTCGTCGCGGCGAGCCGGTGCCCACTGCTGGCAGGCGGCGGTGATCGCCTGAGTCACACCGAACGCAGTCGGGTCACCGGACCCGATGAACGCTGCGAGGATGTCCTCCTGCTCACGGTCGGAGAAGCCGAGGTTCTTGCCGACCGTCACAATCGTCGACTGCGGTGTCGTCAAGGTCACGCCCCTGCTGGCCCGCAGCTCCTCCAGCCGGTCAGCGACGAACTGCTCTGACAGCACCGTGGTCACCACGTCGGCGGTCTTGGCTGCGACCAGTTCGGTCATCGCTGACGTGGTCGCGTCAGACCAACGAATCATGCCCTCATCCATCGTCGAGCCGAGATGCACCTCACGGAACAAGTTCTCGCCCATCTGCATACCGTTGGTGCAGATCTCGACGACCAGGCGTGGAACGATCGTGAACGCACCGCCACCTGTCTCGCTGTTCTTCATCACGAACCCGGCCCACACCATCGGCAAGTCGCTGCCGTTGACGTCCCGCCGGTACGGCGACCGGTAGCCGTCCAGCAGCCATTCGGCGTTGACCGCCACCGACGGTGCTTCGATGCGCACGAACAGCTTGTCGTCGGTGATGTCAGCGCCGGTGATGATGGTTGCACCGGCCAGCCCTGACCGGTTCAGCCCGTCGAGGACCGCCATCGTGGCGTCCAGGTTGTCGAAGAACCTGTACCGATCAGACAGCAGCGCGCGGGCGATGCCTGGTTCGGTGCTCGACTCGGAGCGGAACGCGCGCAGCAAGAACTTTCGCTGCGGCTGGTCCTTGAGCCAGTAGTTCACGTTCTGGTCCCACAGCTCGGGGTGGCCGTCCCGCATGGTGCGGACGTACCGCACCGGAATGCCGAGCCGCCCGGCGATGTGGCTGTCGAAGGTGTCGTTCGGTTGCAGCCACTGATCCTCAGCGGTCACGCCGTCGAGGCTCAAGGTGGTCTTGCCGCCCCTGACGCCGATCATGCCTCCGTCGGCGTGCAACTGACTAGCTGGTGCGACGACGTCGTACTTCGTTGCCTGCTGGGCTTGGAGCTGGGTCACCAGTTCGGTGACGTTGCTTGTTGAAATGCTCATTGGTGTGTCCTTTGGTTGGTGTTGGTGAGCGTGGGACTGTCGGCCATGACGCCGGTGGGAGCCTTCGCCCCGCAGCCCCTAGTGGGGCATTCGCTATCAGGCGACGCAGTCCTCGAAGGCAGCAGCCCGGCCATCGGGACGATCTGCCCAGACGACGAAGTAGCCCACGGTGCCTGGGCGGTCCTTCGCCATCTCGGAGCGTGCGTAGCGAGCAGCGGAAAAGCGAAGATCCTCGTCGCTCCTGTTGTTCATGAAGAACATCGCAGCGCCGATCTCGACCTCTTGGCCGACCGTCCAGTAACCAAGCTCCTTGCCTGGGAGGAAGAACGGCACGAGAGCCATGTCCTTGCCGAGTGCGGCAGCCGCCGCAGCCGCTGCGTGCTGCGTTGCGACGGGAAGCTCCCAGCGCTCGATGTCTTGTTCGGGAGTGATGTTGGTGTTGGTGTTTGTTGCCATGCACACAATATAGGTCGTGCTACAGCACATTGCAAGTCTTAGACGAATATTTCTTCGAGCGCGATCGAGCCAGAAGCCCAACGCAGCACCTTGTCGGTGTGCTTCATGTCAGCGACCGATCGGGCGACGTCGCCCGGCCTGCGCTCGCCGTACTTGACTGCGACCGGTCCGCAGACCCGTTCGGCTGCCTCGACGAGCTGCTCGATGCTGGTTCCGTGCCCGCTGCCCAGGTTCACGGTTTCGTGCTCACCGTTCGCCTGGCGGGTCGCCCACTCGGCGGCGTAATGCAGCCCGTCGATCACGTCGGTCATCGGCACGAAGTCTCGGACGGGTGTGCCATCGGGTGTGCCCCAGTCTCTGCCGTTGATGACGAACGGCTCACCTGTCTGCGCGGCGTGGCGGAGCCGGTTCACGACATGCCCTGCCGTGGATGGCTGCCCGACCGTGCCCCGGTCCGGCACCACGTTGAACAGGCGCACGATCATGCCCGCACCTGGGGTCGCTTCGACCCAGCGGCGCACCGCTAGTTCGCCGTGCGCTTTCGTGCGGCCGTACACCCCGACCGGGCACACAGGAGCAGACGCCACGATCGGCGTACGCACCGGCTGCCCGTACACCGCTGCCGATGAAGCGAACACGATGCTACGCACCCGCGCCTCCGTCATTGCTGCAAGGACGTTGTCGGTGCCGTGCTCGTTCACGCGGATGGCCTCGAACTGGTCTGTCTCGGCGGCGGCGGCGTCGACGTACCCGGCGAGGTGGATGACGGCGTGCGGCCGGAACTCCATCATGCGATCGGTCAGCCTCTCGACGTCAAACAGGTCGTCGCGAACGTCGTCGTCGATGTCGTAGCCCTCGACCTCGTGACCTTCGGATCGCATCAGCTTCGTCAAGTTGCTGCCGATCCACCCGCGGTGGCCGGTGACTAGTGCTCTCATCCCCATGTTTTCGCCTCCCAGGCGAGGGCCATGCGGCCCGATTCGTTTTCCTGTTCCAGTTGTAGGCCGTCGTCGTCGAGCGCTGGGACGATCAGGCCGTGCCGTTCGCGCAGGGTTCGCACCCAGCGGCGGGCGGTTTCAGTCCGTCCGGTCCAGCCTTGGTCGACGGCTGCTTGTGCGAGCTGGTCGTCGGTCAGCGGACCGTGCGTCATCAGGTGGTACAGCATCAGGTGGTGCTGGTCTTTCAGTCGGTGGTCGAGGGACGCTGCTGCGGCGTGCGACGTGACCGGGTCGCTGGTGCGCGCCTCAGGTCGTGGGCAGAACGGGCACTGACCGTTCTGTCGGCCGTGCTCGCAGTAGCCGCTGCTCGTGCTGTCGAACAAGGTCATCGACTCATGACCTCCTCCCAGCCTCCGAGCATGAACAGCAGGAACGTCCCGTACTCGCTGCTGACCCCCGACCCCCAGGTGATGACGGTCTCAGCGAGGTAGTGCGGGTCCTCGACCACGTGGTGGATCTTGCAGCAGGTGCCGTCGCGCAGCACGAACCGTTCACCCTGGCTGGGCAGCGCGACGCAGTTCTCGCACAGCCACCGTTCGTGCTGCCCGTTGCTCACCAGATACGGCAGGTGCCACACGATGCGGTGGTCGCCTGCCAGGTTGACGCTGGTGCATGACCCGATGTGTTGCTGACAGACGTCGCACCGGGTTTCGTCGAATATGAGCCGGTGCTCGTCAGGCCGGTTCTCGACCAGGGTGATCGTGACAGTCATCTGAGCACCTCGTCGATCTTCTCCATGTCGCGTGCGACGGCGTACCTGACCTTGCTGTCACCGCCTGCGAGTGTGGCCCACAGGTTGCCGAGGGTGACCCGCAGCGCATTCATGCGGCGGCGCGACAGGCCCGCCAGGACCGCCTGGTGGCCTCGGCCTTTGGCTCGTATCGTTGCCGTCAGATCCGCAACGTGATCCGAGGTCGCCGGGTTCGTGGCCAGCTCGTCCCACACCTGCTTGCGTAAAGTGACGGCGTAGCTGCTTGGCCGCTGCTGGTCACCGTTCGCTTCGGCGCGGTGCAGGTTGTTGACCACGGCAGCGACTGCCGCCTTGATCTCGCCTTGCAGCCGGACGGCTTCGGTGGCGGTGACGCCGCTGCCAAGGTCGACTGTGATCTGCACAGCCGACACGACAGCTTCGACCGTCACGTTGATGGTGTTCATGGTGACCCTCCTCAGGTCCGTTGGTGTTGCGGTTTGGCATGTTCAGGCCTCACCCTTGAACACGGCCAAGGCCCGAGCCGCTTCTGCCTCATCGTAGGCCCAGCAGATGTACTCGCCCTTTTCTTCTTCGGTTTCAGCCGGACGGCCGTAGAGGTCACCCCAGTTCTCCTTGGCCATGTCCAGGTGGGTGGCCATTTCCATGCCGCCCATCTCGTACAGGAAGGCGTAGGCGATCCCTGGGTCGGTGGTCTTTGGTGGGTTCCAGGTGTTGGTGTTCGTTGCCATGCCCTCAATCTATATCGTGCTAGGGCACATTGCAAGTTTTAGAGGGAAAGTTTCCTAGTGGCGCACGCCACGTCCCACGCCGACCGGCAGTGCCGCAGCCTGCCCGACAGCGCCTTGCCCTCCCTCGGCCCAATCAGCTCAGACGGATACGCCTCAGCTGGCAGCGATCCGTGCCCGCCCGGCGGCACCAGCACGGTGCCCGGCCCGAGCCGGTAGTGCAACGCACCCACCATGCGTGCCGTGTCGAGCAAGCCACGCACCGATATCAGTCCCATGTGCGGTGTTGGTGGTGTGACGTCCTCGACCCCGACGGTCGCGCCTGCGTCGAGGTGCGGTTCGATCTCAGCGACCACAGCCCGCACGTAGTGCCCCCAGGTGGGCCAGCCGTTCCGCAGGATCAGCGCGTGGGACAGGTAACGGTTGCGGTTGCTGATGACAGCGATGCCGGTCGCTGCGCCGCCTGGGTCGACACCGACAACGGTCACAGTGCGACGGTGCCTCCCGACCGAAGCCGGGAGGCACCGCTCCCTCTCAGCCCGAGAGGGGATCTAGAAGTCGGCGGACACATCGTCGCCGCTGCCCTGCTCGTTCTCCCACATTCCGGCGAGAGCTGCCGTTGTTGGGGCTTGGCGACGATCTTGCTCATCGGCCAGCCAGAGCGCCGCTGCCACAGCGTCCATGCGGGCGTCATAGTCACGTTGCGCTTCATCCTTATTTTTGTTGCCGTATGTGCGCCAGTCGGTTGCCCTCATGGCTGCGAGGGCAACGCGCTGGATTCGATCGACAGCGATCGGAGCACGACGCAGGGCGTGAAACTCATCGAGGGGAAACGACATCTGTTCCCCTACGATCTCGCGCAGGAACCGTCCGACGTTGCGAAGCGCCGCAGTCTCGACCGCTTCGACCTGCTGGCGTGCTGCCCGTTGTCGCGCTTCGGCCGCTGGGATCTCCAGCGCCACGCGCTCAACGACAGACTGCATCCATGAACGGTCGTCGACGTCGTAGCGGTCGGGTCGATCCTCGTCCAACCACGATCGGATCATCTGGCTAGCTGTTGGCTCAGGCATGATTTCGCTCTCTCATCTTCACTCTTTCGAGGTTCTGTTTTTGGGTTTCGGTCAGATGTTTGTCGATCTGCTCGTTGCGGTGCCCGTTTAGGTATTCCTCGACGTAGAGCCAGCGGTCCATTGCTTCGCCGATCATGCGGCCGTATCGGCGGTCGGCTTCAATCAGATCGCTGGATCGTTCGGCCTGCTTGGCTATGACTTCTTCGGGAGTGGCTTTGCCGGTGGCGAGTTTCTTTTCGAGGTCGGGTTCTAGAGGGACGTGGCTGGTGAAGTAGCTCACCAGGGTGTTGTGCTCGGCTTCGGGGATGAGTGGCTGCACGTCGGTCCACACCGACGCCACCACCTCACCCCAGCCGTCGTTATCAGCGAGTGCATCTTTGCACTCGCTGATAACGAAGTTCACGGTCGACTGGGCCACGTCGAGGTGGTCGGCCATCTGCTGCTGCGTCCATCCTGCATGGCTCAGTACGGCGACCGCCACCTGGCGGGCCACCCGTGCCCGTTCCTTCGCCGCTTCTCGGTTAGCGATCTCGGCCTCAAACCAGCCGTACACCGTGCGCCTTCCGACGGCGAGCATTCCCATGAGCTTCGCCACCGGGAAGTCGTCATCCGGCTTGACGTGCGCGCTGAACCACAACTCCGCTGACCGTTTCTTGTCGTCGCGTGACATCTGTTTACCGTGCTGCATGTTCGCAGCGATCGCGTACTCCAACGGATCAGCCGGATCAACCACCACAACAGCGATCTGCTGGGCACCGTGCCGACGGTGCGCCTCCAGCCGGTGCGCGCCGTCCAGCACGAA
>Ga0181594_10004607_pt1 | contig 12205 bp, 10 predicted proteins | sample 071ome_18_FD_145603 | JGI IMG/M metagenome (GOLD analysis project Ga0181594, IMG submission 145603) | Coastal salt marsh microbial communities from the Groves Creek Marsh, Skidaway Island, Georgia - 071413BT metaG (spades assembly) | ecosystem: Environmental > Aquatic > Marine > Intertidal zone... | reverse complement strand
ATTGATGCCTGGTGACAATCTCTTCATCCCTTCCAAGGACATGACCGTAGAGATTCGTTTAGCAAATACTGAGGCGTCGGAATATGCAGTATTTTCAGATGAATACGCCCGCCCAAGTGTACACGTTGCTTACGTAGCGGGTAAGAGTGCGCGCTGGTATGTGAAAAATATGGTCGGTGGTTTTGGAGATGATGCAAAGCGTACGGACGTCAATGTTGTGTACGCAAATGGTACAGTAAAAGACTACAAGTGGTATCGCCCTACCTACCGCTATCCAAAGGTGAAGCCGGGATCAATTGTGGTGGTAGGCGCGAAGCCAGCGAAAACCGAGAAAGAGAAAAGAGAACGCCAAGAAATGGATTGGCAAACCTTCTCGCAAAACTTGATTGCTCAGGTCACCTCAGTACTCACCGTGTACACTTTGGCCACAAAGCTCTAATCGACCTTTTTGTTACCTAAATGTTATTAGCCCTCGCCCTTGTGGCGGGGTTTTTTCGTTCATTTTGTCTCGAATGATAGCGTCGGGTTATTTTACCTTTGAGTATCCAAACCAATGTACGAAATGCGAATACTCTTTTCCTGTTTCCTCTTTTGTTGTGCCATACTTTCTCATGGATAAAGCTTCAAGCTCAATGCGAATCTCGATGATCATGCTGTGAAGAAACTTTGGATAAAAGGCCAGGACGTTGAAGCACGTATTTAAGGAGATTCGGATTTGCAGTGTTTCCTTCTGCTTCCTTCTGTACTTATCGTTTTTTGGGTTGTAGTTAGTATCAAGCCTCCCAAACCGAAGGTGATATCAAAAGCTAATGAAGAGGTAGAAGGTATTCAATGTCCTGATGTTTCGAAAGTGAAAAATGAGTCGCTCGCCTTCTACATTGAAGAATTATGCGAGGCTTCTGGAGAGAGTTTGTAAAAACTGTCGCCATTTGTAGACAAAGAATGGGAGGTGTTCTTTGCGCAAACCCACACAAGGTGGAATTACTTGAAAAAGTTTTTACCGATTAATCGAGCCGTCGCTCTGATGCAGGAAGGTTTTTTGGAAGAGGAGGGCATAGAGGAATTAGCACAAGAGGTTGGGTATGCGACCCGGGCCTCGTTGTATCTGAACTTTCGTTAAGTGATGGGAGTACCATTCCCGGAATATCTAGAAGGACGCGAGATATAATCGGTCACTCATTCTTCATATTTCGAGTCCAATTAAACCTTATCTTCGAAACAAATCCTAAAACCTTAGCCCCATGCGCCAAGTTTTACTCCTCCTAGGGTTCGTATTTAGCACAGCGCTATCTGCCACCCACCTTATTACCGGTGATTTCACCTTTGAACACCAGAGCACCGGTGCCAATACCAGCACCTACAAAGTAACCCTACACCTGTACCGCGACCTGAACGGAATTAACCTTCCCTCGAGCGCTACTGTTTATTACAAGAAACTCAGCCAATCATCAGCAACCTCATTGGCCCTCACCCAAAACAGCAGCAACTCCTACAACTTGGCGAGCAACTGTGGGTCCAGCTATGGCGTCGGCGTCGTCACCTATGAAGGGACTGTAACCGTCGACAACAACAGCGGTTACGACTTCTACTACACTACTTGTTGTCGTCCTTCGGGCATCACAAACTTGGCCAATCCATCTTCGCAGTCTATTTACATTTCCTCTGTCCTCGTGACTGGGAAACCAGCCATCCGATCGTACAACAACAGCCCTGCCATCCAACCTGGTATCGCAACGGCCTATGTGAATACGAACTTCCCTTTTGAAATTTGCCAAGCCGACCAAGACGGAGATAGCCTTTCCTTCCAAATCGTTCCTGCCAAAAGCAACGCCACCACGAACATCGCCTACGCCACTGGATACAGCAACACAGCACCCCTAGGCAACAGCAGCATGGTCAGCATCGATACCGCCAATCGCCTGTTGGTAGTGAACTCTCCGATGCAGCAAAACTCTATCGTCAATGTGAAGATTGTGGAGTGGTCGAAAGACACGACCGGTACGTTCAAAATCATGGGAATCACTGAGCGTGAGATCCTCGTGAACATCGTCGCAGCTCCGTCTACTACACCCTCAAACGTGAGCGCAACAGGCGCCATAGGAAGCTACGGCACCAAGGACGTATTAGTGACTACTGCCGATGCTGTCTTCCCGACCAGCGCCAACTTCGACGGGGTCCAAGTACAACTCTTCAACGGTAATGGCAACTTAAACACGGTTACCGGGAGCTCGGTGATGAACAGCAGCTACCAAGCTTTCGCCTTCCATACGGCCGACACCTTGCAGCCTGGCCCGCACACCATGGTTTTCGCGGAAAACGTGATGGATTCTATGGCCATCAGCGGCTACTGTGGCAAGCGCCTTATCGACACCATTTCATTCTTCGTAGCACCACCTCCACCGGTATTGGTGGGTCCAACAGATTCGATCTATGGTGCGAACGCAACCTACAACGTTTTGAACTACCAATGGCTCGACAGCGCCTCGTTTTCTATTACAAACGGGACAGTGGTTACATGGCAACCAGATTATTCTCAGTTCGACATCGCCTGGGGCCCTGCCAACGCCACCGGAACCTTCACCCTTATTGGGTATGCGAATGGTGGCTCTGATACCGCCACCGTAACCGTAGAAGTGAACGGCATAGGCATCATCGAATGCTTCGGCAATCTCGTCCTCTACCCAAATCCAGCTCGCGATCTCATCCACATCGCAGGCGCCCTTGAAGGCACGACCTACACCCTCTCCGACCTTAGCGGTCGCGTGATGGACCAAGGCTTGCTCGAAGAGGGACGACTCACTGTGGCGGACCTGCCAAACGGAACGTACGTCTTGTTGCTCGACGGCCCAACGCCGTGGATTCAGCGCGTACAAATCCTACACTAAGGCCGTTTGTAAAACGTGATAAATGTTCGGTTTCACGCGCACTTCACATCGTAACTTTACGGTGTGAAAGCAACCCTTTTATCCTAAATCAGATTGTATGAAAGTTTTAGTTCCCACCGATTTTAGTGCCACCGCCGCAAGCGGATTACACTACGCTATTAGTTTTGTGGCCAATTACGGCAGCGGACACATCCACGTGCTCCACACCGTCGAAAAAGAAGCTGACCTCGCCGCTGCACAAACCCAGCTCGACACCTTCTGCGCCATCGACGCCCCTGCCGGCATCACCATCACCCACAACATCACCGTTGGGGATTACAATGAAGCCATAGGCCAAGAAGCAGAAGCCCAGCAATGTGCCCTGATCATCATGGCCACCAAAGGCGCCCACGGCATCCAAAAGCTCGTCGGCTCTCATGCCATGAAAGTGGTGAGCAGCAGCAACATCCCACACATCATCACCCAACGTGAAGTCTACGACGACGAGGTCCTCGACCGCATCGCCGTGCCCATCACCCTAGAGCGTGAAGACAAGAAAATCCTGAGCACCGTAGCAGCTATCGCCAAACCCCTTGGCGCCGCAGTCCTGCTCATCTATGAAGATAATAGCGACGAGTTCCTAGGCGCCACCATTGCTCGCAACCTAAACTTTGCCAAGAGCTACCTCCGCAACAGCGGCATAGAAACCCAAGCCATCGACGTGGGCCATGACCTAAGCTATGATGAAGCCATCATCAAATACGCGGCCGCGCACCAATGCGACCTCATCGCCACAGTCAACCACCACAACGACGGCATCCTCAATCTCTTCGGAGCAAACTTCGACCAAAACCTGCTCGAGAACAGCGCACACATCCCCATCCTCACGGTGGATGCCCGCAACCACGAGCATGTCAACGATATCTTTATGACAACGAGATAACCGGGGACACACTCTCGGCGCACTTGAACCGAGCTCGCACCCCTGGCCTTGGAAGATTAAAGGTTATAACGCGACCCCTAGCTTCAAAGCTGGGGGTTTTTATTTGCAAAAAATACCGTCAAGCCTGGGGCCTGCCGGGATTTCATTAGGCGAATTCGACCCCTCTAATTCCCTGTTCAAAAACCCAACTTCTCCACATTATTTGGAAAGGTGATCTGGGTCCAATTAAGTTGATAGGAGTTCAATTTATTAACCCTTAATCCTTTTCAAATGAAGAAAATTTGGATCGTGGCTGCGGCCACAAGTTTAGCGTGCTCAATGAGCGCACAAGATTCCGGAGTAGAAACCCAAGCCATCGGCGTAGTCATTGACGCACACGCGTTGGTGGATGTTGTAGCCGACGAGATCGTCTTCGACTTCTCGGCAGACGACCCTGCGGAAGCCGGCTCCCCCTTCGTATTGGGCGCCAACAAAAACCAAACAACCCACCTGAACTACAGCCTCATGCTCAGCAACGGAGGTGTTGCAGATGGAACCATCTCCGTTCGTATTAACGACATGAATGAGGGAATGCACATGACCTTGTTGGCGGACGGTACGCCGGCGGCTTCATTGGACCAAGCGACCTACGGAACCCTTGGAACCGTGGCGGCAAACTTCGACGCGACGCAAGGTGCGAATCCAGTGATTTTGACAGCTACGGACCAAATTTTGATTGAAAACATAGGCTCGTCCTACACTGGAAACGGCAGTGGCAACGGGTATTTGTTGCAATACACGGCGCACATTAACGACTATTCGCAATTGGACGCGGATAACGGATCCCAAGACATGGGAACCATCACCTACACCATTGCGGAATAATCTATTGAACCCTTCCGGGGGCGCAGAGCGCCCCCGGATCTAGACGCTACGCCATGAAATTTACCACCGTGCTTGTCCTGCTCTACAGTGTCGTTACAAACGCCCAACTCTTGGTCCAAAGCGGTCTCACTCATCGTTTGAGTGTGGTGCCTGGCGGAACAGAATTGGTCCCAATATCTCTAAAAAATGGAGGCGACGAACCTTTACTCTGTACCCTTACCCTAAGTGATGTTGTCTCGCATTGTGATAGTGGCTACCGCTATTTGCCGGCGGGCAGTACGGACGAGAGTTGTGCGGCTTGGATGGAGCTAGAGCAAAAAGAGTTTGTGCTGGCTCCGAGGGAAGAGCGCGTGGTGAAAGTCCGCTTTGCGGCGCAGGCAGGATACGCGCGGGCCGGGGCCCGCGCGTCCTTGCTTGTGGACAGCCGCCCGTTCGAAGAAGAACCCGCAAACCAATTAAAACTTCGCGTCCGCTACGCCATTCATTTCCATTACCGCAACCCTTTGATTCCGGGTGTCGTGGCTTTGCATGCCGAGCGGTTAGAATGGATTGGCGAGCGCGATTTCTGGGGGCTGGTGTTCCAAAACAGGGGCAATGTGGATCGCGTGGTGCGGTCGCATGCAAAGCTGTTAGACGGCCGGGGAAAGGTGGTATATACCGGGGAGAGCGTGAGTGCGCGGGGGCTGATGCCGAACCAGTGCAGAACGCTCAGATTTCCTAAGCCGGAGGTGCCGGAAGGCGTCTACCAATTAGTCGTGGTGAGCGAGACAGATGCGGGGGAACGATTTGGCGTAACACAAGAATTGCGATGGGAAAACTGATACGATTTTTAAGCGCATGGGCGATCGTGATGCCTTTGGTGGCGAGCGGTCAGGTGCTGGAAGCGCGTGGTGATTCGGCGGATCCGGGGGGCTTGGGTCGGTTGTGGCTCGAGTGGTCGGGTGTGCCGGACGGGGCGGCTTGGTTGGAGGTGGAAGCGCCGGAAGAATTGGTGTTTTTGGAGCTGCCAAGTATGGGCGAAGGTCGTCGCGGTGAAGCATTGGCGTTCTTCATGGTCCATCCGTTAGCGCGGGCGGGAAAGAAGGAATTGGTCCTAAAGATTCGGAGCGGGGAGCGGGTGTGCGGCCGCGCGGTGGCGAGTGTCCTGATCCACGAGCGGGCGGGCGCGGAGTTCGCTGTTCTTGAGGAGCGTCGCGACTCCACCATAGCCTCGGTGAGTAATACGGGCAATATCTCGCTCAACATCGAGGGTGAAGAAATTGCGCCCGGTGAAGTTCGCAGGTTGCGGATGGCGCGGGAGGAAGAAAGTAATTGGGTGTTAAAGGCCAGTGGCGGGTCATGGGATACGACCGTGGTGCTGCCGTTGCGCAAACGATTTTACCCCCATCAGACGGAAGCCGCGATGCCCAACATAGGCTCAGATGTGCTCAGCGCATCGTTGAGCGGGCAATGGAGCGGCGGACAGTGGCACCATATGGTGTTGGGGAAGTTTGCGCGGGAGAATTGGTCCGGGAATCTGGCTCAGTGGAATGGACGGACGCGCGGCGTTTTGTCTTATGAATCCGAGCGCGGCAAAGGCGTAATTGGTTACGGAAATGCACGGGCGCTGGAGATCATTCGTCCTGGACAAAGCGCGTATTTCAAGGGCCAATATGGTCGTCAACCCCTCTCCCTTTTCTTGGATGACCGCACCGCTTTGGCCGAAAAAACATGGTCCCACCTAGCGTGGGAAGGTGGCGGAGGAATGGCTTGGTTTACTGGTAGGTTCGTGCCTACGGGTCAGCTCAGGTTTGAGGGTCAAAACACGTCACTTCATTGGAGACAATGGGGGGCGCTCCGCGATGTACAAGCGAGATGGCAAGGCCAAAAATTCGGGAGCCACGCGCGGTGGTTGTACGTCCCGGAGGTGTGGCAGGAGGAGGCGATCATGAGAGAATTGGCCACCCTAAGAACTTCGTACCGCACCCCACACCTGCGATGGAATCACCAGAGCGTACTTCAGGGCGACCGCGATTTCCATTCCGCATTGTTGCAATATTCTTCCGGGCCTTGGCAGTGGGCGTTCCGAGGCCAATTCCAATCTCACGCCCAACGCTTCGGATCCGGTGTGCGCGGGCAATACCGCTGGGGCAACCACCAATTTTCCGGGCGAGCGCAGTGGCTGTCGGCCGGCGAAAAAACTACCGGGCCACGCTGGAATGCCGCCTACAATTGGCGGGGGCGCTCCGGCCTCTTTGGTGTTTCAAGTCAGGAGCTTGTAGGAAAAAATTGGGCACATTTTATTCAGATTGGCTATCAAAATCCCCGCCTATCCCTTCGCGCTCAATCCGCGTACCGGGGCGACCTTGCACAACCTTGGTTCCCACAACTTCACCTGATTCACACCCGTCCTTCCGGGCAATGGGCCCTCAGTAGCAACCCCCATATGCCGCTTCGACTGCAATGGTCTGGCACCCTCGTGCGTTCCAGTGCTACCAAAACCCTCAAAGGCCAAATCCTCGACTACCAAGGCCTACCCCTCCCGGAAATCGAGTTGTTTTGCCAAGGCAAGCGCGTGCATACCGACGCGATGGGCCGCTTCGCCTTTCATCACCTCACAGGCGAGACCGCCACCATTCATCTTTCGCCCACCAGTTTGCCCTTTGCTACCTTTCCTGTCGAGGGCTATACGCTTGAACTAGCCCTGGCCAAGCATACCACTTCGCTCACTATCCGCTGCTTCAAGAGCTCTGGCGTACACGGCACCGTCCGTATACAGTACGACTCCGCCAAAGCCTTCCTGCCCCGACTAAATAGCGCACTCCGCGCCATCCTTACCCACAGCGACGGCACCACTTATACTGCTCAATTAACTTCGAACAACACCTTTCAAATCAGCGGATTACGAAAAGGAGTCTACACCGCTCGGCTCGACAACGCCGGTGACCGCTTTCAATCCCTTCCTATCGAACTCTACATCGAAGAAGGCACCCTCGTCCCCGTCGAGCTCCTACTGATCGAACGCTCCCAACACATGCCCATCCAACGCCTATGAAACCCTGCCTATTTCTCTTTCTTCCACTGCTCGCACACGCACAAAATTTCTACGTCGAAGCCAGCTCCGCACTCACCATTGAATACGCTCCCTTTACTCTCATTCGGTTAGATGCCGGTGAAGCCACCGCACACCCTCCCGCTCCGCCAGAGGCGGGCTGGCCCACGCTCCAAGTCCCCTTTTCTCTCGACCCACAATACCTCGCCTACACCCTCACCGGCCATCAAAACCAGGCCCTGAGGATCAGCGGATCACCCCCTCCAGGTCTACTCCTTCGCGCTTCACTTGGTCCGGCCGGCTCCCTCGGAACCGCTGTCCTTACCAACGCCCCTACACTTCTGGCCACACTGCCTCGCGGCACCGCCCAAGGCCTCCAGCCCCAAACCGGAATTCCCCTGCTCCTCACCCTTGAAAGAGGCACGCATTATCACCTTATCACTGCTCAGCACTCATGGACCGACCTAACTTTAGAAATTCAATGAAAAATAAATGGCTTGGTGTAATTACTATATTGTTTTTCAATACTTTACAATCACAAAGTCTAAACGTAATTCTTTGGTCAGAGCATGCCGTTATTGACGAAAACTTCCTCGATCCGCCCGGCACCGCAGGGGCAGATTACGCCCAAAACATTGCCTTACCGACCCAAGCCTTGTTGGCCATCGAAGAACTGGAGCCAGAGACCCCGTGGTGCCTTTCCGTCCAACACACCCATTCCATCGGCAGGGCAGCCCTTTACGCTCGTGTGAGATATGATTTGCTGAGGCCAGAGAATTGGGATCCGAGCTCGCCTGTAGAAGCTCCCATCTCCTTGTCCTCCGAACCCCTAATTAGTGGCATTGGGTCCATCCGCGAACTCGTCGTTGAATTTGAGTTGCGAGGTGCCAGCGTCGAAACAGATTATGACCTGCGCGTCGAGAATCTATTGTGGACCTTGACGGGCGGCGGCTGCCCCGCCGCCCCGTAGGAGCAAAAAAAATGCCCGGCCGGAGGCCGGGCAATTCAATATATGCGAACCTAAAATTTAAGCGAGTTGAATATCTACGCTTACCAAGTCTTTGAACATCTCCAAACGTGCGTTGATCTCAGCAGTAGTAAGGTCTGCCACACGTTCCGTTCCAAATTTTTCTACTGTAAAGCTCGCCATCGCAGAGCCCCAAATTATCGCGCGTTTCATGTTTTCAAAACTAATATCACCAGTCTTCGCGAGGTATCCGATAAAGCCGCCCGCGAACGTATCGCCAGCACCTGTTGGATCAAAAACTTCCTCCAGCGGCAAGGCCGGCGCGCTAAACACCTTATCCTCGTGGAACAACAACGCACCATGCTCACCCTTCTTGATGATCAAGTATTTCGGGCCCATTGTCATGATCTTCTTCGCCGCCTTCACCAAGCTGTACTCTTCAGACATTTGGCGCGCCTCTTCATCATTGATGGTCAACACGTCCACGCCCTTGAGCGCCACCATCAAATCATCCCAGAAGTGGTCCATCCAGAAGTTCATGGTATCAAGTACGACGAGTTTTGGTCGCTTTGGCAATTGGTCCAATACCTTTTGCTGAATCGACGGCATCAAATTCCCCAACATCAAGTACTCACAATCCTTAAAACTATCAGGCACGATTGGGTTAAAGTGCTCTAAAACATTAAGTTGCGTATCAAGGGTGTCGCGAGTGTTCATATCCAAATGGTATTTCCCTTTCCAGAAGAACGTCTTGCCATCAGGAATGATTTGCACCCCCTCGAGGTCCACGCCCTTGCTCTTCAACAAGTCCAAATGCTCTTGCTCGAAGTCCGCTCCCACCACGGAAACGATGTTGCTCTTTTCCACGTGGTAGCTCGCGCTCAACGCGATATAAGTCGCCGCACCCCCAAGAATGCGATCCGTTTTTCCGAAAGGCGTCTCGAGCGCGTCGTACGCCATAGTTCCAACTGTAAGTAGGCTCATGTGCTTGAATTTATGGGGCAAAGGTACGCGGGGCCAATTAGTTTCGCAACGAATCCCTAGTAACAAAAAAGCCGCGCAGATGCGCGGCTTTTAGTCTTAGTCTCAAAACCTATTAGTCTGCATATACCGAATGTATGCGCTTATATACAATTCTAGCTCCAAAGCCATCGGGCATAATCTCGTTCATTTTACTATTCTTTTGGATTTCCTCCCACCCGTCTAAGTCACTTGGCAGCAAAACACCCCCACAATGTTGAATAGCATCAGAATAGGTGTCAAATCCATCGATGGTCAACACTGTCGCATGATTCGATGTTGCCGGGGCTAACACGCGATAGAGTTCCCAGCTCTTTGTTGGAATATTCCCCTCCTTCGCATGTCTTTCAAACCATGGGCCCCAAAGCTCTCTATTCTCATCGATAAATCCCTGAACATTTTCCGGTTGGCCATAATTCCATACCCAGTATTTATTTCCACCGTTGAACCAATAGGCTTCCGACATAATGATCATGTCTCCTACGGTTTGGGATATTCCCTCAGTTGAGGCTTCTTCTACAGGTACAGGAAGTGCGTCCATCACATCGCTTGTCCATATGTTACGGTCAAAATCCTCTGCGCTTTCGAAAATATTGGCAAACACATAATTATGATTCCCACCTTGATCCATACGCTTAGCCAAAACCCAGCCAAGCATATCGCCTTTATCCATAGCTGCCTTAGCTACTTTCGACCAATACTCGATTTCTCTTCGCTCAAATTCAGCAGATTGAGATGGATCAACCTGTCGATACTGCATGTAGATGTACACTTGTTCCTGCGCTATTGCAGGCACTGTCAATGCGAACGCAAAGACTAGAAGTAAGATTCGTTTCATATCTAATTGTTGTTGGTTACAAAACAATTAGGTGAGGGGATTAAACTGAGAGACAAATACAATTCATCAATACTCTTAGAACTATTGGCAAAAAACTCAATCCAAATTGGATTTCATTTACCGCATACGACTCCCGATAAACAAGGCGTATCACCGAATTACACTTACTGATCGCATTCAAGGTCTCACCTTCCGCATCATGACTTAGTAAGGTTTATTTTAGGCTGAACTTTATAGGTAGCATTAGCTTTCAAAAAAGTTTCCTGTATTTGTTTTGACATAACCGAAGGCTCTCCAGAGCCTCCATTAAAATAGTAATAAGATTTATAAATGTTCTTTGATGCTTTACTAAGCTTAGTTAATTCTTCCGCCGTTACATCATTCGTGTTGATGTAGTCATGCGACTTCTTGATCCAATTAGACAAATCGCCTTGTTGCTTATCGTACTTTTCTTGGGTAGGGACGTTGAATATTGGGCGTGAGCCTCCATACACTCCGATTACCCCCCAAATGATAGTCCAGATATTCATGCCGTTCGCCCACCAATTGTAAATGAATAGTATCCCAAAAATCCCCCCAACGATTGCCAACATTTTATTACTCGACTTTTCATCTGCTTCCCATACTTCGAATGTCTTTCCTTCAGATGAAACATCTGGCTTCGAAGCCACAAGACTATTGTAATGCTTTAACAATTGTTTGAGTTCAGGAATGCCCTGAATTCCTTTTTCATATTTTTTGGCGTTTTTCAACACAATGGCCGAATATCTCTCAAGATTGTTTTTTACCTCTGTGGCACGCTCGCGATCAATTTTTGCAGAAACTTCGTCCCCATAATTTCCTGTAATTTTTCCTGCAATTTCCGCGCCTGCTGCCGACCAACGTTGATTGTTTACATACTTTTTGGGCATTTCAATTATTTCTCGGCACAAATCCCATCCAGTAACAAAAGCTTTGTGGTTGCTAGGGCATATTTCTGTAGCCCAGTAGATCATTGAATCGAATTCATTGTATGCATTAAACAAAGACACTACACTAGAGGGTGCCTTAAAATGATCCATAAAGAACTTTTCATATGAAGGGAAATAGCTTTTTGCAAGATCAACTATGGTTTCACTCACGGCCATCCGTGTCTCATCATTATCAGATAGATTAATGGCCTTTTCAAAATATGTTTTACTCTCTAGGAAACGACAGTTCCCTAATGTTGATGTCTTGAAAACTGCCATGCCTTTCTGATACCATACGTAAGCTAATTTTGGATCTAGCCCTAATATGTTATTGTAAAAGCTAATCGCTTCTTCATGACGACCTGCTTTCATGTCCGCTTCAGCCAACTCCAGTAAGTTCGCCACCTGCACGTCTATATTTTCCGGAAGTTTACTTATATCGCTCATGGTTTTTTGTTTTGTATTGACAATGTAGATAATAAAACCTATTTCCCAATTTACGAAGATCAAGAAATTTAATTCTTCAGTTTTTCAATTTAAGTATTGTACACTCTCGCACTTTGATGTATTATTGCACCCCGATTTGAAAGAATTGGACACAGTATTCCTCCTTAGCTCAGTTGGTTAGAGCATCTGACTGTTAATCAGAGGGTCCTTGGTTCGAGCCCAAGAGGAGGAGCAACTAAAGCACTTGTTAGCAATAGCAGGTGCTTTTTTCTTTTTACACT
>Ga0181594_10004592_pt1 | contig 12239 bp, 9 predicted proteins | sample 071ome_18_FD_145603 | JGI IMG/M metagenome (GOLD analysis project Ga0181594, IMG submission 145603) | Coastal salt marsh microbial communities from the Groves Creek Marsh, Skidaway Island, Georgia - 071413BT metaG (spades assembly) | ecosystem: Environmental > Aquatic > Marine > Intertidal zone... | reverse complement strand
ACTGCCCCAGGAAGACCTCAAACTCCTTTCGGGCAGGCTCCATAAAAGGCGAATGAAATGCGCCACTCACACTCAAAGGAATATATCTTTTGGCACCCGCTTCCTGAAATTTGGATTGAAGCGCCAGAACGCCCTCCTTACTGCCCGTTAACACAGTTTGTTGCGGTGAGTTCAAATTGGCGATACTGACACCGGAAACACCGGCATTTTCGAGGACCTCGCGAACCTTGTCGATCGCCATCCCAAGCACGGCAGCCATCCCGCCTCCAGTAGCGCCGGCCATCAGTTCACCCCGTTTCTGGACCAATCGAAGGCCGGTCTCAAAATCGAACACCTCAGCAGCGAACAATGCATTGTATTCTCCCAGGCTATGACCAGCCACAAAATCGGGCTTTAAATCCGTTTCCTTCAAACGCTGCAGATGGGTGAGGGCGTTTACCACATAAAGAGCGGGTTGGGTAAATTGGGTTTGGTTCAGTTGATCCCCGGCATCTTCCAGACACAGGGCTTGGATGGAGTAGCCAAGGATATCATCTGCAATCTTGGTAAGTTCCGGAAAAGCTTCGAACAATCCTTCTCCCATTCCCTTTTTTTGAGATCCCTGACCGGGAAAGACATGGATTAACGTTTGTGTATCACTCATGATGGCATTCGGGGTGAGCATGGACCAGAGGCCATCGCTCTACCACAAGTTGTTGGGCAAGCAGTAAGAATATTACCGTGCCATGGCGTGCCATTTGAATTTCTGGCACAGGATTTTGATGATGGAGGTGTTGCAAGAGGTGCAGCGCCCTTTCATGACACGCCGACCATTCTTCATGACTTCCTCTTCTCGGTGGATGATGCCACGCTTGGTGCGGCATTCCGGACAATAGACTTCATGCATAACAAGTCTGAAAGGTAACCAGGCTTCATGGGCTGCCTGCTGAAAAAGCAAAATGAGGCACCCAAAAGCACCTCACCTCATCACCCACGACATCCGGCCACCGAAACGCTTACAGCCATTCGAGCCGTTTGAGATGTCGTCTGAAAACCGGTCTCCCGATCAGGACAGCGGGGATTAAAACAGTCGAAATCATCCGGTCAATCCCTTTTTTGCAAAATTTTGAGCCCGAGGCACCGGATCAACTCACTGGTATGTCTTGGAAAGCGTATCAATACGCTCTCTCAAAGGAGAATTCGGTCCGTTCCTGGCAGACACTTCAGAAAAAAGCTTACGGGCTTTCGGCGGATCAGTCCGGCCAACTTTAACGATATAATCAAGCTCGATTTCGGATAATTTAGGCTCTCTCACGTAGGGGCGATACATTTTCAACCACGCCTCCAGCGTCGCTGCATCTTTGTCGTAAACCGCATCGTATGATGCCTGCAATTCCTGTGGAAGCCCGGGAAGATCCATCGGAATGATATCTTCCGGCTGCTCATCAGCGGGCATTTTGTAGAAGCCGTCCTCGTAAGCCTGGCGGTTGACATGCTTGTCAGCCTCCTGCATGAACGTGACGAGACGCACTCCAACAAAGCCTACAATGACAAAAATTCCGGCTGCTGCGACCTTGGCATTCATTTTTCTTTAGATCTTTTAACGCGCGCACCCAAACTGCGCAATTTTTTATCCATAACCTCATAACCACGGTCCAGGTGGTAGATTCGGTTCACTTGCGTGCGTCCCTTACACATCAAACCGGCAATCACCAACGCAGCCGAGGCCCTCAAATCACTCGCCATCACCTCCGCACCACTTAGCTTTGCCCCTCCCCTGATAATAGCACTGGGTCCTTCAATAGCAATATCCGCGCCTAATCGGGCCAATTCGTTGGCATGCATGAACCGGGATTCAAAAATGCGTTCGGTGATGATACTCAGTCCGGATGCCTTGAGCATCAAGGCCATCAACTGAGCCTGAACATCCGTTGGAAAACCGGTATAGGGCTGTGTGCTCACATCCACAGCCTTGATTTCTCCTCCAGAAAGGATCTTGAGCGACGATCCACGCGCCTCTAAACGCACCCCGGCTTCTCTAAGCTTATCCAGAACAGCAGCCAGATGATCGCAACGCATATCAGTCAAGGTCACTTCCCCGTTCGTGGCCGCTGCCGCGATGGCGTATGTGGCGGCTTCAATGCGATCAGGAATCACCTCATGCTCCGCTCCGTGCAGTTTGTCCACACCGGTCACAACGATCCTGGGAGACCCGGCCCCCTGGATTTTGGCTCCCATCGAGATCAGAAAATGCGCGAGATCCACCACTTCCGGTTCGCAGGCGGCGCTTTCAATCACGGTGACACCTTCAGCGAGCACGGCAGCCATCATGGTATTGGCAGTCCCCAATACGGTCGGCCCCACGCGCCCTCCCAGGAAGACCTCATTCCCCTGAAGTCGCTTGGACGCAACCTGCACATACCCTTCCTTGACCTTTACCTCGGCCGAAAGCGCCCGGAGTCCCTTCAGATGCAGGTCAATCGGGCGTGTCCCGATCACACACCCCCCGGGCATGGATACATTGGCCTTGCCTTTTCTGCCCAACAACGGACCAAGAATACAAATCGATCCGCGCATCTTACGGATCAAGTCATAATCACCCCTGGTCTTCACTCGTTTGGCATGGACGGTCACCGTTCCGTTTTCGTAGGTGTAATCGGCTCCAAGTGATTTGAGGATTTTCCCCATGAAATGAACATCACTCAGATCGGGTACCCTCCGGATGATGCAGGGTTCGGAAGTCAGTAACGTGGCGGCCAAAATGGGTAGCACGGCATTTTTGGCTCCGCTGATGGCGATTTCTCCGTTCAAGGGCACACCGCCCTGGATGATAAAGGTATCCATGATGCTTAAATGAAAATCGGGTTACTTGTTGGGACTACGGACGAGATTACTTTTCTCTCCGAAAGACCAGGATTCGACAGATCTTATTGTAATCTCGAACCACCCGATCCGCAAACCAGGATGCCGATTTAAACAGATTTTCAATGGAAGAAGCCTGATCCTTGCCACATTCAAGGCAAATGAATCCATCCCGGCTCAGCCATTTGCCCGATTCAACTGCGATCCTCCGGTAAAAATCCAAACCATCACCGCCTCCATCCAAAGCGAGCATCGGATCATGATCGCGAACCTCAGGCTCCAGTGTGGCAATTTCACCGGTCGGTATGTAAGGGGGGTTGGAAACAATCACATCCCAGGTAATGGAATCCCCCTCAAAGGCGGACCAAAGGTCGGAATGCACAAGTTTCACCCGCTTATCCAAACCACATTCCCTGGCATTTTCCCGGGCAAGTTTGAGAGCGGATGCCGATACATCCGCTCCCCAAACTTCGGCAGATGGAATCTCGTTGGCCAGCGCCAATGCGATGCACCCGGTGCCGGTCGCCATATCGAGCATCCGCAAGGGATGGTCGGAAGACTGGATCGATTTAACCTCCTCAAGGACCGTTTCGACGAGGATCTCGGTTTCCGGGCGGGGAATGAGAGCTTCCGGCGAAACCTGCAAATCCAGACCGAAAAAACCAACCGACCCCACCAAATGCTGAAGCGGTATACGCTGAGCACGCTGGTCGATCAGTCTCCGGAATCGTTCCAACTGATCCGCCGTCAGCGGTGATTGATGAAAACTTAACTCCCATTCCATCACACCCAATACATGCGCCAGCAGCATCCGCGCATTCAGCTCAGGGGATTCGATCCCATGTCGAGAAAGCCTTTGTCCCGCTTCTTGAAGCATCGTTCGCATGGAGGAAGGATGGTTCATGCATCGTCCGAATGCTTGAGTTTGGAGGCAGCGTCGTCCAGAGATTTGGCGGATTCATAATAAATTTCCCAATCCCCATCGGCCTCAGCCAACAACTTTTCAAACATCGGCACCCACTGATAGTAGGTGTCCACGGCGCTGAGCCTGGCGTTATTCAAAGGTTGATTCACCCAGGCTTCATATCCTTTGAGCTGTTCATGTTTTGTTTGAGCGTGGGCAAAACGTTCCCGAAAGGCTTCAAACACCGCTTGCTTTTGCTGAGATTTGATCTCTTCAGACAAGTTGACCGCATCGGGCAGTTGGAATGAGGCATACAAGGTTTCCAGTTCAGCTTTGGTTTCCAGGATCATGCCGATGAACAAATCTTCCAACACGATGTCCTCCTCGTATTGGCGCAGATCTTCCCACCTGGCCTGGGAGCTCAACCACTCACGCACCCCAGCACGGGCGGTCACCACGGCAAAAGCTTCATTCCAATCCGTTTCACCCGACAGAAACACGCGCATATGTGAAAGCTCATGGAACAACAATTCGGCAATCGCCACATCAGACCAGTCAAGGTAGGTGTCAAAAACCGGATCACTGAACCATCCCAAAGTGGAATAAGCCACCACCCCTTCTACGGTGACATCCTGACCATGCGCCTTCAGTTCAGCGGCATAAGCATGTGCATCATCCGGATCAAAATAACCACGATACTTCAACCTCCCCAGAAACGGATACCACCACCTCTTCGGTTCCATGGAATACTCGGGACAAGCCGTCACATTCCAAACCACATAATCCCGGTGCAAGGCCACATAGGAGCTGTATGCGTTTTCGGACGGGAGCTTGAGGTGCCAGTAGGCATATTGACGCAACTCACGGATCAAACGGAATTTGGCTTTCAGTTCCTCCGGTGTCCCCGAGTCCGTGATCAAATCCTCAACAGGCTGCTTGGAACGCTCGATGTGCCACTGCCCAAGAGCAGCCTGGTGATAATAAGCAACCGATCGACATCCACTCGAAATCCACGCGAGCCCCCCCAGCAACAGATAGAGCAGCATCGCTCCGGCATGCTTTGTCAACAGACCGAAAAGGGCGTCACGGCGGATCTGCATGTATCTTTTTTGGATTAACTCAAGCACGATAATGTGACTCTGTCAGGTTACAGCCTTGACAATCCAAGCTCCTGTTGGAATGAAAAAAGGACCAATTTCAAACGATTGACACTCATATGGCGATTTATGTTTACGAAACCATTCCGCAAAAGAAAGGGCAAAAGGCCAGGCGGTTTGAAATAGAACAAAAAATGAGCGAGGACGCATTGACCCATGATCCGAAAACAGGACTCCCCTGCAAACGCATCATCGTGGGTGGTTCCGGACTGGTAACTCATGGCGCAAGCATCCTGTCCATGAACGTCAAATCCGGCAGGAAATAATCCCTACAGCGGGACTGTTCAACACGCTGGCCAATGGCCTAAAGGGACTGTACCCGGAGTCGGTAAAACCGGGCGTCCCCATCGGGTGCGCTATCAGTCACAGAAAGGTTCCCTTCGGCGTCCACGGGAGGCACCAGTCTTAGCATTTGCCAATTGGGGTTTTCAAGAGACGCCGTGTATTCAACCACATAAGTCACTCCGGCTGCTCCAAGCCATTCGATGACGACCGATCCGTTCAACGATTGAATCGCGGCGATACGCAACTGAACCAATCCCGGATCAATGGCTCCGGGAGATCCGTGTAGCACGCTGCTTTCACGCCAGACCTCCATGGAGGAACCGCTGGGCGGCAACACTCCCTCGTCTTTGAGAACCAAAGAATATCCTTCCCCATCCGGACCGGCATACCAATCGTCATCAAAAGCAAGTTCATGCAAAACTTCACCGCCGGCGGATTGAAGCGCCAGCACTTCACCTCCGTTGGACAGGTTACCATCGTATCCACCCACCACAGGTGATTGAACTTCAGCATAACGGGCAGCAAAGGCCTGGGTGTTTTTCACCAACACCAAATAGGAACCGGGCTCCATGACCAGCGATGCATTGGATGGAAAATCATAACGAATCCCATCCACAAAGCGGAGCCCGGCAAGTTCAACCGAGTGCGACGCAAGATTCCGGATTTCAACAAACTCGAAATCCTCATTCCGGAATGAAGGGTTCACCAGCAACTCTTCCGCATTGGGAGAAGCCGGATTGAAATGCACTTCGGTCACCACCAAATCACCCTTCACAGGAGGAACGGCCACGGAAACCAGTTGTTGTGTCATCCCTGACCATTTGCTGGTCAAAGGAGGATTGTTGGCACCCGTCAAACTTCGATGCCCGGAATCAAACACCCGGGCGATGATCGCGGCACTGTCAGTCAGCACGATGGGTTCGCTATAAACCCGGGCCTGACCTGAAGGATCCCCTCCCATGGCTCTGGGATCGCTTCCATCCAGCGTGTAATAAATCACACCACCATCATCTGAAGCGATACTGACCTGGCGATTTACTCCTGTTCCGGTAATGGTCATTTCGGGTGGCTGAACAAACTGGCTGTCCATGAATTCAATGCGATCTTCCAACCAGTTTTTCATGCGATTGATTTCATTTTGATAGGATCCTCTGGGGGATATTCCCCATCGCTGCACGTTTCTGGGTTGGGCCTCCCGGAGTTCGTCCGCCATGGAATCGACGATGCCATGGATGTGATCCACACCGAATTCAGCGCGACGCAGATCCTGGTATCGGTCGATGTATCGCTGCCAGAAATCCAGATCCCTGAACATATCCCTCCACCATGGGTAATTGAAAAAGTCCGTCCCCCGATCACCACTCGCACTGCGCCACACACGCGGATTGGCATCGCGACCATCCGTGGATCCCAACGCTCGATCAAAATCCCAGATCGGACCAAAGATCAGCTTACCATTTCGGTGCTTGTGGAAATAACCGCTCAAGCGCAGCGCATCGACGTTGAAGGCCAGCACATTCAGAAGATGATGATCAATCGCAGCGCCAATATCAATCAACCCGGCATAACCATCTTCCCCATCAGCAAGGCTGGTTCTGCCAAGAGCGGTTCCCATATCGCTGAAAAACCGTCGAACATAAGTTTCCTGGGCATCACGCTCCGGTCTTTCGATGTCCACCTCCTTCGGATAAACGTATCGAACATTTTGTCCGGCTCCCGAAAACCCGGAATCACCGGGATCAGGGCGATCGATTTTGAACATATACCCGCCCGTCACGCCCGGCTCGCGATCATGCTCTGGAAAAATGCGCTCCACATCCACCCGATCCTCATCGCGACTGATTTTTTCCATCAAGGCATACACCCCATAGTAGTCATTATTGGTCAAGGGACCTCCATCAATATTCAGAAAAACCTCTACAAAACGTGTCCTGACGGCATAACGCCCGATCTGGTTGCTGAGTTCATAGATGAAGGGATTATGCATCAAGGTCAGATCAAAGTTATAGGGCCCCCACAACACCCAATCCGATTCCGAAGGCATGCCAAGAGGTGCAATGTTTTTGTTCTGATCATACTCGTCCCATGCCTCCAAACTGAGAGAAGGTTTCGGACGCCCGGCGGTACTCGAGCCGCGCACCTTGATGCCGCTACGTGTCGCCAGCGTGGGAGCCTTGCTGAATTCGGAGCGTGTATCACCCGGCTCAAACAACATCATGAAGGACGCCTGCTTGGCATTCTGCGGCGGACGTCCGGACCGATAGTTTTCCAACACCACCATCGGAAGATTCGAACTGAAATCACCTGTCTGCCGGCTGACTTCGATGTAACTCTCGCTCCGAACCAGACTTTCCCCCATACCTGGCGACACAGCAATGGCACGCACCTGAATGGTTTCGGTTATGGAGATCGAACCATCATACAACGTTGAAGCAGGCGAAGGACGCGAACCATCCGTGGTGTAACGAATCTCAGTTGATTCATCCAACCCATCCGGCAAGGTCAATGCCAGGGTTAGATTCCCTTCAAACACCTGACTGGGCAAAGAAAATTCCACCGGTGGAATGACATGGCTCACGGAATCAAAATTGGCCATCCCCGGTGATGGAGCCATCATGTAACCCGTTGAAGAGGTGGCTTCCGTTTTCTTCTGCCCGATGATTTCCGGCAAAATCAAAATATCAGAACTGGTCGGAGCCCGGTTCAGTCCATGGATGGCCAACACGTTTTTACCTGGAACCAACAAATCAATGGCAGATGAAATATCCACATCCAACGGCTGAGTCGCCTCACTGTCCGGACGATCCGAAGTGGAGCCGGATTGCCAATCCAGATTGGAGGGCTCGTTGTCGGCTGCAATTTCGGTTCCGTTCAAATAAGCCACATAACCATCCTCATACCGTATGCGAAGCAATAATGCATCCAGCGCGGGAACCGCATCCAACTCAAACGGAATGCGGGCATAAACGCTGGTGTTGACACCCCGCATTTGGCGGACATCGAGATTGATCAGCCCGCCATAATCATATCCAACACCCGTTCGCCCGGATTCCCATGAGCTGTCATCGAACGCCACCTGGGTCCAACGCATCCCCAAACTGCCACCCGAAGGAATCAAGGCCCGGGCAGGCGCAGGTTCGTGCAACAAGACCACCTCATCCGCCTGACTGACACCGGAACCAAAGGATATATCGGTAAATTGTTCCGGATACATGGGGGAAAACTCCGTTGCAATGTTTCCGGAAGGATCGAGCAGTGCCAGGTAATCTCCTTCCCGGGCCAAACTGAAATGCGTATGAAGAGGCGCCCCGGGAGCCTTGCGATCTTTTCCAGACGCAAAAACAACCATGTATCCATTCGGGAACAAGGTGATGGATGGAAATTCCCAGATATCCAGATGCTCCGGATCATCTGTCAATGACCATCCTTCCAGATTAATGGCGGTAAAACTGTTATTATGAATCTCGATCCAATCCGAACGATCATCATCATCATCAATGAGAATACTGTTGTTCGCAGCCATCCATTCTGAAATCTCGACGGATTGCCCCAAGGCCAAATGAATTCCACAGCAGAAACTGATGCAGAGCAACAGGGAACACAACCTGGTGAAAAAAGAGGCTTCGAACGAGTGAATTTCTTTAAAGATGCTCATATGAAAGGCAAATTGTTAGCAGGAATAAGACCGAATGTCAGGATTACAATGTCTCAAATGTTCGGCTTTTTTCTGCTGGCGACCCGCTGACAGGCAAACTAGCATCCTTCTCATACCATGAGACGTTATTGGACAATAATGAAACGAGGATGTGCTCTCCTGCTTGCCGTGACCGGTCTGAGCGCCGGAGCAGCCGACTACAAATTGGGCCCGGATTCCCAACCGCAGCCAGACGTCCCCAAAGGCACCATCCATCACGATGTTTGGCATAGTGACATTTTTCCCGGAACGACCAGGGATTACTGGATCTATGTGCCGGCACAATACGACAAGGAAGAAGCCGCATGCCTGACAGTCTTCAACGACGGGCGCAGCTATGTCAGCGAGACAGGAAGCTTCCGCACTCCCACCGTGTTCGACAACCTCATTCACCGGGGAGACATGCCGGTGACGATCGGGGTGTTTATCAACCCGGGAATCATACCATCCGCTGAAAGTGGTCAGGAACCCCGCAAAAACCGGAGTTTCGAATATGATTCGCTCGGGGATCGCTACGTGCGGTTTCTGCTGGAAGAACTCCTTCCACATGTTGAATCCCAATACAACATCTCCAAAGATCCGAGCCAACGCGCCATTGGCGGCATCAGTTCCGGCGCGATCGCCGCGTTCACAGCCGCCTGGGAACGACCCGATGCTTTCGGCAAGGTCATCAGCCACATCGGCAGCTATGTCAATATTCGCGGAGGCCATGTCTACCCCTTTCTGATTCGAAAAACAGAAAAGAAACCGCTGAAAATTTTCCTGCAGGAAGGCTCCAACGACCTGGACAACCTCCACGGCCACTGGCCGTTGGCCAACCAGGAAATGGCGGCAGCGCTCCAGTTCATGGGATATGATTACCGCTTTATCATGGGGGAAGGCAGCCATAGCGGACAGCACGGCGGCGCCATTCTCCCGGAAACCCTGAAGTGGCTGTGGGATGACAGCGCCACCCCGGAATAAAGGCTTCTCCCCGGCAAGTGACAACCACCTCGCAGACAAAAAAACATCGTGTCGTCAGGCACCAGGTTCAGGGCGCTTCCACGACCGTGAACGATGAAATAGCTGTCGAAGAACCCCTGGAAATCCGCATTCAGGGCAAAGCCCTCCTGGTCACCATGCGCACTCCGGGCCACGACAAAAGTCTGGCGGCAGGATATCTTTGGAGTGAAGGCGTCATCCATAAACCGGAACACATCCTGGACATGGAACACTGCCAACAGGGCAGTCAGTTGGACGAAAATGTGCTGAACGTCTTTCTGCATCCGGAAGTAAAATTGGATCAAGACCTGATGAATCGGTTCAGTTACGCCGCATCAGGATGCGGCCTCTGCGGGAAATCCGCCGTGGAAGCCATACGATCCAGGTTCACTCCCATTCGTTCCAACACCAGCATCCGGTCATCCGTCCTCCTGCAGCTATTTCAATCCTTGAAAGGAAAACAACACGGGTTTGAACGCACCGGAGGTCTTCATGCGGCGGCATTGTTCGATCGGGCTGGAACCCTGATCGACATCCAGGAAGACGTCGGCAGACATAATGCTGTCGACAAAGTCATAGGAGCCCATTTACTCGAAGGAGATTTCCCCCTGCAGGACACAATCCTGCTTGTCACCAGCCGGGCTTCCTTTGAGATTGTTCAAAAAGCTCTGGCGGCAGGCATCCCCATCATTGCCTTTGCCTCCGCGCCATCCAGCCTGGCCATCGAATTCGCACAAGCCAATGGCCAAACGCTCATCGGTTTTCTGCGGGAAGACCGGTTTAATGCCTACACGCACACCGAACGCATCAGAGATTAGAAGTCACAGCACCGTCCCCAAGGTGCGAACAAGCCGGGGTAAGGTCCGTTATTCGTGTTTGGATGCCATGTTCAGGCTCATGACCCCGCCAAGGAACAAGTGCGTGCGGATCTTTCTGCATCCCAAACGAACCATCTCGGACTCAATTCCGCGCTGAGCTGGAAAATGTTGCAGTGATGTCAAAATATACCGATAAGCCTCGGCATCCCCCACCAAGGTCCAGCCCATCAGGGGCACAATCAACCGCAGATAACCGAAATAAACGGAACGCCAACCGGGGTGGGGTGGTTTTCCGAAATCAAGGATCAACATCCGCCCACCCGGCCGAAGCACACGATGACACTCCGCCAGCCCCTTTTTCCAATCGCTCAGATTCCTCAGCCCGTAGGCCATGGTCAGCACGTCGAAAGAGGCGTCCTCGAAAGGGAGTTGCATGGCATCGCCTTGGATGAAGGTCGGGGACCGATCAGACGGATGGGCCGGATCATGAGTGAGATTTTCGGCTCGTTTTCGGGCAACGTTGAGCATTTGCCGGCTGAAGTCCAGGCCGGTTACGGCTGCTCCTTGTCGGGCCATGGCAAATGCCAGATCGCCCGTGCCACAACAGACGTCCAGCGCCTGATTTCCTTCGAGGATCTGTGCTTCCCGGATCACCCGGCGCTTCCATAAGCGATGCAGTCCGGCACTCTGCACGTCATTGATCAAATCATACCGCCGGGCAATGCGGTCAAACAAATCGCACACCCGCTGCGCCCGGTGTTCGCCGGGATCATAGTAAGTATTCTGCTGGACATTGGACTCCGCCATGGCAACCGCACCAACCTGCCGTCTTCACAGGCCCTGATGCAAACCAAATCCCACATTTTACCATTCCGATCCGTTTCAGGATTTCCTTCCTCCCCGATACTGCCCTATGATTTGCCCATGATGCTGACACTGGAAGAAGCGCTGGAACGCATGATGGACAAGATTCACCCGTTGGGGACGGAGGAAGTATCCATCAACGAGGCCGATGGGAGGGTAATCTCCAAGGCACTCCAGGCGGGCATTTCACTCCCCAGGTGGGATAATTCATCCATGGACGGATATGCGCTGCAGGCAACCGATGTCGCGGGGACCTCCTCCTCGAACCCTGTCAAATTAAAATGCCTGGGAGAAATCCCCGCCGGATCGACATCAAACGTAAAGGTGACATCCGGAAATTGTCTCCGCATTTTCACCGGATCACCCATGCCCGAGGGCGCGGACGCCGTGGTCATGCAGGAGGACACATCCAAAGACCCTGAAAATCCCGGAGACATCCTGGTGAAGGACGCGGTTCGCCCCTTTGAAAACGTCCGTTTTCGGGGAGAGGACATCAAGGAAGGCAACCCTATCTGCGAACCCGGCACTCGTCTGTCCCCTTTCCACGTTGCGCTGGCCGCGGCAACAGGAACCGATCGATGCCAGGTTCATCGCCGTCCCAAAGTAGGCATTCTGGCAACAGGTTCGGAATTGTGCGAACCGGGCAAGCCATTGACCGATGGTGGCATCTACGAAAGCAATCGCGTTTTGATTCA
>Ga0181594_10004591_pt1 | contig 12240 bp, 3 predicted proteins | sample 071ome_18_FD_145603 | JGI IMG/M metagenome (GOLD analysis project Ga0181594, IMG submission 145603) | Coastal salt marsh microbial communities from the Groves Creek Marsh, Skidaway Island, Georgia - 071413BT metaG (spades assembly) | ecosystem: Environmental > Aquatic > Marine > Intertidal zone... | reverse complement strand
AGAGACCAGCTGGGCAGCCTCCACGAGGTGTCCACATGGCGGAGCGACTGGGCCGCCCCAGAGGAGGAGCCCTCTCGTGATGGCTTCGCTCGGACGGCCACCTTCACCCGCACCAACGCGGACGGCGAGCGCGTGGAGGCCACCACGCCGGTCTTCGTCTGGCCCACCGGTCGGCTGGCAGCCCCGCTCTGCCCGTAGCACCGATTTGCTGAACCGATTTCAGCATACACTCAGGTGGCAGGATACCCCGTAGGTGTGCCCGACTTCCGGGGAACAGGGCACACGAATCCAATCCACGAGAAAATTGCTTTCATCAAAAGTTGAAGCTTGTTCATTTTGATGAACCCAGATATTCGGGTCAATCTTCCTCGATGTAGCCGAGCGCCTGCAGGGCCTCCCGGGTCTGCGGGCTCAGGGACACCGTCCGGCGTTCCGGCGCTCGCGCATCCCAGGCATCGAGCTGCGCCTCCAGGCGGGTCGCCCGGTCGGGGTCGACGACGGCCGGCTGCCCGGGTGCGAGGCGGTGGAGGGTCGGGGACTCATCGAGGACCGGCGCCGTCCGGTACACGTGTCCGTCATCGATCACGGCACGCGCGAAGCGGAGGTTGTTCCATCCGGTCGAGCCTTCATGCGTTCCCGGCTTCGTCGCCTCGGCGAAGTGCGGCCCGGAGACCGGCGGCTTCGTGGTGTCCTTGCCCCATCGACTGCGGAGGTCCCGCCCGTCGCCGAGGCCGCCGGGCAGGCCCGCGATCGACAGGACCGTGGGTCCGACATCGCGGAGAGACGCCACACCCGGATGGACCGTCGACGCGGGAAGGGCGAAGCGCCCGCTGCCTGAGAAGACAAGGGGGACGTGGATGTCGACGAGATCCACATCCAGGCCGTGCTGGTACGGACGCTCCTGCCGCTCGTCGAGCGTCTCCCCGTGGTCGCCAAACAGGACGACGAGCTGGTCCGCCCCGTACCCGCGCAGGGAGAGTTCCTTGAGAAGGCGTCCGAGCTGCTGGTCTGCATACGCGACCTCTGCGAGGTAGGCCGCGCGGGCCTGCTGCCGGTCTGCGGTGCTCGTGATGCCCCGTCTGGTCGCCTTGATGAGCCAGTCCATCGAGGCGCCGCTCCCGTCGAAGGGACCGCGGTAGTCGGGATCGAGCAGCGTCGAGCGAATCGCGTCCGGAGCGGTGTCCCACGGAGAGTGTGCGTCGAAGAAGTGGGCGAAGAGCAGGAGTGGTGCAGACGGGTCGGGGCGGGCATCGATGGCTCCGAGAACCCGGTCCACGACCCGTTCTGCAGGGTCCTCGAAGCGGTGGCGCACGCGTGTCCCCACGGCGTCGTCATAGATCCGGAACCCCCGCGAGATGCCCATGTCCCGCTCGAGCACGCTGGCTCCGAGCACGGCGATCGTGTCCCAGCCGGCGTCCGCGAAGCGCTCCGTGAGGAGGGGCACGTCCGGCGGGACCGGGAAGCCGTTCCGCGGCACCCGGTGGCCGTGCGGATCCCGCCCAGAGAACACGCTGGTGTGACTGTTGAGGGTCGTTGGCGCATGCGACAGCGCCCACTGGACCCGCACGCCGGACGCGGCGAGGGCATCCGCTGTCGGGGTGCGCGGACGGGGCCGCTCGGCAGGCTCGAGGTCGAGTCCCCAGTGCGACTCGGTCCCGTAGCACCCGAGTGCGTCGGCACGGGTGGTGTCCCACGAGACGAGCAGGACGAGGGGACCCTTCGGCCCGTCTGGAGGCACAGTCAGCGGAACGACGTCTGCAGACGGAGCAGGCGGCGAGTCCTGGCCCCCGCAACCGAGCCCGATGAGGAACAGCAGGAGCCGGGACCGGACCACGCTCAGACGCCTCGACGCGCCATGACCCGCTCCACGGTGTCCACCACAGCGCGGGTCATCGCGTCCACCTCGACGTTCATGGCGTCACCGACCCGGAGCGAGCCCAGCGTCGTGACCCGGAGCGTCTCGGGGATCAGGTGTACGGAGAACACGCCGTCGGTGGTGACGTCCTCACCCACGGTGAGGGAGCAGCCGTCCAGGCCGATGTAGCCCTTCGCGAGGACGTATGGCACCAGCGCGGGATCCAGACGAAGCGAGAGGCTCAGGTGCGTCTCGCCCTCGTCGCGACCAACGACCCGAGCCAGACCGCTGACATGGCCGCTGAGGAGGTGCCCACCGATCTCATCGCTCATCCGTGCGGCGCGCTCGACGTTGACCTCATCGCCGACCCCGAGCGAGCCCAGCGTCGTCAGCCGCAGCGTCTCGTCGATGACGTCGAAGGCGGCATCCGCCGGCGTGCCGTCCACGAAGGTCAGGCACACGCCAGCGAGTGCCACGCTGGCCCCCACATCGATGGGGGCGCGGGAGCGCTCCGGCAGGGCCACGCGGAGCCGCACACGCCGCCCGTCTGGCTCGACCGCGAGGACCTGGCCGCATCCCTGGACGATCCCGGTGAACATGTCGCCTCCTGATCCCGACGGGCGCGCTCAGCCTTCGTCGGAGAAGCCACTGCCGTCGGGGATCCATGTAGTCGGGTCGACGGACTCCTCGTCCCCGTCCTCTCCTGCCATGGGTGGGAGGACCTTGTGGAGGAAGAGGCGCCGATCCGTCGTCACCCGTCCGTCCGTCCGGCGGGCTGGAACCTCCATGTACACGCCCATGTCGTCGAAGCCCCGGCGCATGTACATCTCGTAGGAGGCGTTCCGGATCGCCGAGGTCCGCAGGACGACATGGGTGAAGCGACGGCGGTCGATCGACTCGAGCCGGTGCTCGACCAGATCGTTCCCGAGTCCGCTACCCCGATGCTGAGACAGGACGCCCATCTCCGCGAAGTAGTGGGCGTGCTGCAGCGGGATGAGACCCCGGAGCTCTCGGGTGATGTCCGGCTTGGCTCGAGCCGGAACGGAGACTCCGAAGCCGACGACCGTCGCACGACCACGGACCGCCAACAGCGTGATGTTGCCCTCGATCTCCAGGGTGCTCCGGAGCACCGCCTTCGCCTCGCTCGGAAAGAAGCGCTCGTTGTAGGGCGGTTCCGAGAAGATCGTCTGGTACGCACCGGCGAAGCTCGCCCAGTACGGCAGGGCGTCGTCAGGCGTGGAGATGCGGAGGATCCGCACCCCGTCGGCTCGCTCGCTGAGGATCTGCTCGGCCATGGACCGTCCATCCGCCGCAGGGCGCGCGGCGCTACGCGACCCTATGCGAGGCGAGCGCCTCCCGTCCATCCCCGGGAGAGAGGAGCGCCGCGGCCGCGACGAGACCGTCGAGACGTCCGACGGTCACGACGAGCCGGCCGCCGCCGAGCGCGGCGTGGGTCTGCGCGGCCGCACCGTGAAGCATGACCGGCACGAAGACACCGTGCCGGCCGACCACCTCGACCTCGCGAGGGTGAATGGCCATCCCCGTGCCCAGCGCCTTCAGCACGGCCTCCTTGGCGCACCAGGCCTCGGTCTGTGCAACCGGATCGTCTGCGAGTCGCTCCTGCTCGCCCACGGTGAACCACGTCCGCAGCCAGGAGAGCGGCCGCAGGGCAACGGCTTCCACGTCCAGGCCCGGCCTCCCCCGGCGACAGGCAGCCGCCCAGCCGGTTCCATCCCGGTGGGAGATGCTGACCGCGACGCCAGGGCTCGGACCCTCGACGACGGGCGCCCCGCCGCTCGCGCGGGTGATGGTGTAGGCGGCGCGCTCCCAGCCCGTGAGCGCACCCACGGCGCCGCGTGCCGCCCGCTGTCCGGCGATGCGGTCTGCCTGCCGGCGCGCGGTTCCCCGTGCCGTCATGGCAGCCTGCTCATCGGGGAGCAACGCCTCGGCTCCCCCCCCGTCGGACGGGGTGGTCGTGGCGACGACGACCATCGGCCAGCCGTCCTCGGGGGGCGTGAGGCGGTCCCCCTCAGGGAGCGGACCGGTGTCGATGAGCCGGAAGCCCCGCACCCGCAGCAGGCTGCCAGTCGCACCGTCCACGTCGATGTCGTAGGCCTCTCCGGCCTGACGGACCATGATCGAGAGGACCTCGTCATCGGCCGGCGTCGCGTCGAGCTGCACGTGGTCGATGGACGCGGGCAGGGCCATCACCCCCGCTACCGCCATCCGGTGCAGCCCGGCGGCCTGGAAGGCCGCCTCGAGGACCAGCGGAGCGGTGCCGAGGCCCTCGCCGATCCGTGCGTGCTGGACCGCGGCCTTCGCCATCAGCGCGGTCTCTCCGACCGAGTCGGCTCCAGAGAGCACCTGGAAGATCGGACCGTGGAAGAACCGCTGGTAGATATCCCCGGCGGTCAGCGGCTCCTCAGCGAAGAACGCGGGCGGCAGGGGCTCGAGGGCCTCCATGAGCCCCATGTTCACGACCGCGCTGAAGTGCCGGGTCCGAAGGACGCGCCCGGTCCGCGCCGTCCGCTCGGACTCGAGGACGCAGCGGACGCTGTGATCATCCACAGGCTCGGCGGTGACGATGAGGTCGACCGAACCGCCCTTGTGAAGCTTCACCGGCGCCTCGTACCGGACATCCCGCGCACCCACGTAGGCGCCAGACGGGCGGGCGAATCGCGCGACGGCGGCCATCAGCTCGAGACCGATCACTCCGGGGAGGACCGGTGTCTCGCCGATGGCGTGATCGAGGATCCAGGCATCTGCGTCCGCGGCCAGCCGTCGGCGGCCGATCGCGGCGTCTCCAACCAGCTCGACGGCGTCCAGGAGCGGATGGGCCGGGGCCAGCGTGAAGCCTCCAAGCCGACCGGCGACGAGGACCTCACCCGTGACCCCACCCCCGACCATGTCGACGAGCAGGCGGGCGCCGGCCTCCGCCGGGAGCAGCTCGACGCCACGCTCGGTGAGCAGGCGCTCCATGCCACCGCGCACCGCCATGCCCGTGTCCCCCCAGGCTGTCCAGTCCACGTGCAGGGAGCGTGGACGCGAGAGACAGACCCGCGCCATCGCCTCGTTCGCCGCGGCGTAGTCGACCTGACCCGGATTCCCGAAGCGCCCAGCGACGGAGCCCATGCTCACGAACCAGGCGACGCGCTCGAGGCTCCGCACGATGGCCATGCCCCCGAGCGCCTTGCCGTCGAACACTCGGGCAAAGTCGGAGTCGGACTTCGTCGCGATGAGACGCGACTCCTCGAGACCGGCTCCATGAACGACCCCGTCGATGAACCCGAGCTCGTCCCGGACCCGCTGCAACACCGCCGTGACGTCGTGCTCATCAGCCATGTCGACCTTGAAGAAGCGCACGGTCGCACCGCGAGCCTCCATCTCGGCGACGTTGGCCCGCGCTTCTTCCGCCTTCCGGAGCGGGCGCAGCCGTGCCTCGATCCGGGCGGGCGTGGCCCGCTCCCCCGTGGCCGTGATCTCGGCCTTGATCGCCGCCTTGGCCGCGGCCTCGTCCAGCGGCTCGGTGCCCGGCGCCGTCCGTGCAAGCAGCGCGAGCTTCACGGGCCCCCGCTGCGCGAGCTCGAGGGCGATGCGCGCCGTGATCCCCCGGGTGCCACCCGTGAGGACCACGACCGCGTTGTCCTCGAGACGCCCACCCATCGGCGGCATCTCCTCGACCTGCAGCTCGAGCGTGCGCCGCTGGCTGCTGTCGAGGAACACCTCCATCGCGCCATCACCCGAGGTCAGCTCGCCGAGAAGGCGCCGCGCGGCCTGGGCGTCGTCCAGCATGGGATCGACATCCACGACCCTGCCGGCACAGGACTCCCACTCCCGGTCGAGGGCCTTCGCGAGCCCCGCCCGTGCCCCGGCCCGCATCCCGACCTCCGGGTCGACCCAGGACGGATCGGTGCCGAGACGGGTCGCGCAGATCCAGTCCCGGGGGCGCGCGGAATCGAGGTCCCGGGCACGGACGAAGGCCGCACGGACCTCATCACCCGCGTCGATGACGACATCGGGTGCCCCCTCCAAGCTCGCACCGAGGCTGGCCGCCTCGTCCCGCAGCGCGGACGCATACGGACCCTCACCGAGCACCTCGACCACGCGGCCCTCGAGGCGGGTGGGAGCGGTCGGCGCCGGACGCGGCACGATGACCGGTCGGCGCATTCGGAAGCTCTCCGGGAGGCCACGCTCGGACTCGTCGTCGTCCGGATGGGGCACCAGCGTGTCGTCGGGTGCCGAAGCCGGGTGCACGTCGTCCGGGTGCGGAACGAGCGTGTCGTCGACCACCGCGGACTCTGCCGCGGCCGTGTCTCCGCCCGCCGAGAGGCGGGATCCGAGCCAGTCCACGAGGGACTCGATCGTGGGGTGGTCCGCCAGCACGAAGTCCGGATCGGGTGCGACGCCCAGTCGCTCCCGGACCTCACCGAAGATCTCGGCCTGCTTCACCGTGTCGATCCCGAGATCCGCTTCCAGCTCGAAGTCCGGCTCCAGCTCGTCCGTGCCGTACCCGGTCTTGTCCGAGATGATCTCCAGCAGGACCCTGGACACCGCGTCCGAGTCCGCGCCTGTGGACGCGACGGCCGGTGCCGCCGCCGGCTCGGTCGGAGGCACCGCGGGAGCGCTCGCGACCGGCTCCGCGCTCCGTGCCGCCGGCGGGGTCGCCGGAGTCGCACCCGCCCGCCCGGCGTGGCTCGCGATCCAGCCCGCGAGTCCCGCGATGGTCGGTGTGTCCGCGAGCGTGACCTCCGTGTGCGGCGAGACGCCGAACTGCTCGCGCAGCTCGCCCAGGATCTCCGCCTGCTTCACCGTGTCGATCCCGAGATCCGCCTCCAGCTCGAAGTCCGGCTCCAGCTCGTCCGTGCCGTACCCGGTCCGCTCCGCGATGACCGCGGTCACGCCGGCGAGGACATCGGCCTCGGAGGGCGTGGCCGCATTGGATACCTCTGACGAACTCGTGTCGCCATCAGCCACCGTGGGCGGAGCGGATCCAGAGACCGCATGCTGCGAGAGCCAGCCTGCGAGGCCCGCAATCGTCGGCGTATCCGCAAGGGTGACCTCGATGTCCGGCGCGATGCCGAACTGCTCGCGCAGCTCGCCCAGGATCTCCGCCTGCTTCACCGTGTCGATCCCGAGATCCGCCTCCAGCTCGAAGTCCGGCTCCAGCTCGTCGGCGCCGTACCCGGTCCGCTCCGCGATGACCGCGGTCACCGCTGCGAGCACGTCCGCGTCCGACACCGCTGGCGACGCAGCCCCCGCCGGAGTCGCGTCGCCCCCGGGTGCGGCGTTGGCCGTCGATGACACATCGGGATCCGATGAGGCCGTTCCGGCCACGGCCACAGCGGCACCGGTCGCGCCGACATGCTGCGAGAGCCATCCTGCAAGGCCGGCAATCGTCGGTGTGTCTGCGAGGGTGACCTCGATGTCCGGCGAGATCCCGAACTGCTCGCGCAGCTCGCCTAGGATCTCCGCCTGCTTCACCGTGTCGATCCCGAGGTCCGCTTCCAGCTCGAAGTCGGCCTCCAGCTCGTCGGCGCCGTACCCGGTCCGCTCCGCGATGACCGCGGTCACGGTCGCGAGGACGTCGCCAGCGGCAGGCGCCGGTACCCCAGGCGCAGCCGCCGGCTGGGGTGCGGGCACCGCGGCACCGGCGGGGGCCTCCTCGGCGACGACGCGAAGGGTCCGATCCTCGATGACCAGACCGGGGTGGGCATAGCCGGTGGCAGCACGAAGCCACGCGCCCTGGGCCGCCGCATCGATCCGCCCCTCGGCGTCCTCTGCCACCCGCTCCCAGGCCGTCAGGGCCAGCTGGGAGCCGAAGCCGGCCGCGAGCCGGATGGCGTAGCGGACGTCGTAGCGCCCGCCCTTCGAGAGGGTCAGGTCCCCGAGCTCCGGGTCGGGCTCACGGAGGTTCGGCACCGGCGGGACCACACCCCGTGCGAGGGCCTCGAGGGCGACGGCGTCCTCGATGCCCGCGCCCATGGCGTGTCCCGTGAAGCCCTTGGTGTTGGCGATGACGATCTCACGGGCCGCCGGCCCGAAGGCCCGACGGAGCGAGTCGATCTCGGCCGCGGCCGACCCGCCCCGCGCCGGCGTGTAGGTCTCGTGGGACATGAACAGGGCCTTCTTCGCGAAGGCATCCCGGTCGACTCCAGCCGACCGCGTGGCGTCCCCGACGAAGGCATCCACCTGCGCGGCGATGTGGTCGCGGTCGAGTCGCGAGCCGTGGAAGGCGGAGTTGGCCATGCGGGTCGCGAGCAGCCGCGCCAGGGGGGTCACCCCTCGCGCACGGGCCGCATCGGCCCTCTCGAGGACGACGCCCACGGCGCCCATCCCGATGATCATCCCGTTGCGCCGCTTGTCGAAGGGAAGCGCCCCGTCCTCGACCTCGCGAGCGGTCGTGGCCGCGCCCGTGACGAGGAAGCCCGCTCCGATCCACTCCATCATCTGGTCATTCGTGACGTCGTCGGCACCGACGACGATCACGCGCTCGCAGCGACCGGCCTGGATCCAGTCGCTCGCCATGCAGATGGCCTGGGTCGAGGAGGCGCAGGCAGCGTTGACCTGGGTGTTCGGCCCGCGGGCGCCGATGAACTGCGCCAGCTGGGAGTGACCCATGCTCAGGATCTGGAAGAGGAAGCGACGGTCGAAGCGCCCCTCGCCGTCGTCACCGTTCGCCGCGACGTGGTCGAGGAGGTTCGTGTACCCGGGGAACGCACTGGCAAAGATGATCCCCGTCGTGTCTCGGAGGGGATCCGGCAGACCCCAGCCCGCAGGCACCCGCTTGCCGCTCGCGGTCTCACGGAACCGGCGGACGAGCGGGATCCCCGCGTCGCGCAGGGCCTCGAGGCAGGCGGCGATGGCGAGCTGCGTGGTGACGTCGATCGCACGAAGCAGGCTCGGGTCGACCCCCCACTCGGCGAGGTCGAAGGCAGCCTTCCGGCCCGCGAGCTGGAGGACCTGCTCACGCTCCGTGACCGGATGGAAGGTGCCCTGCCCGGTACGGGGATCCTTGTGGAGCCGGGTGATGTTCTTGTCGAGGATCCGGTCCTGCATCTCGGCGGGGATATGCCCGATGCGGTTCTCCCCCTTGAGGATCCGGGTCAGGTTGTCCTCGGCGAAGACCTCCTCGCCGCCCGGGAGCCCAGCCGAGACCCCGCTCGCGACGATCTCCACGCCCGGACCGGTCGCCACGACGGCAGGCGAGGCCACCGACCGCGGAGCCTCGACGGGAGCGGCGGCCGGGACCGGGGCGGGGGCGGGACGAGCCGCCTCCACCGCGGCGACGAGGCTCGCGACGAGGGACTGGAGGGCAGGCGCGACCGCCGCCGCGACGGCGTCGGCATCGCCACCCGGGAGGCCGGCCTGCACCGCACCCTGGACCAGCGCCTGGAGCGCGTCGGTCGGAAGGGCACCGGTCGGGACCGCCGCCGTCCGACGGGGCACCGGGGCCGACGCGCGGGTCGCGGGCGGCGCGACTGGAGCGGACCTCGGCTCCACCGCACGCGCGCGGGGCGCGGGAGCGCCGGCCGACCGGAAGCTACCGAGCCGGCGGGCCGCGTAGTTCGCGAGATCTCCCAGCGTCCGATGGGCGCTGAGGCGGAAGCCCGGGTCGTGCTCGAGCCGGAAGTGGTCGCGAACGGTGGCGACGAGCTCCGCCTGCTTGACGGTGTCCACGCCGAGATCCGCCTCGAGCTCATCCTCGAGGGAGAGCTCCTCCGGGGCGTACCCGGTGAGGTCGGCCGCGATCCCCAGCACGCGCTGCACGATGAAGTCGCTGGCCTGTGGTGCGCTGTCGACACGCGCGTCGACGCCAGGGACCTGCCAGTCGGCCATGTCCACCGAGCGCGAGCGGCGGTCCTCCGTGGGCGCGAAGATATCGGTGCTGCCGGCGGGCTCGCCCTCGACGGGGAAGCCGAGCACCAGCATCGCTGCGAGCGCGTCGTGGAAGCTCTGCAGCCCGCCCCGCTTCGGGTGGTTCGTGTACAGCGCACGGTGGGGCCGACGCTTGAGGATCGCAGCGGCGAAGCCCGCGAGGGCCCGCTTGGGTCCACACTCGACGAAGACGCGCGCGCCCTCGCCATACATGCGCTCCATCTGCGCGATCCACTCGACCGGGCTGGCGACCTGCCGCGCGAGGATGTCGATGACCTCCTCGCGGACGTCTCCCTCGGAGGGGTACCACGCGCTGGTCACGTTCGTCGTCACCGGACGGATCGGCGGCCTCACGTCGAGACGCTCCAGAACCTTCCGCAGCGGAGCGGAGGCTGGAGCCACGATGCGGCTGTGGAACGCATGGCTGACCGGCAGGGGGTACACGGTCACACCCCGGCTTCGGAAGGCCTCGATGGCCGCCTCCACCGCGTCCGACTCTCCCGCGATCACCGTCTGGGTGGGGCAGTTCTTGTTCGCGCAGACGACGTATCCGGGGATCTCCGCGAGCACGCCCTGCACCTTCTCGACCGGCGCGGCAATTCCCGCCATCCGACCCGGGTCGTCGATCTGCACGGCCGCCATCTCGCGTCCGCGAGCAGACACCGCGAGCAGTGCGTCCTCGAAGCTCATCATCCCCGCGGCGACCGCCGCGGCGTACTCGCCGAGAGAGTGCCCGGCGACCATGTCGGGACGGACTCCATACGCCGACAGCAGCCGGAGGATGCCGATGTCGACCGTCAGGACCGCAGGCTGGGAGATCTCGGTCGCCCGGAGCCGCTCGAACTGGACGTCTTCCTCGAGCGACGGGTCGCGCCGGATGAAGTCCGTGAGCGGACGACCCAGCTCCGGCATCATGACCCGATCGGCCTCCGCGAAGGTCTCCGCCACAATGGGGTAGCGCTCCGCGAGATCGAGCCCCATGTCGATGTACTGGCTGCCCTGCCCCGTGAAGAGGAACGCCAGCTTGCCGTCGCAGGGCTCCTCCTCGAGGTAGATGCCGCGGCTCCGCAGGAGCTCGGGGGGCTGGTTCCGTGACAGGACGCGCAGCACCCGCTTGATCTGCTCGGCCTTCTCGCCGGGCTGGCCCTCGGCCGCCGCGAGCCGCAGCGGCGCCGCAGGCTCGAAGGGCCGGTCCGCGGGAATCCCCTTCTCCAGGACCGCAATCAGCTCGGCCCGGTCCCGCGCAGACACGGCCCAGACCCCGTCAGGGACCGGACGTCCCTCGACCGGCGTCGCTGCGGACGCCGCGGCAGGCAGGGCTGCCGGAGCGGACACCGCGGCACCGTACTGCTCCAGCACGACGTGGAAGTTCGTGCCACCGAATCCGAAGGCGGAGACCCCGGCCCGGCGCGGACCGACGGCGCTCCAGGGCTCGGAGGCCGTCTGCACCTGGAGCGGCACGGTGTCGAAGGGGACATCGGGACGGGCGGTGCGGAAACCGAGCGAGGGGGGGAAGACGCCCTCGTGCACGGCGAGGGAGGCCTTGATCATCGCCGCGGCCCCCGCGGCACTCTTGAGGTGTCCGATGTTGGACTTCACCGAGCCGATGCGCACCGGGCCCCGCCCGGAGCGGTTCCCGCTACCCATGGCCGCGGACAGGCACTCGACCTCGACCTTGTCCCCGACGATCGTGCTGGTGCCGTGGCACTCGACGAGGTCCACGTCTGCAGGGCGGAAGCCCGCCTGCTCGTAGGCGCGCTGCAGGGCCAGCTTCTGCCCCCGCGGGTTCGGCGCGGTGATGCCCTTGCCCTTGCCGTCCGAGCTCGCCCCGATGCCGCGGATCACCGCGTAGATGCGGTCTCCGTCACGCTCGGCGTCCGAGAGCCGCTTGAGCAGGAGGATGCCCGCCCCCTCTCCCATCACGAAGCCGTTTGCCGAGGCATCGAAGGGTGCCGAGTGATCCGGCGAGAGCGCACCGATCTTGCAGAACTTCGTGTACGTCTCCACACCCATCGTGCGGTCCGCACCGCCGGTGAGCACGAGATCGAAGTCTCCATCGAGCAGTCCCTTCACCGCGGTCTGGACGGCAGCCATGGAGCTCGCACAGGCGGCATCCACCGTGAAGTTGGCTCCCGTCAGGTCGAAGGCGTTCGCGACCCGTCCGGCGACGACGTTCGACAGCTCACCGGGCATCGAGTCCTCGGTGATGGTCGGCAGGTCCTGCTTCACGGCCTGCTCGAAGCCCGCGAGGATCCCGGCCTGGGCATCGGCGGGCAGGGCCGCGAAGCCGGGCACCTGCTCGAGCGCGGCCCGCATCGCGGGGAAGCGCACTCGCACGGTGTAGTCGTCGCCGACCTCACCGCCCATGGAGTTCCCGAGGATCACCGCTGTGCGGCCCCGGTCGAAGTCCCGACCCTCCTTGTCCCGTGGCGTCGGCTTGTAGCCGGCGTCGGTGAGGGCGTCGTAGCAGGACTCGAGGGTCGTCTGCTGGACCTCGTAGATGTGCCCGG
>Ga0181594_10004584_pt1 | contig 12249 bp, 11 predicted proteins | sample 071ome_18_FD_145603 | JGI IMG/M metagenome (GOLD analysis project Ga0181594, IMG submission 145603) | Coastal salt marsh microbial communities from the Groves Creek Marsh, Skidaway Island, Georgia - 071413BT metaG (spades assembly) | ecosystem: Environmental > Aquatic > Marine > Intertidal zone... | reverse complement strand
ATTCTGCCGCACGCGGAATTCGGCGACAGAATCGCGGAAATCCTGGTTAGCAACGTAGAGTGCCGCGGCGACCAGTGGCAGCACCGTCACCAGCACCGCCAGCCAGGTCCATGGCTTGAGCATAAGCTTGATTGTCGCAACGATGACGGCAATCAGCCGCCCGCCAATCGAACCCCTTCCCTGCTCGTCCCGGTCGCTCCCGAACAGCGCGTAGCCTATCCAAAACAGGATGATTGCGACCAGGAATGCGCCGACCAGTAACTGGTGCGGAAACACGTCGCTGGTCATCAGGAACAGGTAGAGCGAGCCCGCTCCCCAGGCGGCACCCCACACATAGACCTGTTTGCCCGTTCGTTCGGCGGACGAAAACAGCGCTTGCGGAAACAGCCAGGCGGACAGGGCAAACGCAATGAATCCGCCGACCGTGAGGCAGGTCAACGCGCCGACGATTTCGGTGCGCATCAGCGGCATGTCGGGCAGCGGCAGCGCCAGGCGGATAAGGGCCTGGGTGATGTCTGCCATCGCCACGCCAAGCAGCACGGCCAAAACAACGATACCCAGACTAATCAGTACTGAACCAGCTCGTTGCATTGCCACCCGCCTGCTTCGCCACCATACGCTCGTCACAACCCACGTGCCCTCGCGTTCATAGAGGCACAGGCCAGCCTGAGACTGTCCCGCCACTTCGAACTGCGGGCGTCGCTGCGCAATCTCGCCGACAAGCGGTTCAAACGCACAGTCGGAACGCCCGAACCGGGCCGCACGATATTCGTGAGCCTGCACGGCACTCTCTGACACACTGATTGCCGCACCAATCCGGCGTGCTACAGTGCAGGCGTGACAAGCGCGGGAGGGTGGATTGGACCATCGGTTTGAATATGTGATTGGCGATCTGATCGCCAACGTCGTGCTCGGCGGGATCGTCGGCTTGCTCTGCTGGCTCATTGTCGGGCCATCGTGGAACATGTGGATTGCGATGTTCCTGATGATGGCGATCGGCAGCATCATTGGCCTCGTCGGCTTCTTCGTCACCGCGCGCTGGCTCGGCGCGATGGAATCGATGGTGCCGCTGATGTTCACCGGCGAGTTGACCGGCATGGTCGTGGGCATGGCTGTTCCGATGATACAGCCCTTCTCCGCCATGCAGAGCCTGATATGGGGCCTGGTGTGCGGAGCAGCCTCAATCGTCATAATCTGGATCGCCAATTCGCTGCTTCGTGGCGTGACAAGGGACGGAAAGGAAGCGCGCAATGGCTGATGCCGTTACACAGGCCAAATGGGACAGGCTCGCCCCACGCTTCGACACCATGGCCAGCAAGGGCGCGGAAAAGCGCTGGGCGCCTTTCAAGAGCGCGCTGTTCAGCGAGATGGAAGGCAAGGTGCTGTTCCTCGCTCTCGGCACCGGGCTCGACATCCCGCACTTCCCCAAGGGGCTCAACATAACCGCGCTCGACATCAGCCCGGTGATGATCGAGCACGCGCAGGAGCGCATCGCCGAATACGACGGCACCATCGAAACGCACGTGATGGACGTTCACGACATGCCGTTCGAGGACGACAGCTTCGACATGGTTGTGACCAGTTGCACGTTCTGTTCGGTGCCGCGCCCGATCGAGGGCCTAAAGGCGCTGCATCGGGTGCTGAAGCCCGGCGGCAAACTGCTGATGTTCGAACACACCGGCAGCCGCTGGTATCCGTTCCGCTACATGATGAACCTAATGACGCTGATCACGCGCAAGCTGGGGCCGGACATGAACCGCCCGACTGTGAACAATGTGCGCGCGGCAGGTTATCGCGTCACCGAAGTCCGCAACGTGTTCCTCGATGTGGTCAAGACGATCAAGGCAGTGAAGGAACCAGCCTAAGGTCCGATATACTGGATCGTATCCTGCTGCGGATCGGGCGTGTCCGCTTTCCAGCGCACCGAGCCGTAGGGCCGTTCAAGCCTGCGGCGAATCGTAATGCCGCCCGGCGTCTGGTCGAAACCTTGTGCTTCTTCCTGAACGTCCCAGTCCATCTGGGTGTAGCGGTCGCGCATACGAAGATAATCGCCCCAGGTCGGGCAGTGAAAGCGCTCGGTCCACAGCGCCATGTCCTCGATATCGCGGGAGATCGACCACTCGAAGCCGCCGATACGCTTTCGCATGCGCTGCATGCGCATCATCACGCCGTAGAAATCGCGCGCACGGTCGGGATCGACACGGTAGTCGACCTCGACCACGATCGGGCCGGAGCGTAAACTCACGCCAAGAGCTACGTTCGGCTCGAAACCGATATCGACGGAATCCTTTTCGCCTTCTTCGTCACGCGAGAGAGGCAACCAGTAGCCGACAAGGAATGTGAGCAGGGTGACCGCGCCGGAAACGTAGTGAGCATTTGTCACACCGATCCCGCTGGCAAACGCGCCCCAAGCCCAGGCTCCGAGCGCGACGCCGGACGTGAGCGACGAACCATAGAGCGACAAGGCGCGGGCTGCCACCCAGCGCGGCGCAGACAGCTGCACGTTGATGTTGAGCAATGCTATGTTGAGGATGTTGGCCAGCCCGATCACGAAGTAGGCCAGACCCGTGATGATCAACGATTGGCTCATGGCGATCACGATCAGCGGCAGTCCGGTAGCGATCGCGAGAACTCGCACTGTCGCCTCGGTCGCGAAGCGGTCGCGGACCTGGCTGACGTTAAGCGCGCCGAGCAACGCGCCGACCCCTGTCACGCCCAGCAGCAAGCCATATGTCGCGGCATCGCCGTTCAACTGATCCTTGGCGACAAGCGGTGCCAGAGCCGTCGCGCTGGCGCTCGTGAGGCAATAGAGGAATGCGCGAAGGAACGATGTACGGATCGGCGGCGAGTGAATCGCGTATCGCGCGCCGCCGACGATGGCTCGATCCATGCGCTCGGGCGGCAATCGCGATGGAACATGCTTGCGCTTCCACAACGCAAAGGCCGCCAGCAAGGGCCAGTAGAGCACCGCTGTAAGCGCGAAAACCGCTTTGGCACCGGCGGCCAATACGATCAGCCCGCCCAGAGCCGGACCAAAGCTGCGCGCAACATTGAAGCTCACAGTGCCAAGACCAATGGCGGCGGGCAGATTCCTGAGCGATACCTGTTCGGGAATCGATGACTGCCAGGACGGTCCGTAAAGCGCCACGCCTGCTCCGACGAGGCTGCAGAACGCCAGCAGGACCCACGGCGAGAGCATGTCGAGAAAACCGAGCACGGCAAGGATCGCCGCGAATGTGCTGGAAACGACAAGGCCGCCGATGGCGACCATGCGCTTGTCGTACATGTCCGCAATCGCCCCCGCCGGAAGCGAGACAAACACCATTGGGAGCATCATCGCTGTCTGGACCAGCGCCACCATGCTCGGGGAATCGGTAAGCTGGGTCATTTCCCACGCCGCGCCGACCCCAAGGAACAGCTGGGCAAAATTGGAAAATACGCTTGCCACCCAGATCCGCCGGAACGAGACCTCGCGAAGGGGGGCGAAGGTGCCCACCGCCTCGTGCTCATTCAGGTTCTGGGGCATCGTGTTCATTTGCGGAGAAGTCCGTCAGGCCATTCGAGGAATGCTGTTGTCCGAGCGGCGCGATCCGTCAAGGCCGCTAGAATTTCCTTGCAATATACTCGCATTTGAAAGCAATGGCGTTGCAAGGGGCAATCCAAGGGTTGGATAGATGGTAAAACGGGAAATCAGCCTGCGCATCAGCGTATTGGCGAGAAACCTGCGAAACTATTTTGATCGAAGAGTCGCGGCGCTAGGAGTGACCCGCTCACAATGGGCCATGATTGCTGTCGTCTCCACAAATCCCGGCGCGACACAACGAATGATTGCCGATGCCTTGGAGATGTCAGAAGCTTCGGCAGGGCGGCTCGTTGACAGACTGTGCAATGAAGGACTGCTTACGCGTCGCTCGCGGGAGGACGACAGGCGGGCCAAGGCAATCTACCTCTCCGAGGCTGCCGAGCCGCTGCTTGATGAGCTTACCATCGTTGCGAAGGACAGCGAAGAACGGATGTTCAAGGGCTTCAGTCGCGAAGAACTCGATACGCTCAAGGCCTTGCTTGACCGCGTCTATGTTAACGTTTCGGCGGGCTGAGCTCCGCCCGTTCAACAAAATGGGGCGGTGCCACCGGCACCGCCCTCATTTGTGCCGACATGGTCGGCATCGTCAGTGATCGCAATCAGACCAGAGCTTTGATTTCGGCCAAGGTCAGAGAGGTCGTGAGCTTGCCTTCGGCTTCGCTCAGCGTCTCGGTCGAAATGGTGATCATCTTGCTGCGATAGATCAGCTGGACAGTGCCGCTTTCGTTGACGCGATAAATGTTGCCGACCCGCTTGCCATCGGCGGAATAGAGCATGTCACCCTTCTTCACTTCGACCATAACCGGTGCGGTCGCTTCCTCTGCCAGGGCCGTCGCAGGAGCGAGGCCGGCAGCCAGAACGGCGGCGCCAAGGGCGATTGCGAACTTATTCATGCATTATCACCTTCAGGTTTGACCCCCACGACGATCGAGGGGAATTCCTAATCAAGGTAAGTAAATTACCCCCATGTCGTCAAGTGCGTTTGCTGCAACACAACACGCAATTTTCTCAAGACGGTCATATGGTTAAATAATACACATTGTAAAAAGTTGTCGCAATTGCGAATTTACCGAACGATGTTCGCAGAGTGATTCTCGATTCATCTGGCCAATATGATCGTGCCCACGATCCGGTCACGCCTTGATCAAGCACCGCTTTACCTTCAGAGACGCGCAAACACGCGCTGGCCCCGTGCTGGAGCTGTTGACCAATTTTTTGGAGGCAGGAATTCTATGGCGACCAAGGTTATGCAAGGCGTGCGTGTGCTCGAAGTCGCGCAGTTCACCTTTACTCCGGCGGCAGGGGCAATCCTGGCCGACTGGGGCGCAGACGTCATCAAGGTCGAGCACCCGGTGCGGGGAGACACCCAGCGCGGATTTCTCAATCTCGGCGGCTTCCAGGTGGACCCGATGCGCCACACGCTTATCGAGCACCCCAATCGCGGCAAGCGCTCGGTCGGCATCGACCTGTCCACGCCCGAAGGGCAGGAAGTGCTCTACGAACTGGCAAAGACCTCTGATGTCTTCCTGACAAATTACCTCCCCCACCACCGTCAGAAGAACAAGTTCGACGTCGAACACATCAAAGCGGTCAAGCCCGACATCATTTATGCGCGTGGCAGCGCATTCGGCGCCAAGGGCCCCGACTATGCGCGCGGCGGCTTCGACGGCACCGTCTTTTGGTCGGGCAGCGGCATCGCCTATGCGCACAGCCCAGAGGAACTGGGCGGACCTCTCAGTCAGGCTATCCCGGCATTCGGCGATTCGATCGGCGGCATGTTCATCGCCGGCGGCATCTCGGCTGCCCTCTTCCACCGCGAAAAGACCGGTGAGGGCGCGGTGATGGATGTTTCTCTGCAATCCACCGCCTGGTGGGCCGCCGGAGCATCGCTCAGCCAGCAGATGGAGCATGGCGTCTCACAGCGCGCTCAGATGCCGACCTCGGGTGGAATGCAGGTCAATCCATTCCTCGGCAATTTCTGGACTTCCGATGGGCGCACCATCAACCTGTGCATCCTCAGCCCAACCGGCCTGATCGAGGATACTTTCGAACATATGAACCGGCCCGAGGCTGCGAAGGATCCGCGTTTTGCCGATCCGCTGTCGCTGTTCCAGAATGCCCAGGCGGCGAGTGAGATCCTGGTGGAAGCCTTCGCCGAACACGATTTCGCTTACTGGCGCGAGCGCCTCAAGACGCTGAAGGGTCAATGGGCTGCCGTGATCAATTTCGAGGAAATGTCGCAGGACGAGCAGGCCCTCGCGAATGACATGGTCATCGAGGTCGAAGCACCCGACGGCGGCCCTCCCATCAAACTGGTCCGCGGTCCGGTGCAGTGGAACGGCGAGCCGCTCGAAACGACGCGCGCACCGCAGGCTTCCGAACATACCGAAATCGTGCTCATGGAATCGGGCATCGAATGGGACCGGATCGAGGAGTGGAAGGCCAAGGGCGCGATCGCCTGATCCGTAAAACCAGTCAGCACTTGAACGCAGCGGCAGACAGCGCCTATGGGCGAACTTTCCGCCGTTTTGGCGCGCAATTTTTTGAGAGGATGAGCTGACGATGAAACCCGGAACCCGTTTGAAGAGCGCAGCTTGCGACACCGAAGTCATGGTGATCCGCACGGCAGGCGGAACGATTGAATGTGGCGGCGCGGCGATGGCTGAAGAAAAGCCTGCCGATGCGGCCGCCCTTTCCCCCGATCATTCGAATGGCTCGCTGATGGGCAAGCGCTACGTCGATGCCGACAACGCCTATGAGCTGCTCTGCGTAAAGCCGGGCAAGGGATCGCTCTCGGTCGATGGTGTCGCGCTTGTCACCAAGGACGCCAAGCCGCTTCCCGCCTCGGACTGATCCCGCGCACAGGCCCAGCCATGAACATCGCCCTCCTGCTTGAAATGGCGGCCGATGCCGCTCCGGACCGCATTGCCCTGGTCTGCGACGGCAAGCGCTGGACCTACGGCGACCTGCTTGCCGCCGCACGCGGCGCTTTCGAAATCATCCAGGAAAGCGGTGTGGAATACGTCGCTTTGCTGGACGAGAGCAGCGAAGCCTCGATGATCGCGCTGTTCGGTGCAGCGCTGGCTGGCGTGCCCTATTGCCCGCTTAACTATCGTCTCGCCGACGAGGATCTGACAGCCTTGCTGAGCCGGATCGCTCCGGCGCTGGTGATTGGCGACGAAGAACGGGTTGAGCGGCTTGCCGGCGATCAGGGCCATACGGTCTATTCGCGCAAACTGTTCACTCTCAAGTCGCAGGAAACCTGGCCCGAAGGCGAGGAGCGCGAGTACGATCCGGGCGAAGGCATTGCCGTTCAGCTCTTCACCAGCGGAACCACCGCCGCACCGAAGGCGGCGATCCTGCGCCACTCAAACCTACTTGGCTACATTCTCGGCACGGTCGAATTCGCCTCCGCCGATGAGGACGACGCAGCGCTCGTGGTCGTTCCGCCCTACCACATCGCCGGTATATCGGCGCTGCTGTCTTCAACCTACGCGAACCGTCGCATCGTCATGCTGCCGTCGTTCGAACCGGAAGCCTGGCTCAAACTGGCCGAAGAGGAGAAAGTCACCAACGCCTTTGTCGTGCCGACGATGATGTCCCGTATCATCGAGAAGCTGAACGAGGGTGTGAGCGCCAATCTCGCCTCGCTTCGCGCCATTGCTTACGGCGGCGGCAAGATGCCGCGAGAAATCATCGAGAAGGCGCTGGCGCTGATGCCCAAGACTGGCTTCACCAACAGCTATGGCCTGACCGAGACCAGCTCGACCATCGCCCTGCTCGGTCCCGATGAACACCGAGAAGCGCTGGCTTCGGACGATCCGAAGATTCGTGCGCGTCTGACGTCGCTTGGGATTCCGCTGCCTACCGTCGAGATCGAAATCCGCGACGAGGACGGCAACGTGCTTGGTCCCAACGAGCCCGGCGAGATTTTCGTGCGCGGCGAGCAGGTTTCGGGCGAATATAAGGAACGCAGCGCGCTCGATGCCGAAGGCTGGTTCCCGACCCGCGACGCGGGCTACATGGACGAGGACGGTTACCTGTTCCTGTCGGGCCGCGCCGACGACGTTATCGTGCGCGGCGGCGAGAACATGTCGCCGGGCGAAATCGAGGACGTTGTGCTTACCCATCCGGCGGTGGGCGACGCCTGCGCTGTCGCCATCCCGTCGGTCGAATGGGGCGAAGCGGTCGGCATGGCAATCGTGCCGCGCGACGGGCACGAGGCGCCGGGCGAGGACGAAGTCAAGGAACTGGTGCGCACTCGTCTGCGTTCGTCGCGCGTGCCCGAGAAAATCGTCTACGTCGAAGAACTGCCCTACAACGAGATGGGCAAGCTGCTGCGCCGCAAGGTGAAGGAAATCCTTGCAGACTGATGGCTTAGAGCCCGAACGTGGGCCGCCGATCCCGCTGTGGCGCTGGGCCGATCGGCAATTGCATGAACTCGCCGAAATCAGCAGATCGGAGAGGGTCGCGGCGCTCGACGGGCTGGGTATCGTCGGTGAGCGCGGTTCGCTTCGCGACTTCGAGATTCGCGGTCGGCGCTCGGCCGGCATAGGCGGCAGCTACCTCAATCCCACGCGCGATGGATCGTGGTTCGCCCTTACCGTCATGCGCGAGGAGGACCGTGCCTACCTCCCTGCCCTGTTCGGGAAGGAGGGTATGGACAGCGCCAGCGAGGATGAAATCGCGGCAGAGATCGCCTTGCACGACAGCGCCGACTTGCTCGCGACAGGCCGCGCCCTGGGATTGCCGGTTGCCTGCGCCGATGAGACGCCCGCCTCCCCAGCTGTCGAACAGATGGCGCGCGGTGATCGACGCGAACGGCCCGCGAAACACCGTCCGCTGGTGGTCGACATGTCGGCGATCTGGGCAGGACCGCTGTGCGGGCACCTGTTGTGGCTCGCGGGGGCCGAGGTAATCAAGGTCGAGAATCCCAACCGGCCGGACCTGTTTCGCACGAGCGATCCACAGACTTTCGAGGCCGTAAACCAGGGCAAGGACTGCGTCGCACTCGATCTGACCCAACTGCAAGATCGCGACCGACTGGCGGGACTGATTCGCAGGGCCGACATTGTGATTGAAGCGTCTCGCCCCCGAGCGCTCCGGCATCTTGGGGTCGATGCAGAGGCGCTGGTGCGCGAGGTGCCCGGCCTCGTCTGGCTGTCGATCACCGGCCATGGCGCAAGCGGAGAGGCAGCAAACTGGGTCGGGGTAGGTAATGATTGCGCGGTTGCCGGCGGCCTGGCCCGTGCACTGGCCGATGCCACGAGCGAAATCGGCTATGTCGGCGATGCCCTTGCAGACCCGCTTACCGGGATCACGGCCGCGCTAGAAGGCTGGCGCACCTTTGCAGCCGGTGATGCAGTCCGTCTGGGCTTCTCGATGAGCTCGATCGTGGCCAAGGCGCTGGATGAGGAGCGCGCTTTCGACAGCCCCGCACTTACTGAGGAATTGCGTGACTGGGGTGCGTCGGTCGGCAAGCTGTTTCCGAAGGTGCCAAGCCGAAACGGCCAGGCGCCCGTCCACGACCTTGGCGCGGATACCGAGAAATGGCTCGCCACAGTCTCCTGATCCGCAACGCGCAACTGTGGAACGGCAGCAGTAGTGGCAAGCGTGCCGACGTTCTGATCGAAGATAATGACATCAAGCGCATCGGGACCAATCTGGCGGTCGAACTGGCAGATCGCGTAATCGATGCGGATGGCGGCCTGTTGCTGCCCGGCCTGCACGACCATCATATCCATCTTGCGGGGCTGGCGGTGCGGGGGCAGTCGGTCTGGTGCGGTCCGCCGCAGGTTGTGCATGGGGCCGACCTGAGTGCCGCACTGCGCTCCGCACCTGGATTAGGCTGGATTCGCGGCATCGGCTACCACGAGTCCGTGCTTGGCGGCCTGCCCGATGCCGCTGCGCTCGATGACATCATACCGGACCGGCCATTGCGCATGCAGCATCGCTCGGGCCGGATGTGGCTGCTCAATGCGGCAGCGCTGGACATGCTGCTCGCACAAACCGATCCGCCGCAAGGACTGGAACGCGAGTCGGGACGCTTCACCGGTCGCCTGTTCGACGAGGACGCGTGGTTGCGGAGCGCTCTCCGCAGCGCCCCGCCTGAATTCGACACGATATCACACGAACTTGCGCGCCTCGGTGTGACCGGCATCACCGACATGACGCCGCAGAACGGGCCGGAGATGGCCAGACATTTCGCCGAGCAGCGCCAATCGGGCACGCTGTTGCAGAGGGTCACGATGGCAGGGACACTCGAACTGGCCGATGCGCGGCAAGTGAGTTGGGTGCTTGGCCCGGTCAAATTGCACCTTCACGAAGCAGATCTGCCGCCATTCGAGGAAGCTGTCGTCCTTGCGCGGGATGCACACCATCAGGGTCGCGCCCTTGCCATCCACTGCGTCAGCGAAGTCGAGATCGTTTTTGCATTGGCCCTGCTCGAAGAGGCCGGTTCGCTTCCGGGCGATCGTATAGAGCATGCTTCCATCGCCTCGCCCGAACACATCGCACGCATGGCCGCCATGGGCCTTGCCGTCTGCGTGCAGCCTCATTTCGTAGCCGAGCGCGGCGACCAGTATCTGACTGATGTCGAACCGCGTCTGCTCGACGAGCTCTACCGGCTGCAAAGCCTGCGCAATGCAGGTATTGCACTAGCAGCCGGAAGCGACGCGCCATTCGCCAGCCACGATCCCTGGGCAGCAATGCGCGCGGCGGTCAGCCGAGAGACGGCAAGCGGCCAGAACGTCGGCCTTTGGGAGGCATTGACTCCGGAACAGGCGCTATCGCTCTATCTCGCCGATCCCGCGGATCTGACGCGTCAGCGCGAGATCGCCGTTGGCGCGCCTGCGGACCTGTGCTTACTCTGTTGCTCGTGGGACCACGCCCGCGAGCGACTATCAGGCAATGATGTCGCTCTTACCCTCGCCTCAGGACGGGTCGTCCACCAGCTCGTCGATCAGGCCCCATTCGAGCGCCGTTCGCGCTGAAATCCGCTTGCCCGAAAGAATCATCAACGCGGCGCGCTGCCGCCCTATTCGACGAGTCAGCGATACGCAGCCCCCCGCGCCGGGCAAAATTCCCATCTCCAGTTCGGGCATTTGAAACCAGGCCTTGGGACCGGCAATCACGCGATGGGCGAAGGCAGCCAGTTCCAGTGCGGAACCGACACAGGCCCCCTGCACTGTCGCTTCCAGTCTTTCGCAAATCCGCGCAGCCATGAGGGCGGGCAGCGTGACAGAGCGAATTGCATGGGCTGTGGCCGGATCGACGGTCGTGCCGAACTCAGCCAGATCGGCACCGAGACTGAAGGCCTTCCCTTCGCCACGAAGAACTACACGCTCGATGGAAGGATCGAGCGCGGCGGTCTGAAATGCTTCGTAGAGTGCGTGCCTCATGGTCCGATCTATCGCATTGTCCGCCTCCGGACGGTCGAGCAGCACATCCAGCACATCACCCTTGCGAGACACGTGCACTGCTCCTGGCGCTGCTGCACTTGCATCGTTTTTGGACCGCCAGGACAAATGCTCCGCGCTACCTTGAAGCGTCGCATAGGCCAGCGATTCTGCGGCGAGCCCTTCGTGCAGATCCAGCGATGGAAGAACCCGCAACAGTCCGACAATCACGCTAGCCGCAAGGGGGCAGGCCTCGATCCGGGAGAGAAGCCCGTCGAGGCCAACCGGCGGCTCGATGACCGTATCGACATACTCCGCCCCGGGAGCGTGGCGTGAGCCGATCCCGATGACTGGACATGGAGGCAGCACCCGATCGTCCGGCCACTCCTCGCCGCGATCGAGATCGATCAGCGCAGCGGGCAAATCCCAGCGCGTCTCACCGATCCAGAATCTTCCCGGACCTACAAAGAGATCACTGCCAACCATCGCCGTTTCGGTCTCCCCGCTGCCAAAGGGCAGCTACCGACTCGGATCGCCGAATCAGGCCGAAAGAGCAACCTCCGACGGCACCGGGGCGCCCTACGCGTAGCATCCAATTCCACATAACTACGGCGAATGCTAACCAAACTGAGGAAAAAACGACACAACTTCGTTTTCGGTTGACAATTGCGGCCCACGGGACAACCCTGCCCCAATAGCAGAACGGAGAGTGAGATGGCTGGAACGCGCAGCTCGGCGAACAAGGCAAAAATTGCACGTCGAGTCGTTGAGGTTCTCGAATTCTTCGACGAAGACCACCCAGAGGCTACCGTCATGGACATTGTGCGGCGCTATGACAGGCCGCAGTCCAGCACATCAGAACTGCTGTCGAGCCTTGTCGAATTGGGTCTGCTCCACAAGGATCCCCATGCCCGTTCCTACCGCCCTACGATACGCGCCGCGCTGCTTGGCGCGACAACCCAGCAGGAAGCTGTGCGCGAGGGCAAGCTGCTGAGATTGCTCGACCGGCTTACGGCACAAACCGGGCTACCGGTTCTTCTGGTCACAAAGGTGGGCCTGGAAGCACAAATCGTTGCTACGCGGCGGGGGAAGAACGAACGGCTGCGTCGAATTGACGGCTGGTGCGGCGGAATACGCGAACCTCTCCCACAAAATGCAGCCGGGCTGATGTTGCTGTCGACTGTCGCCGAGGAACAGCGCGCACCGATCCTTCGCCGATTGAATGCCGAAGCCGCCGACGATGCCAAGTTCAGCCCCTCTGAGATTCTG
>Ga0181594_10004580_pt1 | contig 12262 bp, 11 predicted proteins | sample 071ome_18_FD_145603 | JGI IMG/M metagenome (GOLD analysis project Ga0181594, IMG submission 145603) | Coastal salt marsh microbial communities from the Groves Creek Marsh, Skidaway Island, Georgia - 071413BT metaG (spades assembly) | ecosystem: Environmental > Aquatic > Marine > Intertidal zone... | reverse complement strand
CTCCACGACGCCATCTTGAACGTGGGCGAGAATGGACACTGTCCGCGGTGGCGCCGGGAGACGGCACGTCGAGTCGATAGCGTTCATGACGAGATTCAGGAACACCTGCGTCAGTTGACCCCGGTGGCCGGCCACGCGGAGATCCACAGGTCCGGCCTCCGGGATCTCGAGGCTCACGCCTCGCATGATGGCCTCGCTGCGTAGCAGTTCCGCCACGTCGACCAGGACGGATCGAAGGTCGAGCGGGTGATGGTCGACCTCGCCGCGTTCAAGGAGCTGCCGCATGCTGGCGATGACGTCCCCCGCTCGGGCCGCGTCCTCCGCAACATCCGTCAGCGCGTCGCGGACCTCCCTGAGATCCGGTGGGTCAGCAGCGAGAAACCGTGACGCCGCGTTTGCATTTGCAACGACGGCCGAGAGAGGCTGGTTCAGCTCGTGCGCGATCGAGGCAGCGAGTTCGCCCAGGGTGGCCACCCGCGCGATGCGCGCGAGCTCTTCTCGGTGAACTCGATCTGCGTGTTCAGCTTCGACCTCTGTCCCGACGTCGAAGAAAACTGCAACAAAGCCATCAACAGCGTCGCCTTCATCGAATTGGGGAACGAAGCTCACATCGAGAAAGCGGAGCACCCCGTCGGGGTCGACCACATCCGCGCGCACGTGACTCGCTTCCCCTTCGAGGGCCGCGGAGATCATGGGAGCCAGGTCTTCGTACACCGACTCGCGCACGACCTCACGAACTTGCCTTCCCTCCATCTGGTGACGTTGCCAGCCATTCCACATCGCGTACGCCTCGTTCACGAAGCGGAATCGTTCGTTCCGATCCACGAGGCATACCATGGCGGGAAGCACGTGGTCGACCGTCCGGATCGACCGCTCGTGGGAACGCACCCGAGCCTCCACGCGCCGTCTGGCGGTCAGGTCACGAAACGTGTTCAGGATCTGCACCGAACCGTCGGAGGCCTGCACGAGACTCATGCCCAGCTCCACCGGAACCTCGGAACCGTCGCGGGACTCGATCGAAAATGCCTTCCCCACGACGAGTGATCGTCGATCCGTCGTGTCGTCAAAGCCTTCGTGAATGTCCGTAAACTGCTGCCGGAAGCGTTCACTCACCATCGGTGTCAGACTGGAACCGACCACCTCGGATACGTCATACTGAAAAAGACGGACGGCCTGGTCGTTCATGTCGACAATCCGTCCTTCCAGATCCGTCACGACCATCGCATCAGGAGCATTGAGCAGCATCGACCGGCTGCGCTCTTCCCTGCGCCACAGAGCGACTTCCCGCATCTTCCGGTCGGACACGTCCATCAGATAGGCGTGCAGCCGAGTCTCATCGCCGAAGGGGGCAACCCGACCGACCTCCGTAAGCCACACCACCGCACCGTTGGCCGCTCGGACCCGGTATTCGAGGGTGACGTCAGCGCCCTCCACGACACCGCGGGCGCGAATGCCACGAACTTCTGTCCGATCTTCCTCAAGCACCACTTCGTCCCAGAAGGTCTCCCGGGTCCAGTCGGCCAGCTCGTAGCCCAGCAGATCGCTCGATTGGGGGCCCACCCACAGGACCCGTTCCGTCGCCGGGTCCATCACGAGAGGCACCAGCGGCCCGCTGACCAGGAAGAGGGCGGGGTCGAACGGGTAACTCATAAGCCCGTGGGTTGGTCGAGGAAGTGTACCTGGAGACCGAAACGATCCTCGAGGTGCTCACCCACGGCACGAACACCGAAGGTTTCGGTCGCGTAGTGACCCCCAAACAAAACATGTATTCCAAACTCTGCCGCATCGAAAAACGAGTGATGGGCGCCTTCACCGGTTACATACGCGTCCAGCCCGACATTCGCGGCCTCTCGAATATACGATCCGCCACCGCCAGTCATCACACCGACCGAGCGGATGAGCTCGGGTCCCCCTGGCAGGGCGTGAACCTCACCACCCCCCAGCGCCGTCGCGACCGAACGTTGCAGCGTTTCCGCCGACACAGGGCTCTCGAGTGTGCCCCACACCCCGATGTCCCGCCCCTTGTAGGCGCCGAATCGACCCTGGACCTCCAGGTCGATCGCGGCAGCGAGAAGCGCGCAATTCCCGACTTCGACGTGAGAATCCAGCGGTAGATGTACACTGTAGAGGGCGACATCGGCCGCCATGAGCGCCCGGATGCGACGCTCATGCCGCCCTGTGATCGGCTCGAGCCCTCCCCAGAACAGGCCATGGTGCACGATCATCAGGTCAGCACCCAGTTCCGCGGCCGCAATGATCGACGCCTCTGAAGCATCCACCGCCGTGACGACCGTGGTGACGTCCGGCGGGCCTCCGACCTGAAGGCCGTTCAGCGCATTCGGGTAGTCAGGATGATCACCGACCTGGAGCCAATGGTTCAGATATTGGAGCAGAGATTCCAGTTTCATTGGTTCTCAGGGGCTAGCAGGGGAGAGGTCCTCGTGTTGACAATGTGGAAATCAGGTCTGCAGCCGGTGCGCAACCGAGGCTCGACAGCGGTGGAGAAGCTAGGGACGCGGTCGACCGTCAGAAGAGAGAGTGTCGGTGCGTGGCGCGCCGGGGGGGACCGAGTCCACGCGATCGGCGCCCATATGGACGGAGCCGTTGAGAACGGCACCCTCCTCGAGCTGCAGTCGGCGGGTGTGCACCTCGCCCTCGATGAAACTGGTGGCTTGTACCTCGAGGCGGGATGCGGCGACAACGGTGCCCTGAACCCTTCCCGAGATGACGGCATCCTGAGTCGTGATGTCCCCGGACACAAGGCCATGCTTGCCGATCACGACAGCTTTTCCAGCCTTCACCGTGCCCTGGATGGTGCCCTCGACGCGAATCGTTCCATCGCTTTCACAGTTGCCGACGACCGTCATGCCCGGCCCGATGATCGAGATCACCGCCTCCGACGATGACGAGTTGTTGCTGCGTTCGCGCGCCATGCTCACCCCTGTCGACTGAATTGTACGTTGCAATGTAGAGGAGCGGACTCCAGCCGGACCACGGGGTCGAGACGTTCGCGAGCCCGAGGACGAGAGGGACCTGCTCCTTGGTTACCCCGGCTGCTCCACATATGTGAGCGGATCCACCGGCTCACCATTCACCACCACCTCGAAGTGCAGGTGCGGCGCCGTCGAACGGCCGGTAGAACCGGTCAGAGCAATGAGCTGCCGCTCACGCACCTGCTGACCGACGTGAACGAAGGTCACAGACGCGTGACCGTAGAGTGTGGTGGTGCCTTCGCCATGGTCAATGACGACGTATCGGCCGTACACCGCATCCTCCGACGCCTCGAGCACCGTACCTCCGCCGGCAGCGCGGATGTAGGATTCCGACGGTACCGCGATGTCGAGTCCCGGGTGGTCGCCTTCATCACCCGCATAGAGTTGCTGCGTGACGAATCCCCGCTCGGCCAGTGGCCAGGTTGCGGGTCGCGTGGGACCCAGGGGCGGTCGGGGGTTTCTTTCAGCCCGTCGGTCCGTTGCCGCCGGTGGTAGCCAGACACCACTCAGCTCATCGACCTGCGCGGCACCGAACATACTCCGAATCGTCGAATACTGATCCTCGATCGCTTCGAGGCGCTGCACCAGAGCCTGAACACGGGCTCCATCACGGGCCATGTCCTCCACCTCTCGCTCAAGCTGCGGGACACGCGCCGCGCGGGCCGCCAGGTACCACCAGGTCCCCGCCATGACAGTGAGCGCAAGGCAGATCGTCAAGCCAGCGACGGCGAGCGCTCCAAGCATGCGATACGAGATGTCGAAGGAGCGTGTGTCGTGGCCTCCGTCGGGAACCACGACGACGTTGAGCTTCCGACCCGAGCCTGAAGGCGTCACTCGACCACGTCTCGGACCGGTCGTCCCGTCACCTGCTCGAAGATGCGCTCAAAATCTTCCGGTCCGTGGTATTGGATCTCGATCAGCCCCTTGCCGGAGCGACCGGGCTTCACCTGAACACGGGTGCCAAGATACTCCTGCAGCGCTTCCTCCAGGGCTCGTACCACCGGATCCTTCGCGCGTGGCTTGCGCACCCGCCGTGAACCCGATGCGGCGGCAACCCGGCGCTCCATCTCCCGTACCGACCACCCTTCTTTCGAGGCACGGCGCGCCAATTCAGCTGCTGCGACCGGATCTTCGACAGACAGGAGAGCCCGACCATGCCCCTGCGAGAGCTCTCCAGATTCCAGCAACGTCCGGATGGATATCGGCAACTTGAGCAGGCGGACGAGGTTTGCGACGGTGGAGCGGTCCTTCCCCACGGCCTTGGCGATGTCGGCGTGCTTCATGTCGAAGCGCTGGGCGAGGGACTCGTACCCCTCGGCCTCCTCGAGCGGATTCAGGGCCTCTCGCTGAAGGTTTTCCACGAGCGCCAGAACGAGAAGCGTCTCGTCATCGGCGTCGCGCACGACGACCGGTACCTCCGACCAGTCGAGTCGACGGAGTGCGCGATAACGTCGCTCGCCCGCCACCAACTCAAAACGATCCGCGGTACCGGGCGCGGGGCGCACGACCAGTGGCTGCAGAAGTCCGTTCTCCCGGATCGACGCGGTGAGATTCTCCAGTTCAACGTCGGTGAAAACCCGACGGGGCTGGACGGGGTTGGGAACGACAGCACCGAGGGCGATGGTCCGAACGTCACCTTCGCGAACCTCAGGCTCGAGATATTCGCCGAGGAGAGCGCCCAGCCCCTTGCCGAGACGATCGCGCGTCATGAGGTCGCCCCGGCGTGCGTGGCAGAACCCGCGCGCGCCCGGCGCGCGATCACTTCGTTTGCGAGGGCGAGATAGGCCTGCGCGCCGTGAGACACCACATCGTATTGAACGATGGGCAGCCCGAAACTGGGAGCCTCCGCCAGCCGCACATTTCTGGGGATCGCCGCCCTGTACACCTTGGGACCAAAGTACTCACGGGCCTCCGAGCTGACCTGACGGGAGAGGTTCAGCCTTTTGTCGTACATGGTCAGAAGCACGCCTTCCACGTCGAGCCCGGGGTTGAGGCCCCGCTGCACCAGGCGAATCGTGTTGAGTAACTGACTCAAGCCCTCGAGCGCATAGAATTCGCATTGGATCGGAATAAGAACAGAGTCGGCAGCCGTGAGGGTGTTGACGGTGAGGAGCCCAAGGGATGGCGGACAATCAACGAGAATGAAGTCATACCGATCTCTCACGGTTTCAAGAGCCCGGCGAAGGATCGTCTCCCGGCTGAACGCCGGGACGAGCTCGATTTCCGCGCCGACCAGGTCGCGGGTAGAGGGGACCACGTCGAGGTGTGAAAAATGCACCCCTTCGACAATCGCGTCCTCGAGTTCCGCCTGACCGATGAGCACTCGGTAGATGTTCGCCCGGGACGACGGATCTTCGACACCGAGGCCACTCGTCGCATTGCCCTGGGGATCAATGTCGAGGACGAGGGTCCGCTTTTCTGCAACGGCCAGGGAGGCGCCGAGGTTGATGGCGGTCGTCGTTTTTCCAACGCCACCTTTCTGGTTCGCGATCGCAATAACGTGAGACATTCACACGGCGTTGAAGGTTCGGCGGGGGCCGAGAATATAGACAGGACGAACGGCGGGACGAAACAGAAAAAATCCTTGACCCGCACGGGCACGGTTTTGAGCTTGTGTCGGAGCCCGGGGACAAAGGAGTGTCTCGCCCACCAGAAAGTGAGGTCGATCATTGTTTCCAGCGCATTTCGCTCGCCTGGCCGCACGCTCAAGGCGTGGCTTCCAGGCCCTCATCCTGGCGCTTGCAGCCTTCTCAGCGGCGTGCGCTCCCGGGGAGACGCCGGTCGCGCCCAGCGCGAACCCCCTTCTCGAGCCATTCGTCGGAACCTGGGATGCGACCGTGCTCACGATTCGGAGCGTAGCTGACACGTCGATCGTCGTGGATCTGCTCGAGAACGGAGTCTCGTACATCTCGATCTATGAGAGTGGGAATTATCAGTCCACGATCGCCTTCGGGGGGACACCCTTCACGGAGTTCGGAGCGATGGAGGTAAGCGCAGGTGTCGTAACGCTGCGACCCAACAATGCTGATCCGGTTACGCGAACATACCAGTTCACATCGGCCGACAACGTTCGCCTCGAGGGGCCGACGGATTGGGACTTCAATCTCGACACCGTCGACGACCCCGCGACGCTCGTCATGGAGATGCGAAAACGCTGAGGGTCTGTTTCACGTGAAACACAACAGACGGTAGAGGTATACCGGCACGCCACAGCAGGTCGTGTTTCACGTGAAACGAGGTGCCGCTCGCAGGGACGGGGCACGTCCGAGATCGACGGGGTCGCTTACAGGGTCGCCCGAAGCTTCCTGACCTCGAGCATGAGGTTCTGCAAATCAGCAGGGGAAACCCCCGGGATCCTGCCCGCCTGAGCAAGCGACCCCGGGCGCACGACACTCAGCTTCTCCCTCGCCTCCCATGACACCGTGACGAATTCCATGTAGGGGAGCTCCGGATCGAGCAGAAAAGCAGCCTGGCTCCTCAGCTTCATCGCTCGCGCCCGCTCGCGCTCAACATATCCAGCATACTTCAGCTCTACCTCCACCGCCGCGAGGATCTCGTCCGCCAATTCCCCGCTTGGAGGCTCGTCCGCAAGGCTGACGAGGGAGCGCGCGCTGACTCCAGGCCGCTTGAGCAGGTCCACCGCCCGCATCTTCTGCTGGATCGGGCTCGAACCTACGTCCCTGAGCATCGACTGAACCTCGGCCGGTCCGACCGAGGTTTCTCCGAACCATACGAGGATCCGGTCCTCCTCGGCGATTCGCCGGCTCAGTGCCTCATCCTGCGCGCCGGTCAGGAACCCCCGATCGCGGGCCAACATGCCGAGACGTCTCGGTGCATTGTCCTGACGAAGCAGCAGGCGGAACTCTGCTCGTGAGGTGAAGAGCCGATAAGGCTCGTCAACCCCTCTCGTCACGAGATCATCGATCAGCACCCCGATGTACGCCTGATCACGCTCCAGAACGAATGCGTCCTCACCCCTCGCGCGAAGCGCGGCATTCATGCCAGCAACGATCCCCTGCCCTGCAGCCTCCTCATATCCCGTCGTACCATTGATCTGCCCCGCCAGAAAAAGGCCGGGGTGCGCCCGCAATTCCAGTGAGTGATTCAGCTGGTGCGGCGGGAAATAATCGTACTCGATGGCATAACCAACTTTGGTCATGACGACGTCTTCGAGCCCCGGGATCGTGCGAAGAAACTGGAGCTGAACGTCCGCGGGGAGCGAGGTCGACAGACCGTTCACGTAGAGCTCGGTCGTATTCAAGCCCTCCGGCTCGAGAAAGACCTGGTGTCTCGGCGCATCAGGAAATCGGACGATCTTGTCCTCGATGGACGGACAATACCGTGGCCCCCTGCCGGCGATCTCACCGCCATATAGCGCGCTGCGCTGAAGGTTCTCGGTGACGACCTCCTTGAGCGCATCACCACTGTACGTAATCCAGCACGGAAGCTGATCCGGGATCCGTTCTTGCGCATAAGCCGCGAACCTGTACACGGAGTCGTCGCCATCCTGACGCTCGGTCCTGCTGAAGTCGACCGACCGTCCATCCACGCGCGGAGGGGTTCCCGTCTTGAAACGCGCAACCTGAAGCCCCAGGCCCTCGAGGCCCCTCGCAAGCTCCACGGACGGAGCCTCCCCATCTCTCCCCGCCTCGACTCCCGGTTCACCCCCCACGTGGATCCGTCCACGCAGGAACGTTCCTGTGGTGATCACGACACACTCGCTGTGAAACTCGAGACCCCCACGCGTACGAACACCCACGACCCGCCCACGATCCACCAGCAGATCAGCGACCATCTCCTGAAAGAGGTGAAGAGACGGCAGCCCGTCGAGCACACGCCGAACGGCGACCGGATACATCGATCGGTCACACTGCGCCCGTGGCCCCCAGACGGCCGGGCCCTTCGAGCGGTTCAGCATGCGAAACTGAATCCTTGATGCGTCCGTGGCCTGGCCCATCACACCACCGAGAGCGTCTACCTCTCGTGCCACCACACCCTTCGCCACACCCCCGATCGCCGGATTGCAGCTCATCTGACCGATTCTCGACAGGTCGGGCGAAATCAGGATCGTGTTCACGCCGGCCCGAGCAGCGGCCGCCGCCGCTTCCACTCCCGCATGCCCTCCCCCGACGACCAGGACATCGTATCTGGCCCGCATCACCCCTCCCCGCTCACAGGATCACGAAACCGCTCGCGTCGAGCGGCAGCGTGCACGGAACCTTCACGATTCCATCCACCTTCGCGAACCGCGGACCGTCCTTCAACTCCGACAAGAAGCATCTGACCTCATCTGAATCACCCACGACCATCACCTCTACCGACCCGTCCGCTCGATTTCGCACCGTACCCGCAAGACCGTAAGCCCCAGCCCGCCGGGCCGTCCAGCGTCGGAAGCCTACGCCCTGCACACGTCCATCAATCCGAAATCCTGCGTGCACCCGGGCTGAGTTGGACATCATCATTTCCCAATACAGAATTCTCGAAACACCGCATCGAGAACGTCGTCCACCGAGACCGTGCCGAGCAGATCTTCGAGCGCAGACTCTGCAGACCGCAGATGTGTGGACGCGATCTCCGCAGGCAGACCTGACGCCAACCCCTCACGGAACGCAGTGACCTCGGCCCTCGCCAAGCGCAGGGCATCGGACTGGCGCGCCCTCGTGAGAACCGGCACATCCGCCGCCGCCGTGACGATATGTCGATACACGAGCTCAGGAAGCAGTCCCTTCAACCGGTCCAGCCCCCCTCCACTCTCTACGGACACGCTCACCGAACCCGCGCATCGAGACACCGTCGCAAGACGATCGTGCTGTCTCAGCTCCTCGCCCTGCGCCAGATCCGCCTTGGTCCGAACCAGCACGAACGGGCATGACACCCTTTCCATCACGAAACTGACGTCCTCGTCACTTGCATCCTCGTCAGCCGGGATGCAGTACAGCACCACATCCGCCCGCTCGATGAACCCGTGGGCGATCTCGATGCCCAACTCCTCGATACGACCAGCCGGACGCCGAAGACCTGCCGTGTCGACCAGGCGAAACGGGAATCCCCCCACCTGCACCACCGCTTCCAGGGCATCCCGAGTGGTCCCCGGCTCATCCGTGACGATCGCGCGTTCCTCTCCGAGCAGCGCGTTGTACAACGATGATTTCCCCGCGTTCGGACGGCCTGCAAAGACGGCCAGTGCGCCTTCACGCAGCAGTTCTCCCTCCGGGGCCGTGGCGAGCATCGCATCGACGGACGCCATGAACACATCCGTTTCCGCAATTACCGAGGAGATCGCCACCGGTGGCTCGTCCTCTTCGGGAAAGTCGACATGATGAGCGAGCAACGCTTCGAGACGCACCAGGCGCTCGCGCAGAGACGACACTCTGCGCGAGAGCCCACGATCCATCTGGACCACCGCCGCCCGATGCAGTGCCCTGCTCCGCGCGTGGATCAAGTCGCCTACCGCCTCCGCCTGCACGAGGTCGAGTTTCCCGTGCAGATAGGCCCGGCGAGTGAATTCCCCGGGCTCGGCCCGCCGTGCACCTCCTCTCTCGCATGCGTCGACCAGCATCTCGGGAATCAGCCATCCGCCATGGCACGAGATCTCGACCATATCTTCCCCGGTGTAGCTCGCCGGCCCCTCGAACCACGTCACGACAGCCTCGTCTATGACGCCCCCCGAGTCCGGATCGGTCAGCCGACGAAGAGCCGGTGTTCTCACGCGCGGACACTCGGACCCCCGAATCAGTAACGCTGAAAGCACGCCACCGGCGTTGCTACCACTCAGACGGACCGTCGCAAGAGCTCCGACCCCCGCAGGCGTCGACAGCGCAACGATCGTGTCGACTTCGGTGCTCAACCGCGCGCCCGTGCCCGACCCGCAGCCTAGTCGCTGTCGCTCAGGGTGAGCGCTGGCCCCTGCTTCATGCGGGTCCGCTCACGGGCGATCCAAATCTGCTGCGGCAGAGTCGCGATGTTGGCCGTGGCATAGTAGAGGTTCAGACCGCTCGCGAGGTTCATGAAAATGAAGAGCATCATGGGCGGCATGATGTACATCATCATCTTCATCTGCGGATTGTCACTGTCGATCGACCGCAGGCTGATCCACTGCATCAGGAACATCGACGCAGCGAGGAGCACCGGAAGGACGTAGAACGGATCCTTCGCGGAGAGGTCGGGGAGCCAGAGGAACGGGACTCCGCGCAGCTCGATCGTGTTCTGGAACACGAAGAACAATGCAATCAGAACCGGCCACGGCAGCAGCATGGGGAGGCAGCCGGCCAACGGATTGAACCCGTGTTCCTTGTAGAGCTTCATCATCTCCTTCTGAAGCTTCTCCGGGTTGTCCTTGTGCCTGTCCTGGATCTGCTTCACCAGGGGTTGCACCGCCATGTTGCGGAGCTGCGCCTTCATTGCCTTGTGATTCAGGGGAAACAGAACCACACGCATCATGACCCCGAACACGATCAGGACCCAGCCGTAGCCCAGCGCCAATTGATCGTGGAGGAAGGTCAGCACGGACATGATGATCGACACGAAGGGCCGAATGATGGGTCGGAAAAAGCGCCAACCGTAGGGGTTCACTTCTTCCATGCCATCCCCTAGGGACGACAGCAGCGCGTACTGCTGGGGACCCATGAAGAGGCGGTACGAATAGGTCTCTCCGGCTGACACGGTCCGCGCCGTCCCGACTCGAATCCGCTCGGGCAGCTCTGCAGGCCTCACGAGCAGCCCACCCATGTACCCGGCGTCATCGACCATGTCGTCCGACGCACCGGACAGAACCGCGGTCACGAAGAACTTGCTGCGAAACGCGGCCCACACGAGCGGCCCTTCCACCACCATCGGGTCGGCCTTGTCCAGGTTCGTAGACCGAATCCCATCCTGCAGATGGTTGTAGACGTACGCCATCGAGCGCTGCTCAAGAACCGAATCCGTCTCGGCATACGCCAAGCCCTCGCCCAGATCCGTTACGAGCAGCGCTCGGTCAATCCCTTCGAGCGTACCACTGACCCCCACCGTGTATTCGTCAGGATCGAACGCGTACGATACACGGAGTCCGAAATCGCTCGTCGGGTGCTCGTACACGAAACCGAGCGACACCGGATCATCCCCAGCGCTCAGCTGGAGCCCGCCGGACGGTTCCACACGAAACGCCATTCCCGACAAATCCACCGTGTCCTGACCCAGCACCACCTTGCTTCCCAGATAAGGCGTCACGCCATCCGGGACGAGCTCGACCGGACCTCCACGGTTGATCGCTTCGAACCCCACCAGCTGCGCCGACGTGAGACGAGCACCCAGCGTCGTGAACGTGTACCGATAGAGCGGGCCCTCGACGACAACATCCATGACCGCCGGGCCTTCCTCCGCCTCCCCCGGGCTTGCCGCACCATCCTGAAGGGAGAGCCCTGCCACAGTGGCCGAACCATCGCCAGCCGCAGCCGTCGAAACCCCATCCTGCACCGAGCCGGAAGCCGCTCCCGGCCCCGCCGCCGCAGCCGAATCAGCCAACGCGCCACCTTCCTCGACCACCGGCGGCGGAAACAGTCGGTTGGTACCCACCAGAACGGCGAGCATGAGGAACACGGCGAGAAGGAAACGCCCCTCTGTCTTCATCGGCTTGTCAGGCCCGCGGCATGCCCACTCTCCGCTCGATCTGCACGTGGCCCTCGTTCATGGACTCGGGGCGCCGGGACTGGATCAAATCCGTTGCCCCCGAACGGATGGCAGCGGCCGATCCGCCGCAGCGCGAGCCAGCTCCCACGAAACGCGCCGTGCCGCTCGAGCGCCTCGGTCGCATACGACGAACACGTCGGCATGAACCGGCACGACGGAGGCGTCCAGGGCGAGACAGCCCGCTGGTAGAATCGAACCATCCCGATCAGAGCCTTCTGCAACACCACGCCTCCACAGCTGTCATCAGCTCTTCCTCCAACACCGAGTGCTTCACTCCATACGCCCCCGGTCGAGCCCGCAGCAAGAGGTCCGTCGGGCCAGCCTCCGCATCCAGCACGCGAAGCCCTCTTCGACGGCCGATTTCCCTGAGTCTTCGCTTCACCCGATTTCGCTCTACGATTTCATGGCCGTGCTTCGGCACGATCACCCCGAGCCGAGAAAACAAAACGGGAGAAGCAGCAAAGAAGACGTCCAGGTGCTTCGTCCTCTCACGCTTCCCCCGCTCCAGAAGGGCGCGAATCTCTGACCCGAGCCGTATCCGAGCACTCCTCGGAAACGCTTCGGCCCGGACCCGACCAGCGGACCCTATTTGCCTCCGGTCT
>Ga0181594_10004575_pt1 | contig 12270 bp, 14 predicted proteins | sample 071ome_18_FD_145603 | JGI IMG/M metagenome (GOLD analysis project Ga0181594, IMG submission 145603) | Coastal salt marsh microbial communities from the Groves Creek Marsh, Skidaway Island, Georgia - 071413BT metaG (spades assembly) | ecosystem: Environmental > Aquatic > Marine > Intertidal zone... | reverse complement strand
GTTTGTCGAAATGAAGGGCAAAGGGCGGCTTGTTTTCCTGCTCTCGCGTTTCGGTAAGTTCGGATACGAAAATCTCTCCGTTCAGACGATAGTTACCAGGCCCATAATAAGCATCGGCAACATCGGACATCAGTTGATCGGAAAAAAATTGCGCCGTTTCAGGAAAGGCTCTGGCGTCGAGTTTGTCCCGAAGGAGACGTATGTTCGCAATATTTTCGTACTCATCCACGGCAAAGCCGAGCTCGCGCCTTTGTGCGATAAACCGGTCAAATTCATCGTTCAGGCGCTTCAGATGATCTCCAGCGATGAATTCCGGAAATACGATGATTCCCCAATTTCGGACGGTCTCGACGATATCATTGACCGACGTAAAGGCGTCTCGGCTGACGTTGACGGCGTCCAGAGACACCTCGGCTTTTTCGTACATGGGCGGGGCAGTTGCCATATTGGACCCCGAATTAATCGCTGAACTTGTCCAAGACCCTACACACTAATTTAGCAATAATTTGTTAACGAATGGCTAGCCTTGCGCGGATAAACCGGCAGCTCCGCTATTCCACCGCCTATTGCCACTTTCTTAACCGAATAAGACCTACTGTGTGGCCAACGGCGAGCCATCTAAACGCCAGATTTCTCAATGGGTTGCGGTGCGGGCCCGGCAAAAAAATCAGCCGGCACGATCGCACTCGAAGAATTAAAGGACCGGGGATGCATCCGCGCATCATCGCTGAGCTTGGAATCAATCACGACGGTTCCGCAGAAATCGCACGCACATTGATCGAAGCGGCGGCGCGCGCGGGCGCGTGGGGCATCAAATTTCAGTATCGGAACCTGACGAATACCTACGCCGATGATGCCCGCCAAATCGGTGATGAAATTTTGCAAAACGAAATTGTCCGCAACTATCTCTCTCCCGATGAGATCTTGGATCTTTCGCGGCTCGCGATCGATCTCGGCGTGAAACCGGGGATCAGCTTTTTCACGCCGGACGACATTGCTGATTTTGGCGAAAACATTTCCACGTTCGCCTTCTTCAAGGTCCCATCCGTCGAATTTACAAATTCACCTCTCATCAAACGCCTCGAGGGCATGGGTGAGATGGGATTGATTTCAACAGGCGCGTACGACGAAGAAAAAATTCAGCGCGGCCTGAAGAATACAGCGACAAAGTTCTCGATGGCGCATTCGCCAAAACCATCGACAGCGTCTTTGAACGCGCATTGCGCGAACACAGCGCCACAAAAATTGAGCTTGCCGACCCAAAGGTGATGGATTTTAGCCGCCACTTTCCGACATTGTTTCTCCATCTTGAGCAAGTCAGTCGTGGCGTGAAGTTCGATCCACCCGGAACCCTGGCGCACTTTGATGAAATCGCCAAAATCATCAAAGACAAGTGTGCAAACGTTAGTATCGATGCCGTCGATATTTCAGCGGAAATGGGCAAGATCTTTTACTTTGCGCGTATATTCGAAAAAGTTTTGAACGCGCTCACACCCAAGGCGTTTATGCTTTCGGTTTACTATCACCCCGTAGGCATGGCCTGGATGCTGGCCAGCCGGTGGGCCGGTGTGAAATCGGTCGATTTGCAGCATGGGCGCCTCGGCCCGCATCACGGTGCTTATACCCAGCTCACGGCGGCGCCGAGAGACGGCTATCATTTGCTGCCGGACGCCGTTTGGTGCTGGGGCGAGCAAACCAAACACGACATTGAAGTCGATAAGAACCCTGCGTGCGAGCGGCACGGAGGCCTCATCGGCGGCAATGTCTGGCTGCACAAATGGCGCTACGGAAATACCGACGGGCTGGAACCGCAGAGTGTGCATGATTTTTCAAAGCAAATGGCCGGAAAGAAAAAGATTCTGGTCAGCTTACAGCCACTCGACAAGCCGGTGGACGCCGTGCTGTTGGAAGCTATGAAGAACGCGCCGCCCGAATGGATGTGGCTTTTACGTATTCATCCGCTCCGGCGCCATACCGCGCCTTAGATTGAATCGATCTTGAACAAAAACGGCATCTCCAACTTTGAGATCGAGCAATCCACTGTCTTGCCGCTTTTTAGTCTGCTGAAGTTGGCCGACCATCACGTCACTGAGTTCTCCTCCGTGGTGATCGAGGCCGCCGCCTTCAATGTGTGCTCCACCGTGATCGGCGACAGGGGCCGCGAAATCTTCGCGCCTCAAATAAGCGCGGGGCAATGTGATCACGCCGAATCTTCTCATGATTTACTCAACTCAATTGCAGGAAATCGCGCTGATTTGTCCTTATCCGGTGGCCCCTCCTTCATATGCATGGACGAAAACGCGCCAGACACTGCACTTCGCGCCCTCGCCGCAACATGAATAGCCAGACATACCGCAGGTCAGACGAACACTCGTCCTTGTGGCAATCAGTGATTTAGATCGCAACGCAACATGGCGAGCTCAAGTTACCGAATTCCTCCTTGTTCCTCTGCGGTCGCTGTGCTTCATTCACCGCTCGATTTCAGGCCATTAGGCATGGATTTTGCGCCACCTTGGGGGCTGCGCGCGATCCGCGAAATCTGGTTCTGCCGCAATGGCAAAATGGGGAGGAATTTTCATGAGTTCAGTACGTCCGGACGTGCAGCCGCTCGACGTGAGCGGCGCCATCTACGCTTTCGTCGGTCTCGGATTGGCCGGCTTTTACATGTTGCTTTGGTACGTCGCGCCGGGGCTCATGACCGCACCGGTTTGGTCCGGCAGTTCCATCGCCTGGAGCATGGTGCTGGGCACTCTGGCTCTCGCTATTCCGGTTCTTCTCGCTTGGATGTGCGCCCGCAGAGATGTCGAGGACACCAGCGAAGCTTTTGAAGTCGCGAAGCATTAAGGCCGGGTTGGAGCAAAAATATGGAACATGAAACAAACCCCGTCGCGATCTTCTTTTTCTTCGCGATTATTGCAATGACATTGGTGGTCACGTACTGGGCCGCGCGCCGCGCCAATTCCACCAAACAACTTTACGCCGCGGGCGGAACGATCACCGCCGGGCAGAACGGACTCGCCATCGCCGGCGATCTTGCCTCCGCGGCCCTATTTCTCGGCGGCGTCGGCATGTTCTTTTCCGCCGGTTACGATGCCACGCTTTACTTCTTCCCTGCCATGGCCGGCTTTATCCTTATGCTCGGCTTTGTCGCCGGTCCCATGCGCCGTCTGGGCCGCTTCACGTTCACGGACGCCGCGGCGGTCCGCCTGTCGCCCGTCCCAATCCGCATCCTGGCCGCACTTGCTTCACTCGCCGTTACGCTGATGTACATGATCGCGCAGATGATCGGCGCCGGCGGCCTGATCGAAATCCTGTTCGGCATCCCGTACACGCTTTCGGTCATTATTGTCGGCGGTCTGATGATTATCTATGTCGCCTTCGGCGGCATGCTCGCGACCACATGGGTGCAGATCATCAAAGCCGGATTAATGTTCGGTGCGCTCTTGGTGATGTCGATCATGTCCCTTGCGCATTTCGGATTTAATCTCGACGAACTTTATGCTCGCGCGGCGGCCTTACACGAGTTGGGCGCGGACCTGTTCCAACCTGGGGGCTTGGGCCTCAGTCCGGGTCAAACCTTCTCGCTGGCGCTCGCCATTGCCATCGGCATCCCCGGCATGCCGCACATTTTGATGCGTTTCTTTACAGTGCCGAACCCTTACGTGGCGCGTAAGTCCCTCGTCGTCGGCATGGGCATGATGGGCATGTTCTACGCCATGGTGTTCGTGGTGCTCGGCGCTGCCGGCGTGGCCTTTATTACCGGCAATCCCGACTTCATGTTGCCGGACGGATCACCGCGCGGCGGCACGAATATGATTGCCCTTCATTTGGCGGCGTATTTGGGCGGCGATATCTTGTTCGGCGCCGTGGCAGCCATTGCCTTTGCGACTATCCTCGCGGTGGTCGCGGGCCTTACAGTTGCGGCTGCTTCGGCCTTATCGCACGACCTGTTCTCCAACGTGTTTGCCAAAGGCAAAATGACGGAAAAACAGGAAACCTTCACCTTCCGAGCATCTGCCCTCGCCATTGGCGCCATCAGCATTTTGCTGGGTATCGCGTTTGAAGGTCAGAACATCATCTATCTGGTGGGCATGCTGTATTCCATCGCCGCAAGCGCCACTTTCCCGATCCTGGTGATGTCCATGTTCTGGAGCCGCTTAACCACGGCGGGTGCCGTGGCCGGCGGTTCGGTCGGGCTTGCCCTGTCCGTGGGCCTGATCATTGTCGGCCCCAGTGTTTGGGTACAAGTACTCGGCAATCCCGAGGCCCTTCTGCCCTTCGATCAGCCGGCCATCGTGTCCGCGCCAACGGCCTTTGCCGTGATGATTATCGTCTCGCTTCTGACGAAGGAAAAAGGTTTCGCGGAACCTGCTCAGCAAGCCGCTGAGTAATTTGATCAATTAAAAATAAAAGGGCGGCGAAATTTTTCGCCGCCCTTTTTTATATGTGTCTAAACGAACTTGGATTCGGTATGCGCGCGGGCTGCGTCGATCAGCTTTTTGGCAGCATGCACGCAAAGACCGACGACGTTCGTATATGACCCGTTCACCGCGCTGACAAACGCACCGGCGCGGCCCTGAATGGCGTAACCGCCCGCCTTGCCCTGCCAATCACCGCTCGCCAAATAGGAATTGATGTCATCGGACATTAGACGTTGGACCTTCACAATGGTCATGACGCTACGGGTCCAGGTTTTGCCGTCAGGGGCCAATACGGCAATCCCGCCGTAAACGCGGTGACGCCGGCCGGAGAGCAATTCCAGACAGCGCCGCGCTTCCTCTTCCGATTCCGCTTTGGGTAATTGGCGGTGCCCACAGGCCACCACGGTATCCGCGGCCAAAATAATTGAGTCGGAATTGGCGTGCGCCGCGGCCTGCACTTTTTCGCCGGCAAGGCGAAGTGCTGTATCGCCGGGCCGCTCATTCTTCAGAGGCGCTTCGTCGATATCGGCGGGAAAAACGGACTCCGGCGCGTATCCGATCTGCTGAAGCAAAGCCAATCGCCGGGGCGACGCGGAAGCGAGAACTAAGGGTATGGCCATTTTGTATCTTCACACCCTGAAATGCGGAAATGCGTTTGGATGGAAGAGATCTTATTTGAAACGGAACGTGATCCGGCCTTTGGTCAGATCGTAAGGCGTCATCTCAACGTTGACCCGGTCGCCGGCCAGAACGCGAATTCTGTTTTTGCGCATCTTGCCGGAGGTATGCGCAAGAACCTCGTGGTCGTTGTCCAACTTGACCCGGAACATGGCGTTCGGAAGCAATTCCGTCACCGTGCCGGGAAACTCGATCATATCTTCTTTGGCCATTCAGCCCCATCACATTGGTTATATTTTGGCTGGCGGGATCGAACCGTTGAATACCGACCCGCCGGATGCCCGGCAATTTGCGAATCTCATCCCTGATGGTCAAGCGCAATCAGCCTTTTTCACGCTCAAAGCAGTGAAATCCGGCCATTTTGCAAATGGTTGTCACCTAGTTGGCACAGCGGCCGGGCGATTTGACCTAAAACGCCAGATGGTCCGTTACGGGGAAAAGCTCTAGAATCTTGCGTTGAATCTCATCCCGCGCCTGCCGGTACGCGCCAAGGCGTGTTTCGCGGGTCCCCTCCACCGCCGTGGGATCGGAAATATTCCAGAACCGGGACTCGCAACTCATGTACTTTGTCATTTCATCCGCAAAGTGTTTTGCTTCCCCGGAAAGTGAAATTACGAAGTCAAACGAATCGTCAGTCAGATTTTTAAACGTCTTTGGTTTATGCCGCGACATATCCACGCCGATCTCGTTCATGACTTCCACCATGAACGGATCGAGCTTGCCCTGAAACGCACCCGCTGAATCGACAAAAATTCGGCTGCCGTGAAAGCGCTTCATGATCCCTTCGGCCATGGGCGAGCGCACTTCATTCATGGTGCAGCAGAACAGCACGGAAGATGGAAGAATCTGCATGGATGCCCTTCTCCTAACCCCGCATGTGCAAGACGCAAAGCAACGTAAAGAATCGCCGGGACGTCGGCTGATCCAACTCCGCGTTCTCCGACAGGCGCTCGCGCAACATTTCTGCGCCTTCGTTGTGGAGACCGCGCCGGCCCATATCGATGGCTTCGATCTGAGAGGGCGATAAGTTCTTAATCGCGTCGAAATAGCTTTCGCAAATCAGGAAGTAGTCTTTGATGATCGAGCGGAACGGTTTAACCGGCAGCGTAATTTCCTTCTGCGAAGCATCGTTCGTATCGCGCACATCGAACACCAGCCGGTCTTCGACCAACTTGAGTACAAGATGATATGGGCCCGGCTCACTGCCGTCGCCTTTTAGAACGAACTTGTTTTCCTCAAGAAGGTCGAACAGCGCCACTTCGCGCTCGTGTTCGACTTCCGGCCGGCGGCGCAAGACCGATTTTTCGTCCAATTGAATTTTGACGATCGAGCGCGCCCGCTGACCTTGACCCTTAGGCGCCGAATCGTCGCCCGGGCTGTTCATCAGCTTTTCCCGTTTTTCAATCTCAACGAGACCGAGCGGGCATGCGCATCTAAAGACTCCGCCCGGGCCATGGCCACGGCGCCCGGCCCAATATCGTTAAGGCCCTCTGGCCCGCAGCCGATCAGCGACGTGCGCTTCAGAAAGTCGAACACGCCCAGCCCCGAGGAGAAACGCGCAGAGCCCGACGTAGGCAACACATGGCTGGGCCCGGCAATATAATCGCCAAGGGCTTCTGGTGAATGACGTCCGAGAAAAATCGCGCCGGCATGCCTAATCTGCCTGGCCATCGTTGCAGGGTCCTCAATCGCCAACTCCAGGTGCTCCGGTGCGATTTTGTCCACAATCGGCACAGCGTCGCCTATTTTCTCGACGACAACAATCATGCCGTTGTCGGCCCAGCTTTTGGACGCGATGTCCCGGCGCGGAAGTGTTTTTAATTGTGCCTCAACAGCCGCCGTCACCCGGTCAACGAATTTTTCATCGTCGGTAATCAGAACGGACTGCGATGAGGCGTCGTGTTCGGCCTGCGCCAGCAAATCGGCGGCGATCCAGTCGGGATCGTTGTTTGCATCAGCGACGATGGTAACCTCAGACGGACCTGCCACCATGTCGATGCCCACAACACCGAACACTTGCTTCTTTGCCGACGCCACATAGGCATTGCCGGGGCCGACAATCTTATCGACAGGCTTGATCGTGGCCGTCCCATAGGCCAGCGCACCGATCGCCTGTGCACCGCCGATACGGTACACCTCGTCCACACCCGCCAAGGAACATGCGGCCAGCATAAGCGGGCTGGTCTCTCCGCGCGGCGTGGGCATGGTGACGACCAGCCGGTCCACACCGGCAACCTTCGCCGGAATAGCGTTCATCAACACCGACGAAAAAAGCGGCGCGGTGCCTCCGGGCACGTACAACCCCGCAGAAGAAACGGCCGTCCATTTCCACCCCAGGCGAATACCCCGACCATCGTCGTACTCTTCATTCTTGGGCATTTGGCGCTGATGATAGTCGCGGATGCGGGACGACGCTTCCCGCATCGCCTTGAGGGCGCCAACATCACATTGCGCTTCGGCGGCTTTAAGCTCGTCCTTGCCGAACGCAACGGAGCTTGCATCGATATCAAGGCCGTCGAATTTCTTTGTGTATTCAAAGACTGCCGCGTCGCCGCGCACGCGGACATCGCCCAGAATGTCCGAAACAACGCCGTCCACATCGGACTTTTCGTCCCGGCTTTTTAGGATCAGCGCTGCAAACGCGTCTTCAAAGCCGGAATCCCGCGCAGAGAGTTTCCGTGCCATGGGTCACTTCCCTTCCGCGGCGGTCCGGAAACTTTCGATCCAGGACGCTATTTCCTGGGGGCGCACTTTCAGCGCCGTGCGGTTCACGATCAGCCGCGATGTCACTTGCGCAAGCGTTTCAACTTCGATGAGGCCATTGGCCTTGAGCGTGTTGCCGGTAGACACCAGATCGACAATCCTCGGGCACAGCCCCAAAACCGGCGCGAGTTCCATTGCGCCGTTCAACTTGACACATTCCGCCTGAATGCCCCGCTCGGCAAACCAGCGGCTGGTGGTGTTGGGATATTTGGTCGCAATACGCACGTGACTCAAGCGCGAAAGATCCAAACCCTCTTCAAGGTCCTTGGGCTGCGCGATGGAAAGACGGCACTTGCCGATGCCGAGATCCAAGGGCGCGTAGATTTCCGAGTAATCGAATTCCACCAGCACATCATTGCCGGCGATGCCCAGTTGCGCGCCGCCGAAGGCAACGAACGTCGCCACGTCGAACGAGCGCACGCGAATCAGGCTGATGTGCGGGTGATTGGTCGCGAACTGAAGCTTGCGCGATCCTTCATCTGCAAACGCAGGTTCCGGTTCGATGCCCGCCGCCTGAATAATCGGCAGGGCCTCGCCCAGAATCCGGCCCTTGGGCACGGCTATGACGAGAGGGTCTTGGCTCATTGGGGCGCTCATGACTGGCGCCCGTATCCGTTAACGGCGCGCTCGGGGGCCTTTTACACCATTTATCAGGCGAGTCACCACCCCGGCCCTGACTGATCGGCTTGAAAATCAGGGCGTTAGGCGCCCGGAATCCGCTCGATGCGGGCACCGCAGGCGCCCAGCTTCTCCTCCAGGCGCTCATAGCCTCGGTCCAGGTGATAGACGCGGTTCACCAGGGTTTCGCCCCCTGCGGCGAGACCGGCGAGCACCAAGGAAGAGGACGCTCTCAGGTCCGTGGCCATAACCGGGGCGCCGGACAGCTTGGCCGCCCCGCGAATAATGGCCGAGGCGCCGTGCACATCCACGTCCACGCCGAAACGGGTGAGCTCGGGCACGTGCATGAAGCGGTTCTCGAAAATGGTCTCGGTGATCATCGCCGCGCCCGAGGCCGTCGCCATCAGGGCCATCCACTGGGCCTGCATATCGGTCGGAAAGCCCGGATAGGGCTCGGTCATGACATCGATGCCCTTGAGGCCGTTTTTGGCGGCGACGCGGAAACCGTCGCCGGTCGTCTCCACCTCGATGCCGGTTTCCTTCATGGCGTCCAAGACCGCTTCGAGCAAATCGTAGCGGGTGCCCCTGAGCGTGATATCGCCGCGGGTGATGGCGGCGGCCACAGCGTAGGTCCCGGTTTCAATGCGATCGGGGATGACCGCGACGCGCGCGCCGTGCAGTGAACTGACGCCCTGAATGCGCAAAGTGCCCGACCCGATGCCGGTGATTTTCGCGCCCATGGCTTTCAGGCAATCGGCGAGATTGCCGATCTCCGGCTCGCGCGCTGCATTTTCAAGAACGGTTTCACCTGCGGCCAGCGATGCGGCCATCAAAAGATTCTCCGTGCCGCCCACCGTGACCTTCGGGAAAACAACCGTCGCGCCTTTCAAGCCCTGCGGCGCCGTTGCATGGATATAGCCTTCCTTGAGCGCGATTTTCGCACCGAGATTCTCCAGCGCCTTCAAGTGAAAGTCCACGGGCCGGGTGCCGATCGCGCAACCGCCCGGCAGCGAGACCTTCGCCTCACCCATGCGTGCAAGCAACGGCCCGAGCACCAGCACCGAGGCGCGCATCCGGCGCACCAAATCATAGGGCGCGGTAACGTTTGAAATTGTTTTCGCCGTCAGCGTCATCGTCCGGCCGGTCGCACCGGCGTCCGAAGACTCGGCACCTGCGCCGAGCGCGGACTGCTCGACCGTCACGCCGTGTTGGCGCAAAAGGTTTGCCATGGTGCCGATATCGGCCAATTCCGGCATGTTGGTCAGCGTGAGCGGCTCTTCGCTGAGCATGCCCGCGGCCATGAGCGGCAAGGCCGCGTTCTTTGCGCCGCCGATGACGATTTCGCCGTGGAGCGGTACGCCGCCGTGTATGCGGATTGCGTCCAATTACCGTGTCCCGTAAGCGCAAAAGGGCGTTCTATAAGCGCAAAACCGTGTTTTATGCATCAAATACGGCATCATTTTGGGGTCAAAGCCGCGGCAAAGTGACGCCTTTTTGGCCCTGGTACTTGCCTTTGCGGTCGCCGTAAGAGGTTTCGCAGACACTGTCTGCCTTCAAAAAGATGAACTGCGCCGCACCTTCATTGGCGTAAATTCGCGCCGGCAGCGGCGTGGTGTTTGAAAATTCGAGCGTGACGTGGCCCTCCCATTCCGGCTCCAGCGGCGTCACGTTCACGATAATCCCGCAGCGGGCATAGGTGGATTTCCCCAAGCAAATCACCAAAACGTCGCGGGGAATGCGGAAATATTCGACCGTGCGGGCTAGAGCGAAACTATTGGGCGGAATGACGCAAACGTCGGTCTTGCGGTCGACAAAACCGGTAGCGGCGAAGTCCTTGGGGTCCACGACCGCTGAATCCACGTTGGTGAAAATCTTGAATTCGTCCGAAACCCGCGCATCGAAACCGTAGGACGAAACGCCATAGGAAATGACCCCGTCGCGGTTCAACCGATCCGTAAAAGGCTCAATCATGCCCTTGGTCGTGGCCATTTCGCGGATCCAGGTATCCGGCATTACGGGCATATCGAACCATCTCCACTTCGCGGACCCGCTTTGTACCGGCCCTTGCGATATCTTGTAGCCCAGCTACCGAAGGCCCTCAAGCAGTGGAGATCATTTGGGCTTTTGAGTGTCTTTTGCCGGCGGCGGCGAAACGGCGCGTGCACGCTGTTGCGCTTTTCGCCGCAGAAGGTTTTCCCGCAAGGCGTCCGCCGACCTCGCCTTCGCATCTGCTGAGCGTGCCTTGGGTTTGGGCTTTGCTGGCCGATGGTTGGACATTGCGAGGAGCTTCCGGAGATGTGGATAAATCAGCGCGCCCGACCGTCAAAGATGAGACGCGATAGTCTAAATACCTCATTTTTCCAGGCTATGGCAGGCGGTTGCGCCCGCTGGGGGCCTATGGCATGTTCCGCGCCTTCGCGGCGGGTCCCCGCCGGAGAGGCCCCGGCGCTGCCGTAGCTCAGTGGTAGAGCACCCCCTTGGTAAGGGGGAGGTCGGTAGTTCAATCCTACTCGGCAGCACCATTTTCTGGCCATTTGAAACCCGAACCTGACATATTGAACCGAGACCAACCGCCGCCTGGGATAGCGCATGCGTTTTCTGCAAATTAATACGTACTATCCGGCGTATCTGCGCGATTTCTACGCCGCCCGGCCTCATCTGCTGACGGCGGATTACAACACCCAGATCGAAGCCCTGCTCGACGACGGATTTTCGGAATCTCATATTTTCTCGCGGTCATTGAGAAACCACGGCTTCGAAACCTTTCAAATCGCCATCAACAACCCGGTTTCGCAAAACGCCTGGCTGCGCGAGAACGGCCTGCCTATGAAGGCCGATCACGAACATGCCCAGACCACGTTGCTTCAGATCGAGGCCTTTGCACCTGACATTATGTACACAACCGATGTCCTTAGTCTCAGTTCGGCCTTGCTGCGTGGATTAAAGACAAAACCACCCGTCGTTGCGGGATGGCGCGGATTTCCACTTCCAAAGAACACCGACCTTTCCGCTTACGATCTTATTCTCACCAGCTTCGACCGGGTGTTCGAAGAGGCCGCGGCCGCCGGTGCCAAATCGGTTGAGCGGTTTCACCCGGGCTTTCCGGAAAATCATCCGGTGGCCAACGAGCCGCGCACGCCGAAATGGGATGTCGTTTTTTCGGGATCCGTGACATTCGAACACAAACGGCGGATCGATCTTCTCAATCATCTAGCCGAATTGAGCCGGGATCCGGTTGCGCCGTTTTCGTTCGGTGTTTTCATGGATGATGCAAGGGCACTGTCGCCGCTTGTCCAAAGCCTTGCGAAACCGGCGCTGTGGGCGCACGACATGCTTCGGCTGCTGCGCGCGGCAAAGATTGTTGTCAATATCGATGTTGATTCCTTCGGCAACCAGCCGCCCAACATGCGGCTGATCGAGGCCACGGGCGCCGGAGCCTTCCTGCTGACGCCGCACCACCCACAAATCGGCGAATTCTTCGAGCCCGGCAAGGAAATCGAGACCTATCGCACAATGAATGAACTTGCCGCGAAAATTCATTATTATCTGTCCGACGATACCGTGAGGGAGGACATCGCTCTGCAAGGCCAGGCCCGCTGCATGAAAGATCATGGACATGCGGCCCGCACGGCTTGGTTTGCCGACATCCTCCGCACAGCGCATAAAAAAGGCCCGCGCCAGCTAACGTGTACATTTAAATCTTATTCGTTTTCCCCATGAAATCAGCCAACAAGACATTCGCCAAAACAGGCACGACGATTTTCGAGGTAACGTCGCGCCTCGCCGCCGA
>Ga0181594_10004573_pt1 | contig 12273 bp, 8 predicted proteins | sample 071ome_18_FD_145603 | JGI IMG/M metagenome (GOLD analysis project Ga0181594, IMG submission 145603) | Coastal salt marsh microbial communities from the Groves Creek Marsh, Skidaway Island, Georgia - 071413BT metaG (spades assembly) | ecosystem: Environmental > Aquatic > Marine > Intertidal zone... | reverse complement strand
CGGCAGGGGCAACGGGTGGCCACCTATGCGTTGCCGTTTCGCAGCCGCGTCGTCTCGTTCGGTGCGTCTGGCGTCTACGTCGCGTCACTCGACGACTTCGATCTGAACTACCTCCACCGCTACGCGATGCCGGACTAGCTCGCCATCGTTCACGCCGGGCGGCGGTCGTGCGGGTGCTTCCGGGCTGACTCGGGCCTACTGCACCCGCTGCCCGGCCACATAGACGCGCTCCAGACTGCGGGTGTGCTCGAGATCAACCAGCGGATCTTCGGTCATCACCGCGAAGTCCGCCCACATCCCCGGGGCCAGGACGCCCCGATCCCCTAACTCCAGGCATGCTGCGGCCACGCTTGTGGCACTCTGAAGCACCTGCGCGGGGGAGAGACCTGCGTGGCCCATCATCCAGAGCTCCATGTGCTCGAAATAACCCGGGAAGCGGCCTGCCGGGCCGGCGTCGGTTCCCATGGCGACCGGGAGACCCGCGTCGGAGACTGCCTTGACGTTCCGCAGTGCGACCTCGAGCGCTGCCCGATATCCCTCCGCGGTGGAGCTTGCCGACATCCGGGCCATGAAGTCAGGATCCGACACGCGCGCGACTTCGCCCGAGTGTGCAAACTGCTGAAAGAACGGATCGTCGAAGAAGTCCGGCCTCTCCCCGTACGCGAACGTGCTGACTTCGCGCGTCAACGTCGGCACGTAACACACTCCGGTCTCTCGAAGGATCTCCAGGAACTCCTGATCGACGTCCACGTCTCGCACCGAGTGAGCCACCATGGAGCTGCCCATCTCCAGCAGCCTCTTGCCGTCCTCGAGGTAGAAGAGGTGCGTGGCGAGCCGGAGGCCTCGCTCATCGGCCACGTCGAGAACCGCCTCGACCGCGTCCCAGGGCATTTTGGCTGACGTGCCCAGGTTGTCATCGACACGGAGCTTCAGCCAGTCGACGCCGGCGTCGGCATTGGTGAGGGCGTCCGCTCGAGCCTGAGCGGGATCGGACGCGGAGATGACGGGGCCCGCGGCCAGGAGTCGCGCGCGGGGATCCGAGGGGCTCGCCGCATCGCGAGCCGTCAGGACGGCGTCGGTATCTCCAAGGCTGTTGACCGTCGTGACACCGTATCGTGCAAAGAGCTCGAGATCTCCTCGAACGCGATCGACCTCGTCCTCGATGTCATCGTCAGCCCAAAGGCCGCTGACATGACCGTGGGCGTTGATCAGACCGGGGATGACATATCGACCCGTGAGGTCGATGGTCTCGACCACGTCCGTGCCCGGCGGGGTGCGGCCATCGGACGACATTCCGACGATTCGCCCCTGTCGGACGAAAAGCGTCGTATTCGCCTGCGCCGCAGCGCCCGTCCCGTCCCAGACGGTGGCTCCCACGAAGGCGGTCGTGGGCACCCCGGGGTCGGATGTGGAGCAGGCAGCGCATAAGCACAGCGCGAACAGGGCGAGGAACGAGGGTTTCGTAATCATCATCCACGGTACGAGGGTCGCGGCCCTCCCGCAAAAGAACCGCACATCCGGGACGAGTCGGTTCCCGGATGCACCTCTGCGCGAGAGACCGCTCGACGCTGGCTGACCCGGGGAGCCACGCATACTTTGGGACCAGTGACGGGCGCTGAAAGTCCCTGCAGGGCACGGTGTTGCCGTTCCCGCAAGCTTGCGCTCGCTGGACGTGAGAAGCCGAGGTCCGATCCCCGTGAAAACGCTGACTGTCTCGACGACCCTGGTTGGAGCGATGCTCGTCGCTCTGGGTGTCGTTCAGCCGGCGGTCCCGCGAGCTCAGGGCGTCGTGCCCGAGACCCTGGGGACGGGACCCGGCATCGGCGATCAGGACCTCATCGAAGAGTATTGCGTGCGCTGCCACAACGAACGCCGGCTGCGCGGCAATCTCTCGCTGGAAACCTTCGACGTCACGGTACCTCATTCGGAGCCTTCGACGGCGGAGAAGATGATCGTGAAGCTCCGCTCGGGCATGATGCCTCCGCCCGGAGCGGCGCGACCGGATGAGGCTGCGCTCCTCCGGCTGGTCGAGACGCTCGAGACGCGGATGGATCGGGCGGCTGACGAGCGGAGGGATCCCGGGGGCCGGACCTTCCAGCGGCTGAATCGAGCCGAGTATGCGAGATCGATCGAATCCCTGCTCGGCCTGAACATCGATCCCGCCAACTACCTTCCTCTGGACACGAAGAGCGAGAACTTCGACAACATCGCCGACGTTCAGATGCTCTCGCCCACGTTGCTCGACGCGTACCTGACGGCCGCGGCCGACATCGCCCGGCTGGCCGTCGGCGATCTGCAGGCCGCGAATCGTGAGCACACCTACTCGGTGTCGGGTTACATGTCTCAGGCCGATCGCGTCGAGGGCGCCCCGTACGGAACGCGTGGAGGGACATCCGTCGTCCACAATTTTCCGGCTGACGGCGACTACTCGTTCACCATTGTCTTCGATCACACGACGACGGGGGACGGCTTTGCAGGACAGCTCGCGAGGCACGAACAGGTCGAGATCTCGATCGACGGTGACCGGGTGGCCCTGATCGACGTCGATCCCTGGCTCTCCTACGCCGATCCATGGGGCATCACCATGCGCACGGACCCGATCGCGGTCCGCGCCGGCCCTCACCGCGTCACCGCGGCGTTCCTTACGACGGCAGAGGGACCGGTCGAGGATCTGCTGTCCCCGCACGACTGGTCGATCGCGGATCGGCACACGGGCATGGGCGGGTACGGTCTGACCCTGTTGCCGCACCTCCGGGACCTCGTCATCAGAGGTCCCGAGCGGGTGTCCGGCGTGTCCGATCACCCGGTCCGCAGAGGGATTTTCGACTGTCGCCCCACGGCGGCCGACGAAGAACGCAGTTGTGCGGAGCGCATCGTACGACGGCTGGCTACCGAGGCCTACCGACGTCCCGTCGAGGATCGCGACATGAACGGTCTCATGGGGTTCTACGACCAGGGCGTCCGGGAGGGGGGCTTTGAAGTCGGCGTGCGTACCGCGCTCCAGGCGATCCTCGCGAGCCCGCACTTCGTGTTTCGCTTCGAGCCCGGACAGGGCGCGGTGCGCGATGGCGTGTATGCGATCGGTGACCATGCCCTGGCCTCCCGCCTGTCGTTTTTCCTCTGGGCGCTGCCGCCGGATGCGACGCTTCGGGCGCTCGCGGACGAGGGCCGCCTGACGGACGAAGATGTCCTTCGCGGTCAGGTCCGGCGCATGCTGGCGGATCCGAGAGCCGAGGCTCTTGGATCACGCTTTGCGGGCCAGTGGCTTCGCCTGCAGGACCTCGACAAGGTGCATCCCGATTCGTTCTGGTTCCCGGATTACGATCAACAGCTTGCCGACGCGATGCGCTCGGAGACCGAGTTGTTTTTCACGAACCTCATTCGAAGTGACGCGTCGGTCTTCGACCTTTACACGGCTGACTACTCCTATCTCAACGAGCGACTCGCCGACCACTACGGGATCGATGGCGTGCGCGGAGATGCGTTCCGCCGTGTGGAGTTCCCCGACCATCAACGACGCGGGTTGCTCGGGCACGGAAGCATTCTGACCCTGACGTCACACGCGGATCGGACCTCCCCGGTCCTCCGCGGCAAGTGGGTGATGGAGGTCCTCATGGGTACCCCTCCTCCTCCTCCTCCTCCGGGTGTGCCGGATTTGGAGGAAACCGTCGGTGCGGCGGACGGACGGTCGCTCAGTACCCGGGAACGGATGGAGGCGCACCGCGCAAACCCGACGTGCAACTCATGCCATCGGTTCATCGACCCCATCGGACTCGCGCTGGACGGGTACGACGTCACCGGGCGGGTTCGGATTCGAGAGCAGGGAGCGGCGATCGATACCAGGGGTGAGCTCTATGACGGTACGCCGATCGAATCACCGGGTGACCTGGTCGACGCGCTCTTGCGTCGTCCGGAGCCACTGCTGCGAACGTTCACGGCCAACCTGATGGCATACGGACTCGGGCGCCGTGTCGAATTCGGGGACCAGCCCACCGTTCGAGCGATCGTGCGCGAGGCGGAAAAGGCCGACTATCGGCTCTCGGCGTTTGTGCTCGGCGTGGTCATGAGTGACGCCTTTCGATTGCAGTCGGAGACCTCGATGACCACCGAAACTTCCAGCTCCCCCGAAGGATAGAATAGCTCTTACGGGAACAAGTCATGAACGTCATTACCGGAAATCACATCGAGCGCCGAACGTTCCTCAGAGGAATGGGTGCGTCGGTTGCACTTCCGTTCCTCGACGCGATGGTGCCGGCCGGTCGCATGGCCGCCGCGGCGGTCCAGGACCCGACCCGGTTCGTCGCGATCGAACTCGTGCATGGAGCCGCGGGTTGCAGCGAATGGGGTGCAAGCCAGCACCTGTGGGACCCGGCCGAGGTCGGCCGTGGCTTCGATCTGACATCCAGCGCACTCAGACCTCTCGATGAGTGGCGCAAGTGGATGACGATCGTGAGCAATACCGACGTGCGGATGGCCGAAGCGTTCGAGGCCAACGAAATCGGTGGCGATCACTTCCGGTCCAGCGCGGTTTTTCTGACTCAGTCCCATCCGAAGCAGACGCGGGGCTCCGATGTCTTTGCCGGAACGTCGATCGACCAGATCTACGCGCGGCGCTTCGGTCAGGACACGCCGATCCCGAGCATGCAGCTCTGCATCGAGCCTGTCGATCAGTCGGGTGGCTGCGCGTACGGCTACTCGTGCGTGTACACGGACACGATCAGCTGGGCTTCCCCGACGGAGCCCCTTCCGATGATCCGCGACCCTCGGGTGGTGTTCAACATGCTCTTCGGAGCTGGCAGCTCCGCGGAGGATCGAGCCGCACGACGGCGCACCAATAGCAGCATTCTGGACTGGATCACAGGAGAGATCGCCCATCTCAAGCGTGAACTCGGTCCGAACGACACCCAGCGGCTCGACCGGTACCTGGACAACGTGCGTGAGATCGAGAGACGGATCCAGGCGGTCGAGGCGCAGAATTCTTCGGGTGAGGAGCGCCAGCTTCCCGGGGCGCCCGCCGGCGTCCCGGACTCCTTCGAGGACCACATGCGTCTGATGTTCGACCTGCAGGCGCTGGCGTTCGCCTCCGACATGACACGGGTGTTCTCGTTCAAGACGGGACGGGATGCCTCGGGTCGGGTCTACCCCGACTCCGGTACCGATCGGCCCTTCCACCCCGCGTCGCACCACGGTGGCCGGGAAGAGGCGATCCTCGACTTCCACAAGATCAACGAGTACCACGTCGGCATGCTTCCCTACTTCCTCGAGCGGCTACAATCGCTCGACGAGGGGGATTCGGATCTTCTGGAAAAGACGATGATCGTGTTCGGCTCGCCGATGGCCGATGGCAATCTCCACAACCATCGGCGGTGCCCATTTGTCTTACTTGGGGGAGCGAACGGTCAACTCGAGGGCAACCTGCACCTCAAGGCGCCGGACGGAACGCCCATGGCGAATGTGATGCTCTCCCTGATGCACAAGCTGGGTATGGAGGACATCCGCAGTTTTGGAGACAGCACAGGTGACTTCTCGTTGACGCCGCCGCAGACGGCGGCGCAAGCGGGCTGACGGAGGCAATGGGAACTCGATGGTGGGACTGAAAGCGGCGGCAACGTTCGGATCGTTCGGAGCGCTCGGCACGCTGATCGTTCTCATGGCCAGTGCCGAAGGTCCGACCGCGCGGGTATTGGGCAGTGGGTGGGAGATCCGATCGGATGGGTCGGGTGCCGATGTCGCTCCGGCGAATTCGTCAGCTGCGTTCGACGAGAACGACGTCATCCAGGAGTATTGCGTGCGCTGTCACTCGGACCGGCGGCTGCGTGGGAATCTGTCGCTCGAATCGTTCGACGCTTCGCAGCCGCATCTCGACGGTGAGGTTGCCGAGAAGTTGGTCGTGAAGCTCCGCGCGGGGATGATGCCGCCACCGGGCGTCGCTCGTCCGGGTGGCGACACGCTGCAGATCCTGGTCGAAGCGCTGGAGACGAGACTCGATCGATTCGGGGCAAGGCAGCCGAACCCTGGAGCCCGCACGTTTCAGCGTCTGAATCAGGCCGAGTACGCGGCCTCGATCCGGGATCTTCTCGGGCTGGGCATCGACGGTGCCGACTACCTCCCGCCGGATACGAAGAGCGCCAATTTCGACAACATCGCAGACGTTCAGATGTTGTCACCGACCCTCCTGGATGCGTACCTGAATGCGGCCGCTGATGTGAGCCGGCTGGCACTCGGTGATCCGCACGCCACCTCCACCGAGACGCAGTACCGCGTTCCGCGCTGGGCCTCGCAGACCGAACGGGTGCCGGGCGCGCCGTACGGAACGCGCGGTGGCGTCTCCGTCGTGCACAACTTCCCGGCCGATGGTGACTATGTCTTTCGGCTCTCGTTCCACCACGAAACGACGGGAACGGCGGTTGGGAATGGGGCCTCCGCGCTGAACACGACGCCCGAAGATCCGGAGCAGATCGAGATCTCCGTGGATGGTGAGCGGGTGGCGCTTATGGACATTGATCGCTGGATGCACGTCTCGAATCCGGAGAGTGTCGAGATGCGTACACCTCCGATCGCGGTGCCCGCGGGTCCACATCGGGTGACGGCGGCGTTCATCATGAAGGCTGACGGGCCTGTACAGGACCTCATTTCGCCGCACGACTGGTCGCTGGCGAGTACCGCGATCGCGGGCACCTATGGTGTGATGTCCTTGCCGCACCTGCGTGATCTGGTCGTCGTCGGACCGGAGAACGTCACGGGGGTCTCGGATACGCCGACTCGGAGGGCGGTCTTCACCTGTCGGCCGACGAGCGCAGCGGAGGAGCGTCCCTGCGCTCGATCCATCATCGAGCGGCTCGGGACCGCGGCGTTCCGTCGTCCGCTGACGAGCGACGATTTCGATGCCCTCATGAGCTTCTACGATTACGGCGCGGAGGACGGGGGCTTCGAGATTGGCGTGCGAACGGCGCTGGAGGCGATGCTGGCGAGTCCGCACTTCGTGTTCCGTTTCGAGGAGGCGCCCTCCGATCCGGAACCGGGCAGCGTGTACCGTGTCCGGGACGAGGATCTGGCCGTTCGACTCTCGTACTTCATCTGGGGGCTCCCCCCGGACTCTGTCCTCCGCGAATTGGCGGAGCTCGGCCGACTTTCCGATGACGACGTCCTGGCGGAGCAGGTGGAGCGCATGCTCGCCGACCCCCGCGCCGATGCCCTCGGATCGCGCTTTGCCGCGCAGTGGCTCCGTCTTCAGGATCTGGACAAGGTCCATCCGGACGTCCGACTCGAGCCGGACTTTCATCAGCAGCTGGCGGATGACATGCTCGAGGAGACGGAGCGATTCTTCACCAGCTTGATCCGTGAGAACAGGTCCGTCTTCGAGCTCTACACGGCCGATTACACCTTCCTCAACGAGCGACTGGCTCGTCACTACGGGATTGACGGTGTCACGGGCGAGGACTTCCGACGCGTTGCCTACCCCGACGAGGTGAGGCGAGGGGTGCTCGGACATGCGAGCGTGTTGACGCTCACGTCTCAGGCCGGGCGAACGTCTCCGGTCCTTCGCGGCAAGTGGGTCATGGAGGTTCTGATGGGAACGCCTCCTCCTCCTCCTCCCCCCGGTGTGCCGACCCTGGAAGAAACCGAGGAATCGGACGGGGGCCGAGTCCTGACGACTCGCGAGCGGATGGAGATGCACCGAAAGAATCCGACGTGCAATGCATGCCACCGCTTCATGGACCCGATCGGTCTCTCGCTGGACAGTTATGGTGTGACAGGGAAGTGGCGTGTGCGGGAAAACGGTAACCCGCTGGACACGCGCGGCGACTTCTATGACGGGACTCCGATCAGCAATCCGCTGGAGCTGCAGGAAGCACTGCTTCGGCGACCGATTCCGCTGGTGCGGACCTTCACGTCGAACTTGATGGCGTATGGACTCGGCCGACGTGTCGAGTATTTCGATCAGCCGACGATTCGGAAGATCGTGCGGGATGCCGAGGCTGATGGTTACCGCATGTCGGCCTTCTTCCTCGGTGTGGTCAAGAGCGATGCGTTCCGTATGCAGAGCGTGCCAGCTTCGGCACAGGACAACTGATTCAAAAGCCCCAATGCGCCTCAGGCGCCGGAGATTGACCCGATGGAGTTCGTGACGGGAAAACACATGGAGCGGAGGACGTTCCTTCAGGGAATGGGTGCGAGTGTCGCGCTCCCTCTTCTCGATTCGATGGTTCCCGCGGGCCGCCTGCGCGGCTCCGCGCTCGTGGAGGATCCGACCCGGCTCGTTGCCATCGAACTCGTGCACGGGTGCGCGGGCAGCAACGACTGGGGCGCGAGTCAGAATCTCTGGGCTCCCGCGGAGGTCGGCCGGAACTTCGACCTCACGCCCAGTTCACTGCTCCCGCTCGAAGACTGGCGTGAGTACCTGACGATCGTGAGTAACACGGACGTCCGGATGGCGGAGGCGTTTGAACCGAACGAGATCGGAGGCGATCACTTCAGGTCGAGTGCCGTATTCCTGACACAGTCGCACCCGAAACAGACCGAGAGTTCGGACGTCTATGTGGGAACGTCTCTCGACCAGCTCCATGCGGACCGATTCGGACAGGGCACCCCGATCCCCTCGATGCAGCTGTGCATCGAGAACGTGGATCAGGCCGGGGGCTGCGCCTACGGATACTCCTGCGTGTACACGGATTCGATCAGCTGGCGGTCCCCGACGGAGCCGCTGCCGATGATCCGTGATCCGCGGGTCGCATTCGACCTGCTCTTCGGCGCGGGTGGCTCACCCCAGGAAAGAGCTCGGCGTCGGCGGACCAGTAGCAGCATTCTCGACTGGATCACGGATGACATCGCGCGGATGAGGCGTACGCTGGGCCCCAACGACTACGCCCGCCTGGATCGTTATCTGGAGAACGTTCGAGAGATCGAACGTCGGATTCAGGCCATCGAGGTGCAGAACAGCTCGGGGGAAGAGCGTGCGCTTCCGGGTGCTCCGGCCGGTGTCCCGGATTCGTTCACGGAGCATATGCAGCTCATGTTCGATCTGCAGGCCCTGGCATTCGCGTCGGACATGACGCGGGTGTTCTCCTTCAAGACGGGTCGGGATGCTTCGTCCCGGGTGTACCCGGAGAGTGGTACCGAGACGCCGTTTCACCCGGCGTCCCACCACGGGGGTCGCGAAGCGGCGATCCTCGATTTCGCCGTCATCAACAAGTACCACGTCAGCATGCTGCCCTACTTCCTCGAGAAGCTCAGGGACATCGATGAGGGCGGTACCAATCTGCTCGAGAAGACGATGATCATCTTCGGCTCGCCCATGGCGGATGGAAACGTTCACAACCATCGCCGCGCGCCGCTGATCGTGCTGGGGAAGGCGAATGGGCGACTCCAGGGTAACGTGCACCTGAAGGCTCCCGACGGGACGCCGATGGCGAACGCCATGCTCTCCATGATGCACGTGCTCGGACACGACGATATGGACAGCTTCGGTGACAGCACCGGGGAGTTCGCTCTGAATCTCGGCTCCGCAGCCTCGCCCGACCGATGAAGGTCCGGGTATCCGCATCTTGGGGACTGCTCGCGACGCTTGTGCTCTGGGGTGGGATCGCACCTGAGGCGCCGGTCGCGGATGCGGCGATGCGAGGTGACGTAGAGGAAGTCGAGGCGCTGCTCCGGTCCGGTGCGGACGTGAATGCGGCGCAGGGCGATGGAATGACCGCGCTCCACTGGGCTGCGGAACTCGGTCTGGCGGACCTGGCCGAAACACTGATCGCCGCGGGTGCCTTTGTGGATGCGGTGACACGCCTCGGCGATTTCACTGCGTTGCACGTTGCGGCCCGGGCTGGTCAGGGGTCGGTCGTGCGCGCGCTTGTGGGTGCGGGTGCCGATGTGACTGCGCGTACGTCGACCGGCGGAGTCACACCCCTCCACTATGCGGCGGCCGCGGGCAGTACGGACGCCGTACGCGCCCTGGTCGAGGGTGACGCGGATGTCGACCTTCGGGAGACGGTATGGCAGCAGACCCCGCTGATGTTCGCCGCCGCTCGTGGCCGGACCGAGGTGGTCGAAGCTCTGACCTCCGCGGGTGCGGATCTGTCGCTGACTGCTCGGGTGATGGACATGGATGAGCGGGAGCAGCAGGACCGCGCCGATCAGCGTCGCCAGGAGGAGCTCCAACGGCGAATTCTCATGGCGAGGGACGGTCGTGCGCCCCAGCGTCAGGGTGGATATGGTGAGCCGACCGGGGCACGGCAGGCCGAAGAAGCGCAGAGGGCTCGGGAGGCCCGGCAGTCCGCTCAAGCGCCCTCGCGACAAGACGTGAACAATCAGCAGCGTGATCGAGTGCCGTCGTCACGCTTCTCGCACGCTCAGCTCGTCGGTGGTTACGGAGGTCTGGCGGCCCTGCACCTCGCCGTCAGAGAGGGTCACCTGGCAACAGCCGAGGCGCTTCTCGACGCGGGTGCGGACATCAACCAGCCGACGGAGGGTGATGGTACCCAGCCCCTGCTGATGGCGACCATCAATGGCCACTTCGACCTCGCCATGTGGCTGTTCGAACGTGGCGCAGATCCGAACCTGTCCAATGATGCGAACGCGACGCCCTTGTACACGGTGATCAATACGCAGTGGATCCCGAAATCACGGCACCCTCAGCCCGCGGACTATCTCCAGCAGCGCGTCACCTATATGGACCTCGTTCGGGCATTTCTGGGCGCGGGTGTGGACGTCAACGTGCGGCTGGACAAGCAGTTGTGGTTCACGACGTTCGGAGACGACTACCTCCGCACGGATCGGATGGGTGCAACGCCATTCTGGCGTGCTGCCTACGCGCTCGATCTGCCTCTGATGCAGTTGCTCGTCGCCCACGGTGCAGATCCGGACATTCCCACCAAGAAAACCGTCCGCCCTCGTTTCGGGGCTGGAGCCATCGAGACGGTCGAGACGGGGGCCCACGACCCGTCCGGTCTTCCTCCGGTGCCAGCCGGGGGACCGGGGGTCTACGCGATTCACGCCGCCTCCGGTGTCGGCTATGGAGAGGGGTTCGCTGCCAACATCCATCGAGTCGTCCCGAATGGATGGTTGCCTGCGATCCGGTATCTCGTGGAAGAACTGGGAGCGGACGTGAATCAGCGGGACCACAACGGGTACACGGCGATGCACCATGCTGCAGCTCGCGGAGACGACGAGATGATCCGGTATCTCGTCGAGCGGGGCGGTGACGTGACTGTGGTCAGCCGTCAGGGACAGACGACCGTCGACATGGCGAATGGGCCCGTTCAGCGCATCAGTCCGTTCCTCTCGACGATCGAACTACTGGAGAGCTTCGGGGCCGTGAACAATCACAACTGCGTGAGCTGTCAGTAGACCGGACCACCGCGTGCGATGAGCGCCACATGGGGATGGCGCGCCATCAGCGGTTCGGCCCGCCTCCCTCGATTTCGCTCATGACCTCTTCGAACAAGGTGCGAAGCGCGCCGTCCAGGCTGATCAGAAGGGTGATCTGATCATATTCCTGCCGCGTCATCTCCGCCTCTTCGAGGATTGCGTCGATCGCCCCCTCGACCTCCTCTCGGGCCCGAATCCGACCCTCGGGATCGTGGACGCGCGCGACAGCCCCGTGGAACTCGTCGCGAGCCTCGTTGATGGCCACATGAACGTGTACGAAGTCCACCATCCGCTCACGATCGATGTCCACCCCGGCGTCCTGACCGACCAGTGGAGAGGCCGACACGAGTCCGCCGCACACCATGGCGAGAGCCAGGTTCAGCATCCGACGTGGAACGATCTGCGGCATGCTCATAGGGATTCCTGTGTGATGAGACCCAGCGGATCCCGGGGGGCGCCAGGGGAGTACCGTTGCTGAGACGAGGTCCTTCGGGATACCGTCCACGACCAGATGAGATGAACGCCTGACCGGGGATACCATCATACCGATCTACGAATACTCCTGCCAAGCCTGTGGGCACAACTTCGAGGCCCTGATTCGACGGGACGAAACACCCTCGTGTCCGGAGTGCGCAGGTGCCGAACTGGACCGCCAGTTTTCACTTCCCACAGCGCACACGTCCGGAACCCGTGACATGGCCATGCGGGCTGCCAAGGCCCGCGACCGACGTCAGGGCTCGGAACGCATGCATGCGCAGCGTGAGTACGAGTTGAACCACGACGACCATTAGGCGGCCCTGTCGGCCCCATGGTCGGAGGTCATGGCTCTGATCTGACCGGAGGCGCCGGATCGTGGAGGACGGAGTAGTCGACCCGCTGGTCCGGACAGTGGATGGTCTCGATAACGCG
>Ga0181594_10004570_pt1 | contig 12278 bp, 7 predicted proteins | sample 071ome_18_FD_145603 | JGI IMG/M metagenome (GOLD analysis project Ga0181594, IMG submission 145603) | Coastal salt marsh microbial communities from the Groves Creek Marsh, Skidaway Island, Georgia - 071413BT metaG (spades assembly) | ecosystem: Environmental > Aquatic > Marine > Intertidal zone... | reverse complement strand
GTCGAGTCGGATCGACGTCGACGCCACGTGGACCGTTTCGCGCGCGACCGCACACACACACACACGTGGAGCGCTGATATCGCACGCGAAACCGACGATGACGGCGATCGATATCCCACGATACGTTACGGAAGTGCGTACTATGTAACACATTTTACTATATATATGTGTGTATATGTGAATGTGTGCATGCGTTCGTCGATCTACCGTACAATCAATCGCGCGACATCTATCTCATCGTCATCGCATCGCATCGAGTCGAGTCGTCGTCGTCGGTGGGTGGGTGGCGGTGAGATTCTGGATCGGGCGCCGGGGGTCGGGACGTTCGCGGTATTGCCTTGCCGTCATTAAAAGAGGGAAAAGATGCCCGCGGCGAGCGACGGCTGGCGAGCGACGCGCGCGTGAAGCGCGCGTCCCGTGAAAGCGCTCTGTTTGACGTAGATCGCCGCGGGTCTATTTTTGTAAATCATCTTGTAGTCGATCGTTCGATTCAAATCGATTCAAATCCATCCATCCGAAGGATTGATCGATCTGACTCGACTCGACTCGACTCGACTCGTCTGAGCTTGAAATCTTGAGCGGTCACTACTGTTGCCGCACGACGACGACTTGCGGCTGCTGTTGCGGCTGCTTTTGCGTCCACGGCGATTCGCGTGGACATATGAAGCGACGACATATGAAGAGAACGATGACCGCAAAGGCGATGCAACCGATTGCGATGCCAGCGATTTCACCTTTGCTGAGGTCGTCGTCGTCGTCGGTGGCGGCGTCGGTGGCGGCGCCGTCGCCGGTGGAGCCCGAGCTGGTGTATGTCATGACATCGTATGTCAAGACTGACCCAGGCTGGTTGCCTGGAACATAGGTCGGTTGCGGTGACAACTGAGAATTTTGGGCTCTGGTACAGCCAACTGAGAGGAAGACATTTTCAAGAACAATCGCTCCGTCGCCAACGGCGCCGTTCGTAGGCGCGTTGCCAAAGTTTGCAAAGGCGCCGTCGCGACACTCATCGGGCTGGGGGATACGCAAGAAATCGCCCCATACACCGGTAGAATCGTCGCGTTTGAAGACATAGATTCCGAGTTCGTTTGATGTAGTAGTATAAGACGCGGCCAAGAGGCCATTGGATCCAGCGATGTCGCCGTTCGTTCCAATCGTGTACCCAGACGGAACTGTCAACCTGTCAGCGAGCTCGTATTCGCCCGCAGACACGCTCCACGTGTACACGTACACGGACGAACCGAGACCACCGTCATCGTCGTTCGGCGCGCCGACGAAGATATCGTCGCTATGCATGTGCACATTCGCCCCGAAAGAGACGGAAGCGTCCGAAACAGCGGCGGTATTGCTCGGAGAAGGGATGTTTTGTAACTCCGACCAGGAGTTTGGTGTTCCAATTACCGAACCGTCGCGCTTGTAGATTACGACTTCACCGTTTGTGTTCGCCCCCGATGCACCGAACGCGATGAAAAGGGTTCCTGTATTTTGGCTTATCATGTCAATCGAGTCGAAACCTGTGGTTACTATGACCTGCGTCTCGGCCCACTGAGAAGAAGAGAACTCAAAGATGTGAATCGTACTGTCAGTGCCGGCGTTGCCACACTTGACGAGCGCGTAATTATTAACGGTTCGCACTTGACTTCCGCAAGATGTTCGCTCACCACTCGGCGTCAAAACTGTACCAGGTTGGATTACTCCGTTGCCTCCGTTGGTGGCTTGTTCGAAAATCACGGCTCTGCCCTCTACAGGGTTCGGAAAGCTCGACGCATACGCCGGCTCGCCGACGATCATCCAGTACGCGCCGACGTCCACCGCGGCACCCCACGAAGTGTAGGGGGCCGTCGTGGCGGGCGTCGGCGGACCCACCCAGTCAGGAGCTCCGGTGAATTCGCGTTCGGGTATAAAGTCGACGCGCGTCCCTGCTTGATATCCCACAACGTATCGCCCGTCGTGATGACGCATCGAGTACGCGTATCCGTACACCCCAGAGTCTCCAAGCCTCCTGCTCGACGCATCGGTCACGTCCGTCCACTCACCCCGCGCGCGCTCGAACAAACCGCACGCAAAGGCTACGAACGCGACGAGCGCCCACCGAGCCCGGGGAACGGCAACGCCCATTCGCGCCGTGGGTGATCGTTCAAACGCGTCGACGGACGGACGGTCCGCGCGCGGGTCGCGGGGGGGTGGGGTGGTCGGAGAGAGCTGGTTTCGCTCGAACGACGCTTTTTCCGCGCCAGTTCCCGTCGCGGCGATTCGCGTCACGACCGAACGAGACGATCGCGCGGCGCGTACACTGACGCGTCGCGATCGTCGCGTTCGCTCGGTCGGTCGCTCGGTCGCTCGGTCGGTCGGTCGTCTCGATCGTCTCGATCGATCGGATACCCGACACACGTATTCAAGTATGTAATTAACCCGTGTATCGTCCGAGTGAGACTCCATGGGTGCGAGCGATAAAAATTTAGGCGGACGACGAACGACGAAGGGGGGGGCCTGTCCGTCCGTCGGCAGAGCGTCGTCAAACGCTACCACGTCATCGCGCACACCCGCGCGTCAGCAGCGATGGTTGTTCGAATGCGTATCACCGCCGTCCTGGCGTTGTGCTTGCTCTCGCTCGTCTCCGGCGCGACGGCAAAGTTGCACAAACTCGATCACAATCCGATTCCCCACAAGTCGAAGAAAGTCGAGTCGAGTGCTCACGGTGCGCCCGCATCCGCAACTCCAACGAAGGGACGGCAGCTCTCCAGTTCGTGTTCTAATCACGATGCCTGCGGTGCCACTGAATACTGCTATGAGTCTTCGGCCACTGAAGGCGGGCAATGCTACCACTGTTACGGATGCTACGCCGACCGAGACTCTATCGATGGTCAGTGTCCGTCGAAGTGCTCGTACGCGGAGGGATGTTCTGTCCTTTACCCTTTCGATTACGGCGACAATGTATTCGTCCCTTCTGATGATCTCGACTACGACTACGACAACAATCCAGACAACAACTTATACGCCTATTGGGGATCGTGTGGAGCGTTCGGAAAGAAAGCCAACAGATGGTGTCAGTTACCAGACGAGCCCGAATACTGCTTTTCGAAGTCAGGCGACGACTGCTGTGAAGTAAACGGCGGTGCGGTCGCTGGTCTCGTCGTCGGTCTTGTTGTTGGTCTCACCGGCATCATCACGCTCATCTTATATTTCTGTGGTTGTTGCTGTTTCCGAAGAAAGCAAATCGTCGTGATGCAACAGCCGCAACAGATGCAACAACCTCAAGTTGTCGTCGTTCCCGCCGGTACACGATGAAGCCCGCACGTTGAAACAACATCCGTCTCGATAACACAGTGGTAGTCAAAGTTACCGCATTCAGGCTCTGTGTCTCTCGGCACTGGCAATCTGTGTGACTCTTCTGGTTTAAAATAAGTCTCAAATGTATCAATCAACCGCGTGGTTTTTCAGCTCACCACAACCGCATGCTTTTCCACGCACAAAGAATAAAATGAACGATGGCTTGATGTAATACCACACTCGGCGTCTGACACCAACCAAGCCTACGGAGCACGAAGCCTCTAACGATCGCGACAACACGCCCCAGTGAGTCCCATGCCAAAACTGCGGAGGAACGAGTACTTTCACGCGTGTTTGGATAGGAAACACTCGATGCGCGAGACGCATACACCGGTGAAAATGTCAAAATCATCTCCTTCGTTCAACGCGCTCGGTTCCACGAGCGCCGCGTTTGTGTGTTTGTAATCAAAACTTTATTGTTGATCTTTTACGAGTCGTCTCGTCGTCGTGGAACCGGGCGCGACGGTGCGTTCGCGTCGCGTTCGCGACGATCGGATGGATGCGCCGGAAACCTCTTCTTTCTGTCTGTCTGCCTCTGGCTCACATGGTGTGTTTTAGCGTGAGTATACGTTGTTTACTTACGTATTAAAACGTATCTTTAACGTGTCCGTGTGTCCGTCGTGCGTGGTCGGGCGCGGTCGAGCGCGGCGCGACGTCGGGTGGATGGCTCAGAGCGCGGCGCGTCGACGCGGTGCCCGTTTCGTCGTCCGTTCGCGGGGTTTGACGTTCGTCCGTTATCGCGCGCGCGAGGCGGGGAGTCGCCCTCCCCGTCGTCGTCGTCGTCGTCGTCGGTTCTCGTCGTCGTCGGCGGATCTCGTCGACAAGGGCGCGAGCTCGCCGGTCACCGGTTCGATCCGCGCGTGGATAGACAGACGACGAACGAAGGGTCGAGGACGCGCGATCGAGCGAGAGTGATCCGGTAAGATGTCGTCGTCGTCGTCGTATCATCACTCGTTACACCACCGCGGGGGTAAGGGTGGTTTCGGCGGCGCGTCGCCGGCGCACGGAGGACGCGGGTCGTCGTCGAGCCGACGCGGTCACTCGGGAAGCGGAAGCGTGCTTCGGCGAGTGCTCGCGTGGACGTGCGCGCTGGTGTTTTGCGGGGTCTTGGTGTACGGTGCGGTGGAGTACGGGAGCGACGGCGGGGGAGCCATGGGGGGCGGGGCGTCGGTGTGGAAGGATGGACCGCTGAGCGCGTTTAATCTGGCGGCGAGAAAGACGTCGACGAGAGAGCTCAAGAGGACGTGTGCGAAGAGCGTCGCGACGGAGGGGACGTTTATGGTGACCGGGGCCGCTGGTTTCGTCGGGAGTAACGTGGCGACGGCGCTCAAGGAGCGCGGGGCGGGAGTGGTTGGTTTGGATAACGTCAACGACTATTACCCGAGAGGTTTGAAGAGGAGCCGAATCGCAAAGCTTAAAGAGATTGGCGTGCACGTCGTTGAGGCGGATCTCAACGACGCGTCGACGGTGAGGAAAATATTGGATACGTGTCGCGTGACGACCATCGTGCACTTGGCGGCGCAGGCTGGGGTGAGGTACGCGGTGAAGAACCCGGGGGCGTACGTGCACTCCAACGTCGCCGGTTTCGTCACCTTGCTTGAAGAGGTGGTTCGCACGAAGAATCCGATGCCCAAGGTGATCTTTGCCTCGTCCTCGAGCGTGTACGGGTTGAACACAAAGGTGCCGTTCAGCGAATCCGACGTGACGGATTCCCCGGCGTCGCTCTACGCGGCGACGAAAAAGGCGGATGAACTCTTGGCGCACACGTACAATCACATTCACGGCGTCGCGCTCACGGCGTTGCGCTTCTTCACCGTCTACGGGCCGTACGGGCGACCGGACATGGCGTACTTTTCTTTCGCAAACAACATCGTAAAGGGAAAGCCGATTAAGATTTTCAAAAACGCTGACGGCGGCGAGTTGGCGCGCGATTTCACGTACATTGACGACGTCGTGCGAGGCACCATCGCCGCGTGCGACACGAGCGAGCCGAGCGGTAAAAAGCCGGACGGTTCCAAGCCTCCGTTTCGCGTGTACAACCTCGGCAACACCCATCCGGTGACGGTGAGCGATTTCGTGTCCACGCTGGAAAAAGCGCTGGGAAAGACGGCGAAGCGCGACTACGTGCCGATGCCCAAGACGGGCGACGTCCCGTTTACCCACGCCGACATTAGCGCCGCGAAGAGAGATTTGGGTTACAATCCGACCATCGCTTTGGACGAGGGCTTGAAAAACTTTGTCCATTGGTACGTTGAATATTACAAGGATGGGAAAAACGCCGAGGACACCAACTACGTGCCGATGTGACGACGGCGCGCGGCGACGACGCCGTCGTCGTCCGGGAACCACCCGGGAGGGATGAAAACGAAAGAATCCGACGATAACGTTTACGACTTAGCGCATCATTATTATACCGACAATTAATAGCGTCCGCCACGGCGCCACGACGTCCCCGTTCGATCGACCGACGACGATCGCGACCAAAAAAGTAACGTCGTTTCTCCACCCGTAATCGACATACCACTCTTTCAGTGGACACATCCCGTCCAAAAAGTCCCGTCTTAGCGAATATTCGTCTAGAATACAGCAAGGGGTATTGGTCTAGTGGTATGATACTCTCTTAGGGTTCCTGCGTGCTATGTACATAGTGGCACATCTGGAACGCGAGACACGATGCGTCGGTCGCGCGACGCGATGGTATATCATCATCACCGGGATAAAACGGCTACGATGCGAGTGACGAACTCGTAACGTGGCGACAATTTAACCTGGGAGTGGTCGTGGGTTCGATTCCCTCATACCCCCACCTTTTTTTGACTACAAATGATATTTATACCACTTAATTACGAGTCAAATGTCCGAGTTGTATTTTATCACACATATCGAGGGTGACCGACCACCAAACGTCCTGTTGGTAACAGACGACAGACGACGACGACGACGACGACGACGCGCCATGTCGACGACGCACCCGAGCCGTGAGTTTTGTTGTGGATTCCGACGACGTGACGCTCGACGAATCGCGAGCGCTGCGAAACCGACGACGACGGCGACGACGACGACGACGCGACGACGACGACGGGTGAAGGCGTTGGCTTTAACGACATCGACTTCATCATCATCTTCTTCAAAGACGACTCGGACGCGGGCGGCGTCCGAGTCGTCCGCATCGGTATCGGCGTCAACCGATGGTTCGTCCTCGTCCCACCGGACGAACGCGCCGCCACCGAGGACGTGCGCGGCGGCGGCGGAAGAGGCGCGGTCGGTGATTCGAACGCTTCGAGACGCGCTGCTCTCGTCAGAGGCGACGGACGAATCACGAAAAACCACCGGGCGGACGCGGAAAATCCGAATCGAGCTCCCGCTCCCTTCGCTCGATTTGGGCGGGGACCGAATCGCGTATCTCGGCTTGCACGGACAAGCGGCGGATTGGAGCGGCGGGATGGAACAGCGATATCGCGTTACGCGCAAACTCATCGAAGAACACGCGCTCGCCGGGTACGATTACACGTATCACGGTTTACTCGATCGCGACGCCGAGGGTATGGGGTTGTGGACGTGCGGAGACTTTATGACGATGACGACGCACCCGAGCGACACGACGTTTGGGTACTTTATCAAACTCTTAAACGGCGAGTACGGGGGATTGGAAAAGATTCGCGACGACCCGACGCACCTCGTCGTCGTCGTCAACGCGTTTTGGAGCGGTAAAGGGGAATCTGTGGGCCAGCCTTGGGAGTTTGGGTTGAAGAAGGCGGCGCGGGAGACGCTCGGAGGTAGTAGCGGCGATTGGGAAAAGGCGTATTCGTGTAGACGCGCGAGAAGCGCGGCGGGCGTCGAAGGGACGCTCATTCGTCGTTGGCCGGGCGCGTGGCGATTGTTTGACGCCGACGGATACGACGTCGTGCGCGAGTGGGACGAAGAGCCAAGCAATAGGGAAATTGCCGAAGCCTTGAACGATTACGCCGGTCGACCCGAGGTGGCGGGGTTTAATCGCGCCGCGGCGGATACGTCGAGGGACGACGACGTCATCACGTGAATGTATCGTCATGTTTTTGTGTTGTGCTGTTGTTCGAGTTGTTGAAATTGAATCGCTACCGCTATCACTATCATTCGCTAGTTCTACTAAGTTTTACACTACCGCCATCCGTCGTCGGATGAGCACCGCGACGGTTTCAATCCATTTGGCGCTCGTCGGCGCGTGATCGAAACACGCCAATCGCTCAATCGCGAACCCGCGCTCGATAAATTTATCATCCATGTCCCGACGAAGCGATTTATAATCGCACGCGACGTAAATGACGATGTCAAATTCTCTCGAAACAAAATCGAGCGTTTTCGGGTCCAAACCACCGCGAGGAGGATCGACGAGGAGAACCGTCGCGGCGGCGGCGTTCGCTTTCGCGTTCCTCTGCGTCACCCACTCCTCCGCCGGCGCGCACACAATCTCCGCGCGATCTCCCACGTCGTTGCGCGCGAAATTCTCGCGCGCCGCCTCGACGAGTTCATCGTTAATCTCCACCGCGTACGCGCCCAAACTAAAGTACGGCGCGAGCGTCACCGAGTGATTCCCGCACCCGGCGTACAACTCGACGAATCGCGTCGGCGTCAATCCATCCTTCGTGAGCGCGCGGGCGACGTCACACAAGTAATTCGCCGTCTGTTCCGCCACGTCAGGGTTTGGATTACTAAAAGACCCTTCTCTATGCTTGAAAACGACGGTTCTTCGTTCTTCCGCTTCTCGATCGCCGCCAGAGAACGTCGTCGTCGTCGTCGTCTCTTCGAAGACGTAATCGCCCCTCCCGACGACGAGATGCGGCGAAATCTTCTTCCTCTTCCCAATCACCCCCACAACCGCGGGTTCAACCGCCATCATCCGCATCGCCATCGCTCTCCACGCCTCTTCGTCGAACGCATCGCGATCGTGCGTCGTGCTCACGACGATTTCCGTCGCCGCTCGATTACTCAATACGCTCGCCGCGCGCATCGACGAGGACGCGCTACCGTCCCCATTCTCCTCCTCCACGTGCGCGATCGAACGCAAGAGCGCATCCACGCCTCGACGCACCCCCTCGCTCTCTTCTCGCACGACGCGTCTCGCATCGAAAACGTCCATCAATTCCCCTCCGTTCGGCGTCGTCGTCATCAAACGCAAACGCGCCGAAACCGCCCGAGCGCTTCTCCCGGCATCTTCTTCTCGCCGCCGCGGCGCCGGCGGTTTCGGCGCGACCCCGAAACTCGCCCGAGTGCGGTGTCCATCGATCCTCGGCGACGCGAACGCCTCGACGCGTTTAAACCTCTCGCTCTTCGGCGCCGCGTCGAACGTTCGCGTCACCGAGCGCACTTTTTCTTCAAACGAGCGCATCGCTGACGCGTCGTCGTCGTCGTCGTCGTCGTCGTCGTCGTCCCGCGTCGTCGCGCCCGCGGTCCCGCCCTCGCGTCGGCGACGACGCGCGCACCGCGACGACGACGGTCGCGACCCACCGACGGTGGTCGAACGCGTCGCCGCGAAGAGTCGCCGCATCGCTCAAAAAGTGCGCGCGCGCGCTCGACTGACGTCACGACACACCGCGACGCGTTCGACGACGACGACGACGACGACCTCGACGACGGAGAGACGGAAGAGAAGAGAAGGATCGACATGCAGACGGCGATGACGACGACGACGACGGCCCGCGCGACGACGACGACGAAGTACGCGGTTTCGATGCGAATTCAGCGACACCGACGCGTGAGCGTCGTTACGCGCGGAAACACCGGGCGGCGCGCCGACGCGGCGCTGACGACGAGCACGACGAGCGGTGCGATCACCGATCGTCGTCGTGTCTTCGCCCCGGGACGACGAACGAACGCGACGGGCGTCGTCGTTCGCGCCGCGGCGGCTGGTGACTCGGACGACGAGGGTACCTTTATGGAGGGCATCGACGTCCACGCGGCGCTCGACGCGGGTTTCGGATCGATCGCTTTGCTCGGTGCCACGGCGTTGAGCTTGATTTTGGCCAACAGTGCGCTCAGTGGACCGTACCTGAGCTTTTGGCACGCCCACGTCGGGCCGGCGGCGCTGGCGTTGAACATGTCGTTGCACCACTGGGTCAACGAGGGGTTGATGGCGTTGTTCTTTTTCGCCGTCGGATTGGAAATCAAACGCGAATTCGTGCACGGGTCGCTGCAGAGCCTGAAACAGGCGGCTTTGCCGTGCATCGGGGCGCTCGGTGGGATGGTGGTGCCGATGTCGATGTATTTGCTGTGTAATAACCCGGCGATGAGCGCGGCGGCGGTTACGGCGGGTTGGGCCATTCCGATGGCGACGGATATCGCGTTCGCCATGGGGGTGTACAACTTTTTTAAGAATAAGATGCCGTCGGGCGTCGCGGCGTTTTTGTTGACGTTGGCCACCGTGGATGATCTCGGGGCGATCGCCGTCATCGCGGTGTGCTTTGCCAAGTCGTTGACGATGTCGTACATCGCGGGGGCGTGCGCGGCTACGGCGGCGCTCTTCGTCGCGTGCAAGAAAAACGTCACCAACATGGCTGTCTACGCCGGGCTTGGCTCGGCTCTTTGGTACTGTTTGTTGCAGGGCGGTATCAACGCCGACGTCGCGGGCGTCATCGCGGCGTTTGCCGTGCCAGCGCACGCCGCGGCTCCGGCGGGAAGCAAGGCTACGCCCGAGCACGAAGGCGGCGAGCCAACGCTCCTCGATCACTTGGTGCACAAGTTTGCCCCGCTTTCGGCGCTCGTCATCATGCCCCTCTTCGCCTTGGCCAACACGGGCGTTCCGCTCGACGCCTCGATGGTGTCCGGCATCCTCACCGAACCCGTCGGCCAAGGTATCATGCTCGGTTTACTCCTCGGTAAGCCCGTCGGCATCGCCGGTTTGTCCTGGCTCGCCGTCAAGTCCAAGGTTGGCAAGCTTCCGCACGGGATGAACAACACCCACCTCATCACTGTCGGTCTCCTCGGCGGTATCGGTTTCACCATGTGCTTGTTCCTCGTCGAGATGGCGCTGGCGAACAACCCGGCGGCGGCGAACGTCGCCAAGCTCGCCGTGTTGGCTTCGTCCACGTGCGCCGCCGTTCTTGGCGCCTGTCTCATGGCGCGTCTTCCGGATGCGGAAGATCAAAAGCTCAAGACGGCGTAACTGATGAACAAGAAAATAAACAAATAAAGACACGATACTACTACCGGTAGTCTCTTCTTTTGATAAAAGTGATAGTATAACAATTAGTAGTACTCCTGGATCGGCTCGCGCGCGACGCTTCGGCCGTCGATGGCGCGCGCGACGCTCTCTGAAAATCTCGATGCCTCAGCAAAGGCGCGATCGGATGGATACACGGCGTACGGATCGTACGCGTTGACGAATGGGCGCATTTCCTCTGGCCAATACACCCAAAACAAAGCGCCCTGAATGTACCCGTCGCGGTCGTCGACGGCGCTTCGGTACACCTGCGAAAAGACATTTCTGTAATACGTCGCCACTTGTCGCTCGTTGCGCGGCGTCGCGACGCGAGCGATGACCGTTCGTCGACCGGAATTATCCGCGGCGCGGGTGAGCGCTCGAGCGCCGCCGGGCGCAGCGCCGAATTCCTCGACGACGAGCGGTTTGCCGAGCAACAATTTGGCGTCTTGCTCGTGCGCGCGAATCCATTCGCGGGTAAATCGTTCCGAGTTCATCGCGACCGATGGGGCGTAGACGCCCCAGTTGTCTTTCCATAGGTGGCACGTAACGTAATCGATGTGCGGCGAGGCGTGATTACGGACGAAATCTTGCCCCGTCGTCGCCGCCCAAGCCGCGGGATTGGCGTCGACGTTTTCTGAAGGCGAATCCGCGGCGTAGAATCCTTCCTCGCCAATCGTGAGCATGTGGTTCGGATCGATCGATTTCACAAAGGCTGCCATCTCATCGATCCAACGCTGCAGCGCGTCGCCGCATCCGCGACACCGCGGTTCGTTTATCAAATTCCACGCCGCGATGGTTCCGTCGTCGCGATACTCTCTGCCACCCTTCATCGCGTTTTTGCGCGTTAAAATCTTTCCAACGCGCTCCTTGTACACTCGTCGGCACTCTTCACGACTGAAGAACGTCGCGTCGTCATCGGAGTCGTCATCGGAGTCGTCATCGGAATCGTTCGTCATTCCGACGACGCACGCCGCTTTATCGTCGTTGTGAAAATAATCGCTCAGCGCCAACACGACGTACACGCCCAATCTCTCCGCCTCGGCGACGATCCAATCGACACCGATCATCACGCGCTCTCGTTCTTCATCCGTGAAATTCTCTCGATCCCCGTGCACGGAGAACGCCCAGGTGCGCGCGACGTTCATTCCCGCGTCTCTCGCGCTTCGCATGGCTTTGGACGCCATCGCTCGACCATCCGCGTTCGCGGCGTCAAATCCAAAGGACCCTCGTCGAGTCGTCATTTCCGACGCGAGCTCCGTCAGTCCGTACGCGTTAAAACCTCGAAAAACCACGCGCGCGTCGTCGTCGTCGCCGTCGCCGACGAGGAACCGTCGTCCATCCGTACGAATGAAGGACGTTCCGAACGCGTTCGCGTCCACCCGACGAGCCGCAAACGTGAAAGCCGCGCACGCGACGACGATGACGTGCATCGCAAAAACACCACCACCACAACGACGACGCTCGAAGAACACGATTGATGGACGCATCGATCGATCGAACGCTCGCGTCGAGCACTCACGACGACGTTCGTTTCTCTTCCATCCGACCCGCGCGACCGACGTTCGGTCGCTTCAACCTCGGCCGCGCGAACCAAAATTCCAAATTCCAATCGTCAATCCCCGTGTCGTCGATCGCGCGACCGCGTGCGGCGACACCACCGTCGAGACGAGACGTGTGCGGTTCGAATCGTCGCGCGAATTCAGCGCGCGGCGTCGACAAATCGACGGATGGCGTCGCGTTTTCATCGTCTTCAGTGTGACATCACTCACTGAGA
>Ga0181594_10004567_pt1 | contig 12290 bp, 9 predicted proteins | sample 071ome_18_FD_145603 | JGI IMG/M metagenome (GOLD analysis project Ga0181594, IMG submission 145603) | Coastal salt marsh microbial communities from the Groves Creek Marsh, Skidaway Island, Georgia - 071413BT metaG (spades assembly) | ecosystem: Environmental > Aquatic > Marine > Intertidal zone... | reverse complement strand
CATCCGGTCGCGCTTGCGCCATGTCTCGATCCACACGCTCTCCAGATCCCGCCGCAGACGCGGCCTCGAGGGTCGATGTCGACTTTCTGCTGGAGACCGCACGGACGCTGATCAGGATTCCAAGCTGGAACGGACAGGAGTCGGACGCACAGCGAGCTCTCGCGGAGGTCGCCACGGGCATCGGGCTCGATACAGACATCTGGTCGATCGACCTCCCTCTCGTTCAGGACCACCCGGACGCGTCGTGGGAACTCCACCGTGAGGAGGCACTCGGCGTCATCGGGACGCTCGGGGGTCGTGGGAGCGGCCCAAGTCTGATCCTGAACGGGCACGTGGATGTGGTGCCCCCGGGAGACGAGGCTCTCTGGTCCTCGCCACCGTTCGAGCCCGTCGTGCGCAATGGCCGTCTCTTCGGACGGGGGTCACTCGACATGAAGGCGCAGCTGGCGGCCGGACTCGCAGCCCTTCGCGCCGTCGCGGAGTCAGGTGTCGAGCTCGACGGCTCCGTCCGGCTGCAGAGCGTCGTGGGCGAAGAAGACGGTGGAATCGGGACGCTCGCGGCCATCCTGCATGGAGGCGGCGCCGACGGTGCAATCGTCATGGAGCCGACCGCGCTGACCGTCGCGCCGCTCCAAGCGGGGTGTATCAATTTCCGGATCCGGGTACCGGGACGAGCCGCGCACGGGGCCGTCCGCGATGAAGGGATCAGTGCCTTCGAGAAGGCCTTTCAGATCTACGCTGCGGTCGAGGCGCTGGAGGCGGAACGAAATGTCGGCGCGCTACGGAATCCCCTGTATGCAGCGTACGCGACCCCCTATCCGATCAGCATCGGAACGATGAGCGGCGGAGACTGGGCCTCTTCGGTCCCTGATCATGCCATCATGGAAGGGCGGCTCGGCGTGCGGCCGGACGAGTCCCTCGACGAAGCGCGTTCGTCCCTCGAGGCGGCTGTCGCAGCCGCGGCCAGGGCCGACGCGTTTCTCTCGGACCACCCGCCGGTCGTCGAGTGGTGGGGTGGCCGCTTCCTTCCCGCGAGCACACCCGTCGATCACCCCCTGGTCCGGGTCCTCTCGCGATCGGTCAGCCGCGAGGTCGGGGCCGATGCCGTCCTTCAGGGGGTCACGTTCGGAGCGGACGCGGGCCTGCTCCAGCATGTGGGAGCGACACCGGTCGTCCTGTTCGGCGCGGGTGACATCCGTCGGGCGCACCGGCCGGACGAATGCGTCGAAATCGACCAGCTCAACACAATGGCGCGGTCCCTCGCCCGAACAATTGTCGATTTCTGCGGGACGATGTAGCCGGAATTCACCCGCCGGACATAGCCCTGCCCTGCGCGGCCCCATCGAGGGCGTAGATCGTCGCAGAATAGACCGAAACCCCCGCGGCTCCCGCCATCAGCGGCAGCAGGCCCCACATGGGAAGCCCCAGGGCAGACCAGCCGAGTACGCCGAACATGAGCACGCTGGCGATGCGGCCATGGCCGCGGTGAACGACCTGCAGTGGCCCGTACCGGAGTCGCAACACGCTCACGCCCACGAGCAGCACGAGGTCACGTCCGAATACGATCACCAGGAACCAGAGCGGAAGGGCCGTGAAGACGGGTCCGACACTGAGCGTGAAGAAGGCCACCAGCGCCACCTGGACCAGCTTGTCGGCCACCGCATCCACGACGGCACCGATCTGGGACGTGAGATTGAAGCGGCGCGCCATCCAGCCGTCGAGAAGGTCCGTCACCCCCATCACGACCACGAGCCCGAGGGCGAGGAGGCGCGGTGCGGATGGGTCCGCACCCGCGCGGGCGAGTTCCTGCGCTGCCAGACCCGCGACGACGAAGACCGGGATGAGCACGACCCGAGCGAGCGTCAGAGCCCACAGAATCGCTCGGAGCATGGACCGTCGTCGCGTTCGAGGATCGAGGCTTTCGCTACATCAGCACCTGTCGATGCGCAGCGGCCTCGGCTGCACGCATGGAAGCTCTCGATTTCCGACCGCGGATCCAAGTGGTGGTCATGTACGACATTCCCGCCACGGCCGTAAGTGCGCAGAAGAGCCAGAAGCCCGCTGCAAAGCCCGACGACCAGCTACCGGAAAGGCGACGGACGACCCCGTCTTCCAGCGCGGCCGTGTACGTACCCGCCCGCAGAAGCCACCAGAGTGGAACGAGGGCGCTGGAAACCCCGATCCAGGCCACAGTGAGCTGAAGCGCTGACCAACGCTTCGCAGTCATCATCCAGCGACTCAGGCGTGAAGGGTGAGCCATCCTCAGGGCGCGATACTTCAATATTGTAGCACCTCGCGCAAGAGGGCGTTCCCGGCCACGAACATGAGCACGCGAGGGGCTCGCCCCACGCGAACGGAAACGGCCTCTAGAGCAGCTCCGGTTGCGCTCCCCAGCGGCTCATGAAGCGGTCGAGACGCACCTTCCGTCGCGTAGAATCGGAGCTCATGGAGCGGACCTTCCCGAAGACAGCCCGCTCGGGCCAACCACGATCGAATCGGCCCATGACCCACATGATCCCTGACCACGAATTCGGGTCTCGACCATCAACGGCATACCGGTTGTTGAGCTCAACCATGGTGTCCAGCGCCTCGCGGGGGTGCGCCGACCATTCGAGGATCTTCTTGCCCCACAACATTCTCAGATAGTTGTGGATGACGCCCTCCTCCAGCAGTTGTCGCTGGGCCGCGTTCCATATCTCGTCATGAGTGGACGCACTCTCGAACTGCTCGAGACCGTACATCCACGGACGTGGGTCCCCCGCATGGACCTCCAGCGTCTCGATCGCCCACGCTGGCAGGCTATCGTACGACCGGTACTCCGGCTCGTAGTGGCAGTATCCGTGACCCACTTCGCGCCACGTGACGAGTTGGTCGATGAAGCCCTCGGCGGACTCACTCATGCCCCACCAGCCGCGGCGGCGTCCATCGTGCGGCGGTGAAATCCGTGCAGGTGACCAACCCTCCCGACGAATGATCTCGTGGAAGATCTCGTGCGCGGAGACGTGACCGTAATGCAGTGCCGGTGAAAGCCCACTGACGACGGAGAGATCGGGATGATTCCGGTCTTCGGAGTAACGGTCGAGCTGGTCGGTGAGAAACACCTTGAGCCGCGCACGCGCGTGCGTCTCTCCGCCGATCCATGAGGCGGGTCTCACCGCGTGATCGATCGGCAACGACGAGAAGCCCTCGAGCGCCGCTCGCCCGGAGCTGTCGGACCCGAACTGGGCGACCGGCCACCGGTCGAGCAGCTCCCGAGGCAGGCCGTTCAGGGATCGGAGCGTAACCCCCGACAACGGGTCCGGAGACGGCCATGCACCCAGGTGGTTTGGAAGCTCCTTGTGCAGGTAGCGGCGGAAGTGATAAGCCGCAGAGAACGATCGGCCGGGAACGGACAGAGGGAGAAGTCCGATCCCATCCACGGCCTCCATGCGACACGAGACCGCCCGCCGCCCTCCTTCGAGCAGTCGAGGGAGGAAGAAGGTCGGTGACTCATCGGCGACCACGCATGCGGCGCGGTCGGCGAGGGTCGCGAGCAGGCCGCGACCGGCTCCGGGCTCAGACTCGACGTACGGAACGTAGGTGACGGGCGCCGCCTCGAGCCGAAGAGCCTGGTCGGCCATTCCTTCGATGATCGTCTGATGGTGGCGCGCGTTGGCCCAGCGATAGCCGGCGCGAAGAGGCTCAAAGACGACCAGTGGTTTGTCGAGCTCCACAGCCCACTCGATGGCCCGGTCGAGGGCGAAATTCCAGGAAAGGCGACGGGCTGCCGTCATCCAGTACAGGACGTAGTCACCTTCGCCGCGGGGCGGCTCGTCGCGGAGGACCCGGAGTCGGGTCTCGGGGATCTTGGACATCATGCACAGAGGTACCCCGGGTCCCCGCGGTTGTGTCGCGCGTCCCGAGCGGGCGGCCTGTCTTCTTTCCTCCCTCCCCTGCATGCGGCCAATCCGGGGCCGCCACCCCGCCTCCGTCCGCGTTCAGAACAGCGCGAGGAGGACCCCTCCGACTCGCCTGAATGCCGAACGCGCGAATCGCACCGCTACGGTCACCCGACCGTACCCCATGCCGTGCCTCGAGCAAATGGGAAGCGTCAGCGTCACGCCATGGTTGAGTTGCGAGATGCCGACCCGGCACCCGCAGGCATATCTCCCTTTCGTGGCCCCATCTTTTCCCATCATCATCCCTTCCGCGTTCACGATCCTCATAGATCAGATACGTGACGAAGGGTCGAGGGTTTCTGCGATCAGGCGGCCCCGATGCGCGAGACGCTCGAGTGTCCCGACGCGTGACAAGGGAGGTGCGCTCCACACTGGGAGACGCTGAAGGAAGTAATCACGCTTGACCCGAAGTCCACCCGTCGATCGGTTGGATCATTCACTCGAACAGGAGTCGTCCTCCATGCGCCTCACGACCCGTACCGGCGCTTCACTGCTTTGCGCACTGTCCGTGTCCACCGCCTTGGCCGCGCCGGCGAATGCGCTGGGCCAGTCCGTCGCCCCGGACCAGCAGGTCGTCCTCGTGACCGGTTCCACCAGTGGCCTTGGGCGGGAGATCGCGCTTCGGATGGGATCGCGGGGCGCCCACGTCATCGTGCATGGTCGCGACGAGGAGCGCGGTATGGCCGTCGTCGAGGAGATCAATGCTGGACCGGGTTCGGCGCGCTTCTACAGCGCGGACTTCGCCTCCTTCGACAACGTACGGGCGCTGGCCAGCTCCGTTCTGAGCGATTATGACCGTCTTGATGTCCTGGTGAACAACGCGGGCTTCGGCTCGGCGCCGGACGAACGCTGGCTCAGCGAGGACGGCCACGAGTTCCGGTTCCAGGTGAACTACCTGGCCCCATTCCTGCTGACGAACCTGCTCAAGGCTCGGCTGATTGCGACCGCTCCCTCGCGTATCGTGAACGTCTCGTCGCTTGCTCAGGCCCCGATCGACTGGGATGACGTCATGATCGAACACGACTTCAGCGGTGGGCGCGCGTATGGCCAGAGCAAACTGGCTCAGGTCGGACACACCTTCGACCTGCACGAGGAGCTGGGTGGAGCGGGTGTGATCGTGAACGCGCTGCACCCGGCTACGTATATGCCCACGGGTATGGTTCAGCGCCTGGGAGTGACCCCTCGCGCGACGATTGACGAAGGGGCCGACGCCGTGATGCAGTTGATCATCGACGATGTCGAGGGGGGGCAGTTCTTCAACCAAATGACGCCTCGACGCGCGCATGCCCAGGCGTACGACATGGAGTCGCGGGAACGGCTGCGAGAGCTGAGTCAGAGGCTGACCGGTAGCCGCTGACGACTCAGGCGACGGATGCATCCGTCGGCGTGACCGGGCGGAGGAGACACCCACCCGCTCACACCTCACGGCAATGGACTACTGCGACGCGATCTGAGAGACCACGATCGTCACATCCTGATCGTGGTACAGCGCACCGTCGTCTCCGCGCGCGCGCAGGATGTACGTCCCTGGCTGATCGAAGGTGACCGTCGTCCGCCAGACGCCGTCCTCAGGGATCGGTGTACGGGTCCAGAGTGGTGCCCAGGGCGAATTCCCACCGGAACGCGTGTCTTCCCACGTCTTTACCTGAGGCGGATCGAAGGTCGGGGTTCCATCGCCATCGCCCCTGTACAGGAACCACGCGACGTGGTGCCAGACCACCTTCTGAACCGTGATCCGAGTCGGCGGCCTCAGCTGAGCCCGACTGAGCCTTGGCGGCCCCTCACGCTCCGCCGCCGCCCGTGCCGCTCGCTCCTGACGAGCCATCCAATTCCGCTCCGCGTCCGCGAGCCCGTCGTCCTCCATGTGAACCGCGAGCTCGACGGGTTGCCCGACCCTGACGTTGTACTCGGTGCCCCCCTCGACCGTGATCACCGGGGGCGTGTTCGCCCTGATCTCGGCGTTACTCGCACCGATACCGAGGGCACCGGTCTCAGACGCGATCACGATGTTGTCGAGCACCTGGTCGATACCGAGCGTCCCGTACGCATGTTCGGTCTGGCCCTGCGTCGTCAGCGTCCACACGAGCTCTTCGTCGAAGTCGGCGGGGACCGTGACCATGAAGACGAAGCGGTTCCGACGCGGCCGGAAGTGCGTGGGCTGACCACGATCGGCCGGACCCGGCGTGAAGAAGTTGTCGTCTCCAACCGGCACATCGAGCTCTTCCGACCAGTTCCGGTTCATGTAGCCGAACACCATGGTCTTGGAGCCGTCTTCGTTCTGAATCCATCCCTCGTACGCCGGCGACACATTCTGCCCACTCTGATACGCCAGCTGTGCGGCCACCTCCACGCTCCCCGAAAACCCGAGCGCCGCCAACACCACCGCGAATCCCAACGCGGAGAATCGAGGGCGTTGAATCATCGACCACCCTCCGGAATCACGAGACACAGCGGACATCCGATGACGTGGTCGTTCGGACCGAGGTCGAGCCGCTCGCGACGAATGGCCATCTCTTCTTCGAACTGTTCCTGAGTCATCGAGAGCCTCATCCCGAGATCAATGAACATGTTCGCCACCGATCGATTCCCGGAGCCCTGCCAGTTTCGGGTGTCCGGGACGTTGAAGTTCTCCTCGGTGTTGTTCATGTAGCCCGTGATGTGCAGGACCGTACCGGCCGGAAGGAGCGGCTGATGATCATCCTCGAACGCGTACGTCCGGACCCAGTTGTGGTCGTACCCGACACAGGACAGCGTCTCGACGTTGAACCCCCAGATCGCCTCGAGGCACATCCGGTCGCCCGGCGCGTGCAGATGGGGCTCGAACGACACGATCTTCGTCGGTGTCTGGAGCACGGTGTACGCGTGCAATTCCTGGTCCTTCTCCCCGGCGCGGATGTCGATGTCCGAGCCATTGCCGAGGCCCAGGATCGACTCCCGGTACTTGGGCTCATATCCCTCGGGGTGGAAGGTGAAGCCGAACTGCAGGCGCGCCTTCGTGTCGAGCCCATTGGAGTGCAGGTGGGTCGACTCGGAGACGATGTACGATCCCGCGGTCAGGAGGCGTCCAGCGTCGACGTCGAAGACATCGCCGTTACGACCCACCTCATGAACCGGCCACGTCTGACGTCCCCCCTGGCCCTCCTCGTTTACCGTGCCCCAGACCATATGGTGGATCACGAATCGACCACCCACCGTTTCGCGGCCCGTCCCCTCCGTCGGGACGTCGTTGATCTCGCGAATCTCGACCGATTTCACGTACCGGTCTTCCTCGATCGGGATCCGTACCGGCGCGATGTCTCCCCACCAGTCGGGCTCCCCGGCCTTCACGAGGAACTCGTCCGTGGTCACGACGATATCGGGCTCTCCCAGCGTCCAAGCACCGGAGTTGTCGAACTCGAGTGCGGGCGGTGCATCCTCCGGATCCCCAGCCGGTGCACCATCCTCGACCCATTGCGCGATCGCCGCGATCTCGTCCTCGGTCAGCGACGGGTCGTTCTTGTAATGCTGAATGCCAATGTCCTTCTCCGCATACCACGGCGGCATCGCACCCATGCGATCCCGGATCTCCGTACGGCGGGCGATCCGACGTGCGTAGCGTCGCGCATCCTCATAGCGCTCCAGCGACATCGGGGCCACGCCCTGTGCGCGATGGCAGTTGATGCAGCTGCGCTGGAAGATCGGCAGGATGTCCCGATGGAACGTCACCTCATCAGGCTCACCGCCCTCCTGAGCGGCAGCTGGCGCAGGCAGAGCCAGCGCGAACAGGAGCAGTGGGGCAGTGATCACGTCGGTGACGCGAAGGCGGGTCGTGGAACCGAGCATTCCCGTTTCTCCTGAGACGAGGCGCCGGCCGATGGAAGGCCGACGCTTCTGGTACCGGGCATTGGACACACAGGGTGCTCCAAGGCGTGCGTGCAGGTTAGAAGGTATCCCCGAGGGCTGACAAGCAGAAACGAGGGCCCCTCACTCCACGACCCTACGTGGAATTGTGTCTCCGGGTTTGAGCGAGCATGGCGCCTCGCCGTATCTTCGGGCGTGGTGACGGAACTGCACGGTCGGCTCGTCCGGCCCACCGGGAGCATGTCGACGATGCGCGGATGGTACATACGACTCTGGCTGGCGCCGACCCTTGCCGCCCTGATGCTGGGCACTCCACCCCGCATGGCCGAAGCGCAGACTGGCACCGTCGTCGGCACCGTCACACTCGAACAGGCGCAGGTCCGCCGTCGAACGGCCGGACGGTATCCGGGCCAGTCTGCGGGAGCAGCCGAGATCCAGCGTGTGCCCGTCGTCGCCTACGTCGTAGGTCGTGTGGGGAGCGCCCCCTCGCCGGGCGCTCCCGCTCTGATGGTCCAGCGGGACACCGCGTTCGCGCCGGCCGCTCTCACGATCCCGGTCGGCAGTACGGTCGAATTTCCGAACGAGGACGAGTTCTTCCACAACGTCTTCTCGTACTCGAGCGCACATCGCTTCGATCTCGGGCGGTATCCGCGAGGCGAATCCAAGGCCGAGCAGTTCCAGGAGCCGGGGATCGTAGAAGTGTTCTGCGAGGTGCACGACAAGATGAGAGGGGTCATCGTCGTAACCGAGAACCGCTTCCATGCAATCGTCGGTGAGGACGGGTCGTTCCGGATCGAGGGACTCCCCCCGGGGGATCACGTAATTGCGCTCTGGAGCGCCGATCACCGGCCCGCGTTGCATACGGTGACTGTGAGCGCTGGTTCGACGTCGAGCCTCGAGGTCGAGCTCAGTCGGTGAACTGGATCCGCCGGAGCTTCGGTGCCAAGCTCCTCGCCGCTCTGGTCGGGACCGTCGGTCTCCTGCTCGCCATCACGCTCTTTACGGTCCGGTCGCAGACCAACCGACAGGTCCGGCTCGAGGAACAGCGCAGTGTCCAGCGGGCCTCCCAGGTCTTCGAGCGCCTGAACGAACTCCAGCGTGCCCAGGCCGACCAACTCGCTCGACCGTTCACCGAGAGCCGCCGGGCGACGATCCTGCTCGACGAAGCGATCCAGACCGGTGACATCGAATTCCTGTCCGGAGAGGCGGCATTCGAACTCATGCGTTCCGGGCTGGAAGAGGACGCCCTCATCGTCCTGACGGACGACGAGGGCGCTCCGATCATGTCGATGGTCGGAGGAGAGATCGTGCCGGGAGATCCCGCTGGGGTCGAGGCGCTCGCGACAGCTCTGCTTCAAAGCGACTCCCTTCTCACGCTGAGCGGGTACCGTGTCCTCGGCGACCGGCTCTACAATCTGCAGGCGCATTACATCGAGCTCGGGTTTCGACCGATCGGCACGCTCACGTTCGGGCTTCCCGTCGAAGGCGAGGACGTGGACCGCATCGCGGCCATCGGCGGCGTCGAGGCTTGTCTGGCCATCGACGACGTCTGCGTCGAGAGCAGCGGCGGGGTCGACGGACCGCTGATGAACGCGATGACCTCAGCCCTCGGGGCCTCCGAGGCGCTGAGGATCACCATCGCCGGCGCGGAGTGGTCGATTCAGCATCAGCCTCTCCTCGCGGATGCGCCCGGGAGTGGACGTCGCGTCGTCGCCGTCCCCCTGACCGAGGTGCGCGCGCCATTCGAGACCATCCAGCTCACCCTGCTCCTCACCGGAGCATTGGCGCTTGTCCTGTGTGGCTTCGTAGGCCTGGCGCTGAGTCGACAATTGACGCGGCCCGTGCGCGATCTCGTCACCGCGACCGGTCGGGTGGCCAAGGGTGACTACGAGACCGAGGTCGAAGTGTCATCAACGGATGAAATGGGCACCCTGGCCGACGCGTTCAACGACATGACCCGCGGCCTGCTGGTGCGGGAGCAGTATCGCTCCGTCCTGAACAAGGTCGTGTCCGAGGACGTCGCCGAGGAGCTCATGCGGGGCGATGTCGAACTCGGCGGAGAAAACCGGACGATCACGGTGCTCTTCGCCGACATCCGAGGCTTCACACCGATGACCGTCGGGATGGAGCCCCAGGAAGTCATCGGTCTTCTGAACGAGTGCATGGAGCGTCTCAGCAGCGCGGTTGACGCAGAGGGCGGCGTCGTCGACAAGTACATCGGCGACGAGATCATGGCGGTCTTCGGTGCTCCAGTGGCTCAGGAGGACCACGCCTGCCGCTCCATTCGCGCGGCGATCCGAATGCGGGACGGAATCGCCGAGATGAACGCCGAGCGCGCCAGTCGCGGCGCAGCCCCACTCGGTGTGGGAATCGGCATCGCGAGCGGAATCGCGGTCGCGGGCAACATGGGCTCCACCGAGCGCATGAACTATACCGTACTCGGCGAGACGGTGAACCTCGCCGCTCGCCTGACCGATCAGGCCGAAGCGGGCCAGATCCTCATCAGCGAGCAAACGGAGGAGTGGGCCGTGGATGGCGAGCTCGTTGCCCCGAGCGTCGGAGGCCGGGCGCTCAAGGGCTTCGCCAAGGAGTGCATGATCTATGCGGTGGAATCCTTCGAGCCCTTCGAGACGGCCCCGGGCTGATCCGGCCTACAGGAGCCACCACAGTCGAAGGCCGAAGAAGTCCGTATCCCCGTCCTCCCGAACCTCCTGGATCTGACGGTAGCCGGAGAGGAGAATCCCGGCGCGCTCCGAGAATCGGTAACCGATGGCCCCCTCGTAACGCTGTACGTCATAGTCCCAATCCTCCCTGCCCCCTGCCCCGTCGTCGATCGAGCGGAAGTCGACCATTCCGGCCCGACCGGCGACGAAGAAGCCAGCCGCCACGTCCGTCTGAACTTCGAGGCTTCCACTCACGCTCGCGGGCGCAGCCTCCATGTTGGGGACTTCCCATGTATCTCTGATGACTTCCGCTCGCAGCATCATGGGACCACGCGCGACGGCCACATCGAACGAGACGAGTTCCTGATCAAAGTCCTGACGATCGGTCGGTGCGGGCCCTGACGGACGGTCCGGCGGCGTCACGCTTACGTTCGGGGTCCTGAGCCCGAGCCAGGGCCCTCGGTCGTAGGAGGCCCCTATGTCCAGGGTCGGCGTCACCTTCCAACGCCCCGCGAGGACCAGAGACGGTCGCTTGAGTCCGTCCGAGGAAAAGTCCCAGGCGTTCGGGTGACTCGAGGGCGCGCTGTTCATGGCCGCCGCCCGGAGGTCGATCGGACCGAGACGTCCAAAGACCATCGCACCCCACTGGTACGGCACGTCCCAGACCGGAGGTGCCCCCGGAATGTCGATGTCCTCAGGCTGATCTTTCCATGTCAGAAAGCCGGCATCACTGCCCGGCCAGCGCCAACGGTTCATCACCGTCCGGTAGTCGTACGGCAGCGGCGCGTTCAGGAACGGGTCGACTGCGCTCAAATGCCGCTGGGCGTACGAACCGAACGGACTCGCGAATCGGCCGGCCTGGACCCCCTCGGTGCCCGAGCTCGTGGTGAGCCGGAGGAAGACCTGCTCAATCCGGGCACGGATGTCCGCATCGAAGCGTTCCCTTCCCCTGTCTCCCCGAAGCTCGACAAGACCGTACAGGTGGTCGCCCACGAAGAGGTCCGCGAAGACGCGCAGCCGTTGGAGATGGTTCGCGCCATCACCCTGCTGGAACTCTCGCGCGATATCGATATGACAGGCGTCGCAACGATCCGGCTCGACCGTCGAAGGCTCCCAGCTGTTCGAGACGTAGAAACCCTCCAGGTCAAACTGGCCGGACAGAAGGATCTGCGTGCTCCCGGACTTGGAGATGTACTCGAGGCCCAGTTCCTCGAAGGTAGGCAGCTCCGGAATCTGGGCGCCGACTCCGACGGGCCCGACCAGAAGGGCTCCGACCATCGCGGCGACGGAGCGGACGGTACGTCGCCCTCGAGCTGCGCTGGCAGATCCACCCATCACTGGTCCCCGGTGAGTCGAGTTCGACGACCCTCACAAGGGTGCTGCGAGGGCCTCGCGTCAATAAGAAGCCGCCTCCGCCGCCCATATCTGATCAGCCTGAAATCCACGGAAGCCTCGATGGTGTATGCCCTGCTTCTTCTCGCCTTCACGTCAAACCGTGTCCGAGCGCTCGCATGATTGGCGCGGGGGCCAGCGCGGTGACACGTTGGCCTGCTCGTTCAGACTGATTGCCCACGCCACGGAAAGAAGCCGTTGACCAAGAAGAATGGGGATCGTGCCGGGATGGCAAGAGTCCTAGACGTCCCTCTTGGGTCCTTGACTCAAGCGATGTTTCAGACGGCGCTGGACGCGATCATCATCATGGACCACCGGGGCTGTATCGTGGAGTTCAATCCGGCCGCCGAGTCGATCTTCGGACGCACCCGATCCGACGTTCTTGACCAGCCTATGCAAGGGCTCATCGTCCCCGAGCACATGCGCGACAATCATGCTCGCGGCTTGGACCGATACC
>Ga0181594_10004562_pt1 | contig 12298 bp, 13 predicted proteins | sample 071ome_18_FD_145603 | JGI IMG/M metagenome (GOLD analysis project Ga0181594, IMG submission 145603) | Coastal salt marsh microbial communities from the Groves Creek Marsh, Skidaway Island, Georgia - 071413BT metaG (spades assembly) | ecosystem: Environmental > Aquatic > Marine > Intertidal zone... | reverse complement strand
CTGCGCGAGGTGCTGGATGGGATCGAGCGCCTGCGTTCCTTTGCGCACCTCAAAGTGAAGTTGCGGCGCGTCAACGTAGCCGGACTGGCCGACACGCGCAATAACCTGTCCCTGCTTAACTTGCTCTCCGCGTTTGACCAGCAACGCGTCATTGTGCGCATACGCTGTGATCCATCCGCCGTCGTGCTTGATCAACAGCAGATTTCCGAACCCACGCAATTCACTACCCGCGTAGGCAACAACGCCGTTATCCGCCGCCCGCACCGATGCTCCGGCTGAGGCGGCAATATTAATCCCGTCGTTGTGCAACCCCGGCCCCGCCGGGCCAAATCGTGAGATGATTCTCCCAGTAATGGGCCATGCAAAACGTGCCGATGCCCGCGCCGGCGGCGCACTAATCGGCGGCACAACCTCCACCAGTTCTTTTTCTGGCGGCGAGGCCACTTCGGCGGTCGGTGGCGGCGGCACCGTCGTCGAGGGCCGAGGCTGAACGCCCGGATATTGACGCGGTGAGACGTTTCTTTGAACCGGAGCCGCCGCAACGGAAAATGGATCGGGTATATAAAGATCCTGCCCGACATAAATTGTATACGGCGAGGACAATTCATTCATAGACGCCAGCAAGCCCATATCCACCCCATATGAGCGGGCTAATCGAGACAGAGTATCGCTGCGCATCACACGATGGATGCGGATCGGATCGAGTATAAGCTGCTGTCCGACTTGCAAGTGATAAGGTGGTTGCAGACCGTTCCGCGAAATAATGGTCTGCGTGGGCACGTCATAGCGGCGGGATATGGCATACACGGTATCGCCAGGCTTCACAGTGACGACGAAGCTTCGTCCGGAATTTGCAAGAAACCCGCCGCGGTATCCTGGCGGCGGATTGAATTCAGGCGCACAAGCGCCCAAAACCGCAATCAATAACGCCGCAACGGTCCATCTCTTCATATTCGGGCAACGGTTACGGCCAACTTCACACATGGCAAAAACTATAAGCGGTTCGCAGGTTTGGACCAATGCCCCGTCCGTCATTGGCGCTCGGGCCCGGGAATACCCTGCACCAGGGGCACGAACCGTACCGGAAACAGGCGTTCCGTCTTAAAATTCTTGCCCTCTTTACGTACGCGCAGAACCTCTTGATCCAGGCCCGCAACGTCACCGACGGGAAAAACCATAACTCCGCCGTTCTCGGACAACTGCGCAACCAGCTCCCTTGGAACGATCCGGGCCGCGGCAGTGACCAGGATCCGGTCGAACGGAGCTTGCGCAGGCCAACCTTTATAACCGTCCCCGTATAGAGTCGTGATGTTGTGGATTTTCAGCTTCGCAAATCGGCGCTCGGCGTCTTCGAGCAAATCCTGATGCCGCTCGATTGTATAAACGCGGCGCGCGAGCTTGGAGAGGACGGCCGCCTGATATCCTGATCCCGTACCGACTTCCAGAATCTTGTGACGGTCATTGAGTTCCAACGCTTGGGTCATAAGCCCGACGACGAGAGGCTGGCTGATTGTCTGGCCGCAACTAATCGGCAACGCTTGGTTGGCATACGCCTGATCGAGAAAGGCTTCCTCCACAAAAGCCTCTCGGGGGGTTCGCTCGATGGCGGAAAGAACCTTGGTGTCGGTGACCCCGGCGTTGCGGAGGTCCATGATGAGCCGGATTTTTCTGCTTTCCGTACTCACAGATGTATGCGCCTACGCGCCGCTCGCGGGAAATTGATCCCGCAACGCCGCCAGACTTTCAAAGTGGGTCAAATTGACATTCAGCGGCGTAACGGAAATATAGCCATCATCGACTGCCTTCAGGTCTGTCCCCTCTGCGGACGGGTCCGAAATCCGTTTTGTTCCGATCCACAAGTAAGGACGGCCGCGCGGGTCTTGCCGTAAAATCAAATCGTCACCCAATTTGTGAGACCCCTGCTCCGTCGGCAACACACCTTTGACACCCTTCGGGTCACGGTCCGGAAAGTTCACATTGATCAGGACGTTCTCGCTGATCCCCGCGGCGCAAATTTTTCGAATGAGTTCGGGGGCGCATTGTTCGGCCGTTCCCCAGCGCACATTGTCCATATCCGTCCAAACCTGGGATAAAGCGATAGCCGGAATGCCCAGCAACGTCCCTTCCATCGCCGCCGCGACCGTTCCCGAATAGTGCACGTCCTCCCCAAGATTTCCGCCGAAGTTCACACCCGACAGAACGAGGTCCGGTGCCTTATCCTTCATGACATGGTTAACTGCCACCATGATGCTATCCGTTGGTGTGCCGCTGACCGAATAACGTTTCTCACCCAGCTTGATCGGACGAAGGGGCTGATGAATGGTCAGCGAGTGCCCTGCACCGCTGTGCTCTGTCGCAGGTGCCACAACCCAAACGTCATCGGACAATTGCGCGGCGATTTTCTCAAGCGAGGCCATTCCGAGTGCGGAAATACCATCATCGTTGCTCAACAAAATACGGCACTTGGAAAGGTTTTCGATCGTTTTCAGCTTACCCATGAAAATTAATTGCCACCGCTAATTTTATCGTCACCGCCCATATACGGCCTCAATACGTCGGGAATACGGATGCTTCCGTCTTCCTCCTGGTAGTTTTCGATGATCGCCACAAGTGTCCGCCCCACAGCAAGACCCGAGCCATTCAAGGTATGCACAAAGCGCGCGCCTTTGGTCTCTCCCGCCGGGCGGAAGCGCGCATTCATGCGCCGCGCCTGAAAGTCACCGGTGTTCGAGCAGCTTGAAATTTCACGGTACGTGTCCTGGCTGGGCAGCCAAACTTCGAGATCAAAGGTGCGGATGGCGCCAAAGCCCATATCCCCGGAACACAACTGCATCACGCGGTAGGGTAACCCCAGCTTTTGCAAAATACCTTCCGCACAGCCCGTCATGCGCTCCAGCTCGGCTTCCGAGTCTTCCGGCGCAACGATGCTCACCAGTTCCACTTTCTCGAACTGGTGATTACGAATCATGCCCTTTGTATCTTTGCCCGCTGCACCGGCCTCGGAGCGGAAGCACGGCGTAAACGCAGTGAACCGTAACGGCAGCTCAGCGCCATCGACGATTTTTTCCGCAACAATATTCGTCAGCGAAACTTCCGCCGTCGGAATGAGCCAGTGGCCGTTCGTCGTCTTGAACAGATCTTCGGCAAATTTCGGCAATTGTCCCGTACCAACAAGAGCAGCATCGTGAACGAGCAGCGGAGGGTTGACCTCGACGTAGCCGTTCTCGCTGGTATGTGTATCGAGCATGAACTGAGCGATGGCCCGCTCCAGCCTAGCGAGCTGGCCTTTCAAGAAAACAAACCGCGCCCCCGAAACAACGGCAGCCTGTTCGAAATCCATAAGCCCAAGCGCAGCCCCGAGCTCGGCATGGTCCTTGACGGCGAAATTGAACTCGCGCGGCTCGCCCGATTTGCGCACTTCGACGTTTGCGCTTTCGTCTTCGCCTTGCGGGACAGCCTCATGCGGCACATTCGGAATAGTCAGCAAAATGTGGCGAACCTCTTCGCCAAGTTTGCGCCCCTCTTCCTCCAAGGCTGCCATTTTGTCCTTGATGGCAGCCACTTCATCCATCAGCGGTTGGGCGTCGCCGCCTTTGGCCTTCACCCCGCCGATCTGCTTCGAGACTTCGTTACGCTTGCTTTGCAGGCCTTGAAGTTCTGTGGTGACCGCACGGTGGCGCGTATCCAATTCGAGCACGCCGGCGGCCATCGGTGCCGCGCCGCGCCGTGCGAGCGCCGCGTCCAAATCATCGGGGTTTTCCCGTATCCATTTGATATCAAGCATGGGACCGCCAACGGATCATAGACAGAGGATCATCGAAACGTGTCCAGGCTTATACGGATGACTGCCCCGCCCGTCCAGGGGAGCAAATTTAGGCTTCGTTGAAATCCGTGTCCTCGACCCCATCGGAATCCGCCCCTTCCGCCTCAGCCTCCTCTTTTTTCTGCTGGACGATGCGAGCGCCAAGAATGGAGAGCTCGTAAAGGATGATCATGGGCACGGCGAGGCCGATCTGGCTAATCACGTCCGGGGGCGTCACCACCGCAGCGAATACGAATACACCGATAATAGCGTATTTGCGCTTCGCCCTTAGGCCTTCGGCGGAAACGATACCGACCTTCGCCAAAAGAATGAGCAACACGGGCAATTGAAAAGCAATGCCAAACGCCAGCATGAGGGTCAGCACCAGGGAAAGATATTCGCCGACCCGTGCTTCCAATTGAATTGGCAAAGCTGTCTGTCCGGCCGTTGTTTGAAAGCCCAGCAGAAACTGCCAAGCCATAGGCATGATAAAGTAATAGACCAGCGCGCCACCAAGCACGAACAGAACTGGACTCATGAAAAGAAACGGCAATATCGCCTTCTTTTCATGCTTGTAGAGACCCGGCGCGACAAACATCCACATCTGATTGAAGAACACTGGCAGAGTGATGAACAGCGCCGTGTAAATGCCCACCTTCATGTGGACGAGAAAGCCCTCGGCCAGATGGGTATAGATCATGCGTTCCGTGCCGCCGGCTTCATGCATAGCTTCTGCCAGCGGCTGAACAAGAAAATCATAGGTATAGCGGGCCACGGCAACGCCGCCAAAGAACACGACGATGAGAGCCGCGAGGGTATAAAACAGGCGTCGGCGAAGCTCCATCAAATGATCGAGCAATGGCATTGTATGGCTATCTGGATCGTCCCCTGGGTCCTTCTTCGAAGGGAGGTTCTTCGAAGAGGCGTTCATGTGGTCTGTCCGCGCGGTGTTTCAGGGGGCGTTTCGGACACTGAGCTTGTGTCCGCAGATGGCGGATCGGCCGCTTTGGGGGCCTCGGTGGATTCCGGAGCTGCCGAGGTATCCTCCGCAGGTGCTGATTTCTGGCTGTCGTCCTTGAGGGGATTATCCTTTAGGGCATTATCGATCTCGCCCTCGGGATCGATCATCTTGTTCACTTGCTGGCTGACATTCGTGCTCGACAGCTTCTGAACTGACTTGCGGACGTCTTCGAGTTCGGCTTCGCGCACCATGTCGTTAATATGGCCTTGAAACTCGGACGCAAGGCCGCGCACCTTGCGGACGACTTTTGCCATGGTCCGCATGGCTTGGGGTAGTTCTTTCGGTCCCAATATCAATACCGCCAATAAAGCGATTAGGCCGAATTCCGACCACGCGAAATCGAACATTTAAGAAGTCCACCCAATCGCGCCGAAGGAATGTTCCATCAGCGCCGCCGCGTTTTGATAAACGCGGTAAAGCCGCACTTAGGCGACCGTTTCACTGTCCTTTTGCTTGGACGTTGATTCATTGTCGATGGTTCTGTTGGCTGACGCCTTTTCATCGTCGTCGTCTTCGTCTTCCTTCAGACCCTTCTTGAACGCCTTAATGCCTTTGGCGAAATCACCCATCAGGCCGGAAATCTTACCACCACCGAACAGGAGCAGTACGACCGCCAGGACGATCAACCAATGCCACATACTACCGATGCCCATGACTCAATTACTCCAATGTCTTAGCGGGTGTTGCTGATACTCTATCATCGCAAAAAGCCCTCCTGCCCGCAATGATTTACGGCCTCTTATGCGACGGTTTAATGCCCCTATGTAGGGTCGGACTCGGCCAATTGCTAGAGGCTAGGCCCTTATTCCTGCGGGGTTTCGTCCGCTTCGCCTTCATCGCCCCCGGTGTCCTCCTCGCCGCCTTCTCCCCCATCTAGGGGCTCGAAAGCATCGTCGGACTCGTCCGTGTCGAAAAGCAACGTGTCCTCGCCGCCGCGCGTGGAGTACGCCGAAACGCCCCGGCGGCTGTCCAGAAGGCCGGCCGCGCGCAGTTCGTCGATGCCGGGCAGATCCTGAATTGACTCCAATCCGAAGTGATCCAGGAACGAGTTGCTTGTGCCCCACATCACTGGACGGCCAGGCACTTGCTTGCGGCCGCGCGGCCTGATCCAGCCCTCTTCCAAGAGGATATCGAGCGTGCCGGTGGAAACGGCAACGCCCCGGATCTCTTCGATCTCGGCACGGGTCACCGGTTGGTGATAGGCGATGATCGCCAGCGTTTCGATGGCGGCGCGGGATAGTTTCCGCGGCACAAGCTTTTCCAACTTGAGACGCTCGGAAACGTCCGGCGCTGTGCGGAACGACCAACGGCCGCTGGCCTGCAAAAGCTCGACGCCGCGCCCGGCATACATGCCCTTCAGTTCTTCAAGTAGCCCCGGAACGTCGGCACCCTGGTTTAAGCGTTCCGCGATGACACGTTCGGTAACCGGTTCGGCGGTCGCAAAAAGCAGCGCCTCGAGAATTCGCAAGTCTTCCGAGAACTGGCGCTCGCGGTCAGCGTCCTGCTCTGCCACCTGATCGCTCACGGACTCTGGCATTGAGGGCACACCTTCATCATCAGCAGAGTCTTGCACGGGAACGGACGTGTCGTCCAAGGCCGGGTCTTTATCAGGATCAATCATTTGCAGCAGGCCGGTTAGCGGGTTTAACGAAAATAGGCGAGAAAGCGCCGCCATCCTGGCGGATGTCGGCTCTGCCGTCCCGGACCAGCTCAAGCACAGCTACCAATGTCGTGCTGACTGCCGAGCGCCGGAGAAGCGGCTGCTTTATGTCTGGCGGCAAGAACATTTGCAACTGTGTCCAGTCAGGAACGCCCGGTAAAATTTCGCGCAGGCGCTGAACGGCGTCGTCGATGGAGTAGAGGTCGAACGGCTCGATTTCAAGGGCGGTGACATTCTTCTCGCGGTGTTGCGTCGCATAGGCACGCAGCAGGTCATAAAGGGAAACGTCGTAAACGGCACGGTACGACACCGGCAGGCCTTCCGGCGCGCCTCTTGGGAAAAAGTCCATGCCCCGGCGCGGCAATTCGAACAGGTTTTTGCCCGCCTCCTGCATGGCTTCCAGCCGCATCATCTGGAATTTGAGCGCCTCGGCCATTTCGGCTGCGCTGGGCTCGTCGTCCTCTTCTTCTTTGGGCAGCAAAAGTTTTGATTTCAGGTAGGCCAGCCAGGCCGCCATGACCAGGTAATCGGCCGCCAGCTCAAGGCGGAACTCGCGCGCGGTCTCGATGAACTTCAAGTATTGCTTGGCCAGGGCCAGGATCGAGATGTGCATCAAATCGACCTTCTGGTCGCGCGCCAGGGTCAACAGCACATCGATCGGCCCTTCAAAACCGCCCAGGGTCAGGACGAGCTCGGACGTAGGGTCAGCCATCCTCTCGGCAAGCGAGCGGTCGTCCTCGTTAAATTCGGGAAAATTCTCTTCGTTTTGATCCGAGGGCATTGGCAAATTCGTCCAGGTTAAAGCCCAGTCACGGTCGTGATCAGTTCAATCACACCGTCAACAATGGACAGGATGAGTCCAGCAAATAGATTCAAATTGACGCCAATTGCGGACCCAAGCCAGGGCAGACCGATCAATACGCCAAGCAGAATGAAAATGCCGTATTTTTCTGTGCGCGCCAAGCCGCGCGCAAGGGGCAGCGGCAAGAGGCCAACCGCGACCCGCCCGCCGTCCAAAGGCGGCAGAGGAATCATGTTAAAGACGGCCAGGATCACATTGATAAAAATGCTATATCCCAGAGCGCTCTGAATCATTGATCCGGCAAGTCCGGGTTGAGCCGGGGTCAGATGCAAAAGCAGCGCGGAGATCAGCGCCAGAGCGATATTCATGCCCGGTCCGGCCAGGGCGACCCAGACCATATCGGTGCGCGGCGAGCGCAGGCGTCCGAAGTTCACCGGCACCGGCTTGGCCCAGCCGAACAGGAACGGCGCCGGGGACAGCAACAAAAGGCCCGGCAGGATAATGGTGCCCATGGGATCGACATGACGGATGGGATTGAGCGAGAGCCGCCCGGCTTCTTTTGCCGTCGGATCGCCGAAAGTGAGCGCGGCATAGCCGTGGGCGGCTTCGTGCAACGTGATCGCCAAAATGGCGGGCACGGCAATCACCGCCACGTTCAGGGCCATTCCTAAAAAATCATCCACGGCGCAATGCGTCCATAACCATGAAGTCCGCCGCCAGCGGTTCTTCAAATACAACGCGCGGTTTTAGCCGGATTGGGGCCGCATCAGCCAAGGCTTTTTTGACATTCGCGCCTATGGCACCGGCGCCCCGCGCCACCGCTTCCATGTCCTCCATGTTTCCATCGCAATGCAGGACCACATCGCAGCCGGCCTCAAGGCAGGCCGCGGCCCGCTCGTCATAAGGCCCACTCAGGGCTTTCATACCCAAATCGTCGCTCATCAAGAGGCCCTTGAAACCGATCTCGCCCCGGATGATCTCGAAAATCACGGTTTTCGACGTAGTCGCAGGGAGCTGCGGGTCGATGGAGGTGTAGACCACATGGGCGGTCATGCCGAAACACACCGCCTGATCCGCCCGGTCGCAAAGCGCCGAAAACGGCGCGAAATCGCTTTTCCGCAAGTATTCCAGCGATGCGTCCACCACCGGGAGTTCCTTGTGGCTGTCCGCTTTCGCGCGGCCATGGCCGGGAATGTGTTTGATCACCGGGATCACCCCGGCGTTCCGCAAACCGTCGCAGGCCGCCGGCGCCATGGCGGAAATCACGGCGGGATCGGCGGAAAACGCGCGGTTACCGATGACGTCATGGGCGCCTGGCACCGGCACATCCAAGACCGGGGCGCAGTCTACATCGATCCCGACATTGCAAAGGTCGCGCCCGATCAAAGTCATGTTGGTTTTCAACGTTTCCAGGGCTAGTTCTGGATTATGGGCATACAATTCGCCGAATTCGGCCATGGCCGGGGCGTGACGCCAGTGCGGCGGAACCATCCGCTGCACCTTTCCGCCTTCCTGATCGATCAGAATCAGCGGTTCATCTTGCGTATGAAGACACCGCAATTCTTGAGTCAAAGCAGAGACTTGCGCCGGGTTCTCAATATTTCGCGCGAATAAAATGTAGCCCACCGGGCGCACGCGTTTGAAGAACGCCCGCTCCGCATCGGTGAGCGTAAACCCGGACATGCCGAAGATGGCCGCAAGTGGCTCGGAGTTCGTCATCAGAATGGGAGTTTAAACCAGAACTTATGGGCGGACGACGATGCAACCGACATTCTCGGCGGTAAGATCGGCGCAAAGCTTTTCAGCCGCGGCGCGGTCGGCCAGCGGGCCCACCCGCAAACGGTAAAAAATGCCCCGCTCGCCCAGATCAGCCTGGAGAACCATGTGTTTGAGGCCGCCCAGAAGGTCTTCATGCTGGCCGCTGAGTCGTTTCCACTCGGCTTCCGCCCCGTCATTGGACCGCGCGGCAGCCAATTGCACCAAAAATGCACCGTCCGGCATGCTCAAAGCCGCGGTTTGCGCCTCTTCCTGCACGGGTTCCGCTTCGGTTTCCGGCGCACTTTGCACGGTAGAAGGCTCTAATTGCACCGGTGGCGCCACGGTATTGGCTGCATTTTGTTCGGTGTTGGCTGCAGATTGTACGGAGGACTCTCTTCCGCCCGTCGCGCTCGCCACAGCCGCCGCTAAATCATCAGACTCAGATTCCTCAGCCGCCGATTCCGCCATCTCCATAGCAGGCTGTTCTTCCGGCGTTGGGCTCTCCTCGACCTCTTCGACAGGTTTCGGCGGCGGCTCCTTCGGCTCCTCGGCAGGCGGCAGCAAATTCTCAACACGGTCTGAGGGTGAGTCGCCTTTGGAAACCCGCTCGTAAACCAGCTTGTCCTGATTCTCCACCTGCATGCCGCCGGGATCGTCCGGCTTTGTCTTATAAGGTGTGGCGTCGGCTTTGATGACTGGAGGCGCGCCGCCGGACATGGATGGACCGGAGGGCGTACGGAATGCGAAGTATCCTGCGCCGCCTGCAATCACGAGACCTAAAACGACGCCGATAACGAGTCCGTAAGACCGTCCGCCCCCGTCCCGCCCGGAGCGGCCATAATAGTTGTCATCAAAGACGTGGTCGGTGAAAGGCTCGGCACACAAATCATCGCCGCCCGAAGATTTTGCGTCTTCGCGGCGCAGCGGCGGACCATCGCCATCACGGGCGCCTTCACGATTTGCGGACATCAACGCATTTCCTCGACCGGCTCGACGCCGAAAACGGATAAGCCGGACGCTATCACCACGCCCACACCCCGGACAAGGGCGAGACGCGAGAGAGAAACGCTTTCATCCTCTGATTGAAGAAAGCGCAACTCGGCCGCTTCATTGCCCTTGTTCCACAGGGCATGAAACTGCGATGCCAATTCGTACATGTATGTCGAAAGACGGTGCGGCTCGTGCGAAAGCGCCGCGGCCTCAACCGTGCGCGGCCACGCCGCGAGGGTGCGCAGCACACCGATTTCATCCGGGTCGGAGAGCGCCGACAAGTCGGCCCGGCTTAATCCGCCGTCCGTGAGATCGGCGTTGGGAAACATTTCAGCGGCATGGCGCATGACCGAACATCCGCGGGCATGAGCATACTGCACATAGAACACCGGGTTTTCGCGGGTCTTTTCCGTGACCTTGGCGTAGTCGAAGTCGAGCGGCGCATCGTTCTTGCGGGTGAGCATGATGAAGCGCACCACATCCTTACCCACTTCGTCGATGAGATCGCGCAGCGTTATGAACGTCCCTGCCCGCTTGGACATTTTCACCGGCTCGCCTTTGTTCAGCACCCGCACCATTTGGCACAGCTGAACGTCCAGACTGCCTTTATTGCTCGTCAGCGCCGCGAGCGCGGCCTTCACCCGGCGCACATAGCCGCCGTGGTCCGCGCCCCAGACGTTGATAAGATTCGTGAAGCCCCGGTCCACTTTGTCTTTATGGTACGCAATATCACCGGCGAAGTAGGTCCAGCTTCCGTCCGATTTCTTGAGCGGCCGATCGACTTCGTCGCCAAATTCCGTGGCTTTGAACAACAGCTGCGGGCGCGGCTCCCAATCGTCGGGGGTCTTGCCCTTGGGCGGTTCGAGAACACCGGTATATGTGAGCCCCGCGTCACCAAGGAACTTCACCGCGCCGTCCACCTTGCCGGCCTCGACCAGCGCCTTTTCCGAACTGAAGACATCGTGTTCGACGCCAAGCGCCTCGAGATCCTCTTTCACGCCGCGTATCATGTGCTCGACGGTAAAGTCTCGCAGATGCGGCACCCAGTCCTTGTGGTCCTTCACGCCCACCCATTTTTCGCCGTCGCGTTCGGCAAGGGCTTCGGCGACGGGGATGAGATAATCGCCGCCGTATTGAATGTGCTTGTTCTCCAGCGCGTAGTGAATGTCTTCTTCGGTGACATGGCCGCGCACCTGGAGGTAGCGCATGTGCAAGGCGTGGGCGACGTTGTCCACCTGCCCGCCGGCATCATTGATGTAGTACTCTTTCGTTACTTTATAGCCCGCCTTCGCCAATAGACGCGCTAGTGCATCGCCGACAATGGCGCCGCGCGCATGGCCGACGTGCATGGGGCCGGTCGGATTGGCCGAGACATATTCCACGTTGATGGGCTGGCCGCCGCCGATCTCGCCATTGCCGAAATCCGTCCCGGTTTTCAGAACGTCCTGAAGGGTCTGCCGCCACACACCGTCAGCGATACGCATATTTACAAAGCCGGGCCCGGCGACGGAGACTTCGGTGACATCCGGGAGCGCTTTAAGACGTGCCGCAAGTATGTCGGCCAGATCGCGGGGTTTCTGGCCCGCAGGCTTGCTGAGCACCATGGCCGCATTGGTCGCGATGTCGCCGTGCGCCGCATCCCGCGGCGGTTCGGCGGCGACTTTCGACAAATCAAGGCCGTCCGGCAGCGCGCCCTCTTTCATGAGCGCGCCGAGAATGGCGTCGATGTGACCTTTATATGCGGCGAAAACGTTCATACCGGCGTTCAGCTCTCTTGGCGCATTTGAGGGCTGGTCATATGCGGAAACCGGCAGAAGTTCAATAAGAAGCCACGGCTCCTCAGTCGTCGAGAAGCGGATAAACGCCGTCTTTGTCGTGGTCTTCCTTACCCGTGAGCGGCGGATTGAAGACGCAGATCAGGCGCATGGTTTTACGGGCACGGAGGTAGTGTTTTTCGTGGCCGTTCAGGGCGTACATGGTGCCGTCCTTGATCTGGTGACTCTTACCGCTTTCGATTTCTTCCAGCTCACCTTCACCGGCCACGCAATACACCGCCTCAAGGTGATTGGCATACCAAATGAGTGTTTCCGTGCCTTCGTGGATAAGGGTGTCGTGAAAGGAAAATCCCATCCCGTCCTTTTTGAGGAGCAACCTGCGGCTGGTCCAGGTTTTGGTCGCCGCGTGAACTTCGTTTTCAGTTCCTAAAATATCGTCCTCAAGCGTTCGCACAATCATCGTCGCTCCTTCCAATTTTCAATTTCTGCA
>Ga0181594_10004550_pt1 | contig 12314 bp, 9 predicted proteins | sample 071ome_18_FD_145603 | JGI IMG/M metagenome (GOLD analysis project Ga0181594, IMG submission 145603) | Coastal salt marsh microbial communities from the Groves Creek Marsh, Skidaway Island, Georgia - 071413BT metaG (spades assembly) | ecosystem: Environmental > Aquatic > Marine > Intertidal zone... | reverse complement strand
CTTGCGTTTTTCGCTTTCGTCGGCTTTGAGGACATCGTCAATGTCGCTGAAGAAGTGAACGAGCCGCAGAAAACCTTGCCCCGCGCGATAATGCTGACCCTCGTGCTGGCGACGCTGCTCTACCTCACCGTCGTCACAACCATGATTGCCGCCGTGCCGCTCGACACACTCTCCGGCGCGAAGGCGCCGTTGGCCCTGGTATTTCAGGACAAGCCCGCCGCTTTGAGTACAATCTTCAGCGTAATTGCAATCATAGCGACAGTGAATGGTATCCTGATCCAGATCATCATGGCGTCGCGGGTGATCTACGGCATGAGCAACCAGGGAAACCTGCCGCGCGTCTTCGGTTACGTGCATCCACGCCTGCGCACGCCGTTGATAGCAACCGCATGCGTCACGGCGATCGTGCTGATACTTGGATTGACGACACCCATCGACCGGCTTGCGGAAGCAACCTCGCAGGCGGTGCTTGTTGTCTTCGTGCTCGTCAACAGCGCCCTGCTGGCGATCTGGTATCGCGACAGGAACACGGCCGGAGAACCCGCAACGGATGATTACTTTCATGCTCCGCGCTGGGCGCCAGCCGCCGGTGTGCTGACATGCCTGCTGCTGCTGTCGACGTCCTTTGTGTGACAGCCGCGACGAAGCGCAATCGGGGGCTATCGAAAAGCAAGCAAAGCACTGTGCGCGCGGCAGCCGGCACATAACCACCTGGAGCAGACCGGAGCGGCGTTTCCGGTTAGCCTTCTTGCGATCCCTGGAAACATATCAGTGCAATTGCCTGTGGTAACGGACAATTTGCCGGGACTGTCCACGCCAACCAGCGTCACGGAAGTATTGTTCAATGGCGGACAGGATCAGGTTGGAGCGCGCACCTTCGAAATCAAATTCCAGCGCATCAGCGCCCACCTGGCAGGCCAGAAAGGACGTACATTCGACTGCGGCCGCGATGACCGGCGGGCCGGGCAGATCGGCCGCGATCACATCGAGTATGCGCAAAACACGCCTTTGCTGAACCGGGCTTGCGAAACTGCAATGCAAGAGCGCATGCACGCAGGCCCGCGCATCCTCGATAGCGATCCACACATTCTCCGCGGTGGCGGATTGCCGCTGCAGGGAGATCATTTCCCGCCATTCGGCAATGTCCAGTTCCGGCCGGCCGAGCTGGGCGAGAACGAAGGCTTTTTCTTCGCCGGCGACCGCAACGGATCTGGCGCGAAAGCCATGGTGCGACGAAAAATCCTTCAAGAATGAATTCAAGCTCATTGCGCCAGCCTAGCCGAATACCCACATTAATAAATGACAGAGATCAATGCCGCCGGGTATGGCCCTGGCGCGCCGGTCGCATGAGTACAGGAGAGTCGCCACATGAATTCCGCTCAACTGCCTCATGCCAATTATCCTCCACCCTGCGAACATCGCCGCCCCGGAGAGGCTTGCTCGAAATGCGGCGTTCGGCTGTTCAGCATCTGCGCGGCGCTTGAGCGTGAGGATCTTGTAAGGCTCGACCGGCTTGCCCGGCACATAACGATCCCGGCCAAAACACAACTCTTCGAGCAGGGCGCACCCGCCGACCATGTCTACAACATCGTCTCGGGAACCGTCCGGCTGTTCCGCCTGCTGTCGGATGGCCGCCGGCAAATCGTCGGATTTGCGCTGCCCGGCGATTTCCTCGGCCTTTCGCTTGCAGATACGAACGCCTATGGCGCAGAAGTCATTGAGGATGCCGAATTGTGCCAGTTCGACCGCGCGCAAATCACCCGGTTCGCCAATGACAACAGCGAATTGATGCATCGCCTGCACGAGTTTATTTCGCACGAACTCATAATTGCTCAAGACCAGATGGTTATTCTTGGCCGCCTGCGCGCGGAGGAGCGTGTCGCCGCATTCCTATTGAACATGCATGAGCGGTTCGCCCGTATCGGCCGCAGGTCCGTAACCATCCAGCTGCCGATGCAAAGGGCGGATATTGCCGACTATCTCGGCTTGACGGTCGAGACCGTCAGCCGGACCATATCGCGGATGGCGCGCGACCGGATCCTGCTGGTCGTTCCCGACGCTGTACGGATACTCGACATCGAGCGGCTAAAAGCGTTGTGCGCCTGAGCCGGCGATTATACGGCAGGCAAATATGGACCTTTCGAACCAGCGCGCAACACGTGCTTTTCTGCGAACTGCCGGTGTTTCCGGCGGGGTGGCAACCGGCACGCTGGTGGAAGAAATTGAAACCCACATCTCGGTTATATTCCTGCACCGCGACCGTGTCCTGAAACTCAAAAAGGCCGTGCGGTTTGCCTATCTCGATTTTTCCGACCCGCAAACACGCCTCGAACTCTGCCGCCGGGAAGTAGACCTAAACAAGCGGACTGCGCCGGAGCTTTATCGCGGGGTGCGTACAATCGTGCGCCGGCCCGACGGTTCGCTCGCACTCGACGAGGATGGCGAGGTCGTTGACGCGGTGGTTGAGATGGCTCGCTTTGAACAGGACGCGCTGTTCAGCCAGCTGGCTCTCGACGGGCGGCTCGATGACCCGTTGCTTGATACGCTGGCGCGGCGCATTGCCGACTTTCATGACTCCCTGCCCGCCCTGCCGGGCCGCTGCGGCCACGACGCCATACGCCGGGCGCTGGCGGCAAATACGGAAGCGTTCGCCGCAACTTCCTTCGCCACCCATCCGGACGTTAGCGCGCTACTCGCCAACATCGAACGTACGGTCGAAGACAAGAAGCAACAGCTCGAATCACGCGGACGATCCGGCCGGATACGCCGCTGTCACGGCGATTTGCACCTGGGCAACATCTGCCTTTTCAGGGGCCAGCCAACGCTGTTTGACTGTCTTGAATTCGACGAAGACCTGGCGAGTATCGACGTGTTGTACGATCTGGCTTTCCTGCTGATGGACCTGTGGCGCGCCGGCCGACAACAGGCCGCCAACCGGGTGTTCAACCGGTATCTCGATCATACCGGTGATACACGGGATTTGGGATTGATGCCGCTCTATGTCGCCATGCGCGCAACCATCCGCGCCCATATTGCCGCAACACGGGCGGACAGCCTGGCTGCAGAAAAAGACGCGGCGCAGAAGGCGCGGCGCGAGGCGCAAACCCATATCGATCTGGCGCGCGAAAGCCTGGCGGCCCGCCAGCCGCGCCTTGTCGCAATCGGTGGCCTGAGCGGTTCGGGCAAATCGACAGCCGCCGCCGCTGTAGCGCCATATACAGGACCAATCCCGGGGGCGCGCATCCTCTCGACGGATCGCATTCGAAAAGCCCTGTGGGGCGCAGACCCGCTGACACAACTTCCGCCGGAAGCTTACACGCCGCAAATGTCGGAACGGGTTTACGAGGCGCAACGCCGGGAAACTGAAACCGTGATTGCCGGCGGCGCCAGCGTAATTGCCGACGGTGTTTTTCTGAAAGCCGCGGAGCGAGCCGCCATCGCACAAGTCGCGGACGCCGCCAATGTCGCCTTTAACGGCTTCTGGCTGGAAGCACCGGAAAGCACGCTTGTGCAACGGGTCGAAGAGCGCCGAAACGATCCTTCGGACGCAACTGCCGACGTCGTCCGGCTTCAGAAACAAAATGCTGGCAACCAGACTGACTGGCCACAAATTGACGCTGGCACCACTATAGGGGCAACCCGCGACCAGATACTCCGCAATATCGATGCCTGACAGCCAAATAGGCCAGAAACGCAATTTGATTTGCCGCAAAGCGGGCTGGAACCAAACATGCAAATTTCTTAATCACAGTTGGAGCCGCCAACGCCCAGACCGCCCGGCCACCGGGTCTGTGCCAGGCCGATGCGGGGTTAAACGAAGAAAGGGACTAGCCATGTACAAGAAGATACTCGTTCCCGTCGATCTGGGTGAAGTCAGCGCCGCCGATGAAGCGCTGAAAACCGCCGCCAATCTGGCAAAGTCATCCGGCGCCGCCCTGCGGATCATCAACATCCAGCAAGTGCTGCCGGCGACCTATATGGATTACATTCCCGCTGATTTTGACGACAAGCAGCGGGAGTGGGCGAACAAGGAACTGGCCAGCATTGCCTCATCCGTCGATGTACCGAAAGGCAGCGTCAGCACGCACCTGCGGTTCGGCGGCACATACCCGGAAATCCTTGCCGAAGCGGATGAATGGGGCGCAGACCTGATCGTGATCGGATCGCACCGGCCAGCCATGTCGACCTATCTGCTGGGCTCAACGGCGAAATCGGTCGTCCGGCACGCCGCCTGTTCCGTTCTGGTCGTGCGCTGAGCAGCAGCCGGTTGGCGGCGCGTCTCCGGTCCATTCAGTAGCGGTCCGCCGGACCGGTGGATCGCGATCCGGGCAAACCCTGCAAAGTCCGCTGCTGGTGTGGCGGACTTCTTGCTTGTTGGCTGCAAGCCAATGTAAAACCACTAAACAGGCAAATCCCAGGCGAAGGACATCACCCGTGAGCTCCCAATCAATCGCAATCAGTCCCTGCACGCCCCACGTGGGTGCTGAAATCGGCAATATCGATCTGACCCGAGAACTGAGCGATGCACAGATTGGCGATTTGAAACAGGCTTTCGTCAAATACGGGGTCATATTCTTTCGCGACCAGCCGCTTTCCAACGAGGACCAGATGCGCCTTGCCGGATATTTTGGCCATGTGCACGTGCATGTCGGCGGCAAGGGTACTGCATCGAGCCCGGTGGACGGCTTCCCGGCAATCCGCCGCCAGCATTTCGACAAGAACTCGAAACGCATATCCGGCGAAGTCTGGCATTCCGACCAGAGTTGCGCCGAGATTCCGCCCACCGGTTCGCTGCTCATCCAGCGCATCCTGCCGCCCGATGGCGGCGGCGACACGTTGTTTTGCAGCGCGGCTGCGGCTTATGACGGATTGTCCGAGCCGATGAAAACCTATGTCGACAAGCTGACCGCAATGCATGACGGAGCCAAGCTGTTCGACGCGGTTGAGGGCAAAGTGTTCCCGCGGGCCGAACACCCGATCGTCATTACCCACCCGGACACGGGACGCAAGGTCCTGTTCGTCAATCCAGGTTTCACAACGCACATCGTCGGCGTCGATCGCGATGAAAGCGATGCAATCCTCAACTACCTGTACGGCCACATTGCCAAACCCGATTGGCAAATGCGCTTCCGCTGGAAAGAAAATTCCGTCGCCTTCTGGGACAATCGCAGCACCCAGCATTATGCGATCTGGGACTACTGGCCGAACGTTCGCTCCGGCGAGCGGGTGCAGTTTGAAGGCGAGGCACGCCCGGCGCGGTGAGACACTCGCCTGCTATCTTGCGATCCTAATACGGCGCGATGCGTGATCAAAAACCGCCCCTAAAACAGGTTCAGCAGTGGTTTGACGACGAAATTGACAATCGCTGCCAGCAACGCCACCGTCCAGATAGCTGAAAGACCCATCGCTCCAGCGCGCTTCATCCGCTCTTCTTCATTCAAGAGCATCAGAGCGCAAGCAACATTCAATACAATGAACAGTCCTATAACCAACCACGCAATCAAGCTCATATATCACCAGTAGTTTCGATCCATTGCCAACAAATGAAATTTGTCCATCCGAGACAAGGTCAACCCACCTGTCACAAATGGGCGGGCGCAAAAAAAGAAAATTTCGCATCAACGTCAACTATCCAATTCCAGCCGCTCGTCGGGCGGAGCAATCTCCGTGACCAGATCGCGCACAAGCAGTTTCTTCGGCAATGGCGCGAGCTTCGTAACACCTTCCTTCAACCGCTCGGTGCAGGCGTAGGCGGTTTTGCCGTCGACCAGCATCATGCATTCCTTGCAGGCATTGGCGTTGATGCAGGAGAAGCGAAACGCCAGCGTTTCATCCTGGTCGCGGCGGATGAAGCGCAAGCCGTCAAGTATCGTCTGGCCGGACTCGAATTCGACTTCGAAACGTTCGACCGCCGGCTCTTCGCCAAGTGCGCCGCGCTGAATTTCCAGAACGCCCTTCATGCCGGAACCTTTTTGTCGTTGGGCACCTGCTGTCCCAGATGCAATTTTCCTTCGCGCAATGCAATTGTCTGGTTGATCGCCCAATTGTCGTCCATGCTCAGGAAGTCGTCGCGCTGGTGGGCGCCGCGGCTCTCCTTGCGGCTAGCCGCCGCCGTTGTCACGGAGCGCGCCACAAGCAGCATGTTGCGCAGGTCCAGCCAATCCAGGAGCACGGGATCAAACGGCTGGCCGGTCGCCTGCGGCCGTTCGCCAACGTCTTCTGACAGTCCGGCGAGCGATCCGAGCGCGGCCTGCAAGTCCGCCTCATTGCGGAACGGGCCAACCTTGTCGGCCATCAGCGACTGCAATTGCGCAAGGGTTTCGGCAAGGTTGCGGCCGCTGCCCGGCGAAGCCGAGCGCATCATGTCGAGGATGGGGCGGGCGGCCTCATCGCTCCACGCGGTGTTCAGTTTCGCAGCTCTGGCCGCGGCGTACTGCCCGGCGCGGGCGCCGAATACGAAAGCCTCGGTGATCGCGTTACCCGACAGGCGGTTGGCGCCATTCGATCCGCCGATCGCCTCGCCGCAAGCATACAGGCCTTCGACATCGGTCTCCATGCGCGTGTTCACCCTGACGCCGCCCATGTGGTAATGGGCGATCGGCGCAACCTCGATCGTCTGGTGTTCAAGATCGATGCCATTGGCCTCCAGGCGTTCGACGATCGGGCCAAAGGTCTTGCGAATAAGGTCCGGATCAATGTGCTGGAAGGACAGATAGGCGCCGCCGGCCGGGGATCCGCGGCCCGCTGCAACTTCCTGGGTGATGGCATAGGTGGCGAGATCGCGGGTCAGGAGATATTTGCCATCGCTGCGCGTGTCCGCATTGCGGTAGTCATTTTCAAATTCGCGCATTTCCGCGTTCAGCAGACGCCCGCCGAGCTTGTAACGGAACGGATCCCACATGATCGGATCCATACCGACAAGACGCGGCGCCAGGTGGCCAATCGGAAAAAACTGCACGAATTCCATGTCGACCAGCCGTGCGCCGGCGCGCAAAGCCAGCGCATACCCGTCGCCGCCCATGTTGGACGATGCGCTGTTGCGCCGATACAGCCGGGTCAGACCGCCGGTGGCGACAATGACCGTCTTCGCCTCGAGGGTCACAATCTCGCCGCTGGCCATGTGCACGGCGACCGCGCCGCAAGCACGCCCGTCTGCAACGACGATATCGACAACAACCAGATCGCCGATGGTGCGGATTTCCGGCGTGCGTTTCAGCTGAGTGCGCAACGTGCGCGAAACCGCCGGCCCGGTGGCCAGCACTTCGACATAGACGCAGCGCGGCCTGTCGTGGCCCGGCGCGTGCACCTGGGCGATATGTTCGCCATCGCGCGCCCAGCCCACCTTCCATTCATCCATCTGGCGGATGCGGCCCGGACCCTCCTCGCAGACCATCGCCGACAGCGCCTCGTCGCAAAGGCCGCGACCGGCCGCCAGCGTGTCGGACAGGTGAAAGCTGGGGTCGTCCGGCTCACGCTCACCCAAAGCCGCCGCGACGGTCATCTGGGCCATCACGGTTGCGCCGCTGCGCCCGATCAGGCTGCGGTCGACCAAAAGCACCGAAGCCCCTGCCCGGTTGGCCTCCAGCGCGGCGTAGATGCCCGCCGCACCGGCCCCAATGATCAAAACGTCTGCTTGCAGATGCATCTCATTCTCCTGGCGGTTGATCCGGCGATCCGAACCCGCCGCCTGTCGGCGTCTTTACAGTGATTGCCTCGCCTGCCGCCAATTTCGTTTGCGCGCTGCCGCCGATAATTTCAATGGAACCATCGAGACGCCGCACGGAATTTTCACCCAGTTCGCCTTCGCCGCCGCCTTCAAGCCCAAAAGGTGGAATGCGCCGGTGTCCGGACAGGATCGCGCAATCCATCGGCTGGGTGAACCGGATGGTCCGCGACACACCGTCACCGCCGCTCCAGCGTCCCTTGCCGCCGGAGCCCGGCCGGATATGGAAATCTTCCAGAACGACGGGGTAGCGAAATTCCAGAACTTCCGGATCGGTCAGCCGCGAATTGGTCATGTGGGTATGCACCGCGTCGGCGCCGTCGAAGCCGCGCCCAGCGGGCGCGCCGGAACATATGGTTTCGTAATACTGATAGGTTCCATCGCCAAAGGTGAGATTGTTCATCGTACCCTGGGCGCCGGCAAGCACGCCCAATGCGCCGTACAGGCAATCGGTCACCGCCTGGGATACCTCGACGTTGCCTGCGACGACGGCTGCCGGATATTGTGGCGACAACATTGAACCCTTCGGTACTAGGATATCGATGTTGCGCAGACATCCGGCATTGAGCGGAATGCGATCCTGCACCAGCGTGCGGAAAACATACAGGACAGCGGCCTGGGTCACCGGCTCCGGAGCATTGAAATTATCGGCTCGCTGCGGCGATGTACCCGTGAAATCGACTTTTGCCCGGCGCTTGTCGTGGTCGACCGTTATGGCCACGGCGATCTTGCAGCCCTGGTCCATCTCGTAGCTGAACGAACAATCCTTCAGGGTATCGATAACCTGCGCGACGCTTTCAGCAGCATTGTCCTGCACGTGACCCATGTAGGCGTGAACGACACCCAGCCCGTATGTCTCCACCATGCGCAGCAATTCCTGGGCGCCGCGATTGTTGGCCGCGATCTGGGCACGCAGGTCCCCCAGATTCTGATCGAGATTGCGCACGGGGTAGCGCGCGCCAGTCAGCATGGCGCGCACGTCCGCGTCGAGAAAGCGGCCGGCATCAACAACCTTTGCGCCATCGATGTAAACACCCTCTTCATCGATATGGGTCGCGTTGGGCGACATCGAGCCGGGGGCGATACCGCCGATATCCGCGTGGTGGCCGCGCGAGGCAACGAAAAACAGAATGTTCTTTCCTGCCTCATCGAAGACAGGCGTCACGACGGTAATATCGGGCAGATGCGTGCCGCCGTTGTAGGGCGCGTTGATCGCGAAAGCATCGCCCGGCCGGATTGCTGTGCCGTGGGCGCGCAAAACGCTCTCGACCGATTTGTCCATCGAGCCGAGGTGTACGGGAATGTGCGGCGCGTTGGCGACAAGGCGAGCCTGCGCATCGAATATCGCGCAGGAGAAATCGAGGCGCTCCTTGATGTTCACCGAAGAGGCCGTGTTTTGCAGGACGACGCCCATCTGTTCGGCAATCGACATGAACAGGTTATTGAAAATCTCCAGCATCACCGGCTCGACCCTGGCGTCGACATGCAGGACCGGGGCTTCGCCCTCGCGGTGCAAGACCACGTGGTTGAGCGCCGTTATCTCCATGCGCCAGCCCGGTTCGACAATGATCGTCTGGTGCGGCTCGATCAGGACCGCAGGGCCCGCCACAGATGCACCGGGGGACAGATCCGCGCGCATGAATACGCCCGCATCCCACCACTGGCCCTGGGAGAAGAAACGGCTCTGGCGGTCTGTGACCGGCGCATGGGCGCGGGCGCCGTTCGCCACTTCCTCGACGCCGTGACCGGGGGCCACGGCTTCAATTGAAACCGCTTCAATAACGAGCGCCCTGCCCTCGTCGGCAAATCCGAAACGCTTGCGGTGCGCCGCTTCGAAGGCGCGGCGCATGGCGCCTTCTTCTTCGAGATCAATGATCAGGGCGGTATCGGTGCCCGCATACCGCAAGTGCGCCCGCTGGAACACCTGCGCCGATTCAGGATCGACATCCTGCTGCCCCAGTTCATCCAGCGCTTCGCGGGCCAGACCGGCGGCGACGGAGCGGGCGGCTGTCATGCCGTCCTTACCAAGTTCGGACTCGATTGTCTGCTGGCGCACGGCGCGGGTATCGGCAAGACCCATGCCATAGGCCGAGAGCAGTCCTGAAAGCGGGTGGATCAAAACCGTGCGAATTCCTAGTGCATCGGCAACAAGGCAGGCGTGCTGGCCTCCGGCCCCGCCAAAACATTGCAGGGCGTAATTGGTCACGTCATAGCCGCGCTGGACGGAGATTTTCTTGATCGCATTGGCCATATTCTCGACCGCGATACGGATGAACCCGTCGGCGAGCGCGACCGGCTCGCGCGCTTCGCCGCTTTCAGCGGCCAATTCCTGAAACTGCTTGTGGACAGCTTCCCGGTCCAGCGGCTGATCGTGATTGGGACCAAAAATCCGCGGGAAATACGCCGGATCGAGCTTGCCGGTCATAACGTTGGCGTCGCTGACCGTTAGCGGCCCGCCACGGCGATAACTGCACGGGCCAGGGTCGGCGCCGGCCGAATCCGGCCCAACCACGAAGCGCCCGGCATTGGCGTGCAGGATCGATCCTCCACCGGCTGCAACGGTATGAATGAGCATCATGGGCGCGCGGATACGCACGCCGGCGACCTCGGTTTCGAATGCCCGTTCGAATTCGTCTTCAAAGTGGGAGACGTCTGTGGACGTACCGCCCATGTCGAAACCGATCAGCCGGTTGAACCCGGCCAACTTGCCGGTTTCCACGCAGCCAACGACGCCACCGGCGGGACCGGACAAGATGGCATCGCGCCCCTGGAACAGGTCGGCGCTTGTCAGTCCGCCCGAGGACATCATGAACAGCAATTTCGCCCGGGGTTCGGAATCATCGAAATTGGCCGCAACGCTATCAACATAACGGCGCAAAACCGGCGACAGATAGGCATCAGCCACGGTCGTATCGCCGCGCCCCACGAGCTTCATCAGCGGGCTGACCTCGTGCGATGCGGAAATTTGCGTGAACCCGGCCTCACGGGCAATTCTGGCAACCAGTTGCTCGTGCGCCGAATAGCGATAGGCGTGCATGAACACGATGGCGCAGGATTGGATTCCCTTGGCGCGCACGGCATCGAGAGATTGCCGGATTGCGGCCTTGTCAGGGTGACGCTCGACCGTGCCATCGGCAAGCACCCGTTCGTCGACCTCGATCACGTCGCAATACAGCTGATCGTGCTTGTGAATATCGAGTGCGAAAATATCCTCGCGGGTTTGATTGCCGATCGGCAGGGCGTCGCGAAACCCGCGCGTCGTGATGAGCACCACCGGTTCGCCCTTGCGCTCCAGCAGGGCATTGGTTGCAACGGTGGTGCCCATTTTAACCGAAGCAATACGCGCGGAGGGCAGCATATCGTCGGCGCGCACGCCCAAGAACTCCCGCATGCCCTGAACGGCAGCATCCTGGTAAGCTTCCGGATTGACGGACAAGAGCTTCTTGGCATGGATGGAGCCGTCCGGCGCGCGCGCAACAACGTCGGTGAAGGTGCCGCCGCGATCGATCCAGAAATTCCATCTATTATCTTCAACGCCATTATTGCCGTTGCTCAAAACGCTCACCCTGGTTGTCAAGCCTGTGCAGGCCCCATTTCCGGCCTTGCCGCGGGAAACAATCCGGAGGGGTTTTGAACGTCCGGCGAATGGTTGTCAAAGGGACAGGCTGCCCGGAAAGCGCCCCGGGATTTTGGGCCCCACTGGACTTGGGGCATTCCCGGCAGCTAATCTTCGACAGGCAATCAGGAGGCGATGACCATGTCTCAAGCGCACACCGGATCGGAAGCGGGCGCTGGCCCGCACATCAAGGTCGGTTTTCTGTCACACGGGACCGTCGAAACCCGGGACCTCGCACGCGCGCGCAAGTTCTACGAGGAATTCTTCGGCTTTGACGTGCGCCAGACCAGCAAGATTTCCCTCATGCTGCGTCTCAACAGCACCACGACCATAGCCTGCGTCCAGACGCGCGGTCCGACGAAAGCCGGGCTGTACAGCCATTTCGGGCTCGATATGGAGACCCGCGAACAGGTCGATGCAGCCTATGAAACCGCGAAAAAACTCAAGGACGAGTACGGCATCAAGAAGATGACCGCGCCGGTCGACCAACACGGGACCTACGCGTTTTACATCGTCGATGCGGATGAAAACTGGTGGGAAATCCTGACCAATCCGCCCGATGGCTACAGCTACGTTTTCGACCTCGAGGAAGAAGGACGCTCGTGGAATGAAAACGAAAGGGGCAAGGGCCGGATCGAAAAATGGCAGGCGCAACAGGGCAAGGAAGGCGGGTAACACTGTCCACCTTGCAGCGCCAGCGCACAAAAACTCCCCGGACGAAATCTCGGCCGGGGAGTTTTTGTACCCAGGTCAGCGTTTTTATACCTGGGCAAGCATTTTATACCTGGGCAAGCCTTGGAGCCGTGCAATCAGTTGCAGACCCGGATGTAACGGTAGCCGCGGAAGTCGCCCCAGCGGTTGTAACGGGCGCGCTTCTCGGTCCAGCAGTCCCGGTAGCCGCGATAATGGCTGCGGTGGGCGTGGCTGAGGATGGCACCGCCGATCAGGGCAGCGGCAACACCGCCGATGAACGCG
>Ga0181594_10004549_pt1 | contig 12315 bp, 13 predicted proteins | sample 071ome_18_FD_145603 | JGI IMG/M metagenome (GOLD analysis project Ga0181594, IMG submission 145603) | Coastal salt marsh microbial communities from the Groves Creek Marsh, Skidaway Island, Georgia - 071413BT metaG (spades assembly) | ecosystem: Environmental > Aquatic > Marine > Intertidal zone... | reverse complement strand
CCCGAGGGCGTAGTAGATCGACGACCCGACGTTGCCGTAGGCCGTGGCCCAGAGCCCGGGGACCCCGACCACGCGCTCCATCCGCTCGCGCCGACGGCGCCGGATGGCCACTTTCTACCTGTGCCTCTTTCGGCGCGGCATCGTACTCCCGCACGGGTAGCATCGAGGCAGCAGGCCCCCGCCGGGGGCCATAAGCGACGGGGGTTGGCGTGGCACTCATCGAGGGCGTGGATGTGGTCTTCTACGGGGTCTGCAACATGGACCGCTCCGTATCCTTCTATGAGGGAGTCCTCGGCCTCGACCTCAGCCAGCGCGCCGGCAACGACTGGGCGCAGTTCACCGTGGGGAGAACGGAACTCGGCCTGTTCGGCGAGCTCGCCACTGCTCCGCACCAGGGTGGCGCGACGGTCACCTTCCGCGTCGGCGACATCCGCGCGCTCGATGCCGCGCTGGACGCCGCGGGGGCGAAGCGCGACCCCATCGAGGACATGGGCGGGGCCCTGTCGATGGAGTTCCTCGACCCCGACGGCAACCGCCTGGTGGCGGTTCAGATCACGGCGTAGGCGGCAGGGCGGCCTCGCGCTCGGCGGCCACCTTCGCGGCGAAGCGCTCGGGGTCGGCCACCATCACGAGTACACGATCGGTCTCCCATGACATGGGCGCGTGCACGGTGACGGGGCCGTCGAACTCCAGCAGCACGCCATCACCGGGCGCCGGCACGAACGCCACCATGCCCTTCGCGATGCGCACGCCGAGGCCGCCCCACCACGGCCAGCGGCGCGAGGAGATGCGCGCGATGCGCGCGACGGGGATCTCGGCATGGCCTACCCACCCGATTCGCACGCCCACAATGCCGTCTGCGACCTCGGCCTCGAACGGGCCGGTGGTGGAGGTGAGGAAGCGCGTCCAGCGCGAGGTGCGAAGCGGGAAGATCACCGGATCCTGATGGTACGCGCGCTCGTCCCGAGGCCCCGGGCCGAGGAGATCAGCACCCGCACCTGGTAGTTGCCCGGGGCCGTCCGCGCGGGGATCCTCAGGCGGACCGAGCGCCGCCCACTGCGCGACGTGCCCGATCGCGCCACGACCATGCGGAAGGCCCGTGCCCGGGCGATGCCGGGGATCCTCCGGCGCACCTCCACGCGCCACGCCGCCCGCACGGGCAGGCGGAACGTCGCCCGCACCCATGGCCGCGCCGCCGATGCGCGGAGGGCCCGGGGCCGTGGTGCGCGGTCCGATTGCCCGCGTGCCACCGCTGTGCGCGTGACGCCCACGGCGGTGGCGGACTCGGCGCCCAGTCCCGATGTCGCGCGTACCGCGACCTCCTCGGTACCCAGTCGCGCGGTGAATGAGACCGAGTACGCGCCGTCGTCACCGATCCGGGCCACCCGCCGGCCCACCGCCACCCGCGCGATTCCCGCGGGGTCGCTGGCGTGACCGGCCACGGACACGCGCCGCCCGGACAGCGTGGCGCGCGCGGTGAGCGCCGGTGCGGTGGCGTTCACCGCCCCGGCCTCCGTGACGAACACTCCCGAGGCGGTCGCGCCTGCGGGCTGCGTGGTGAACGACGCCACCGACCCCACCCCGGTGATCGCGGCACGGGTGGCGGGCCCCGGCGTGGGACTGCCGTCGGGCAGGCGTGATGCCCGGAAGACCGCGCCCGAGGACAGGTCGTGCACGAGGACGTCGGATGCATCCGCGTAGGCCACCCGTGCTCCGTTCACGCTGAGTGCGGGTCGGCCGGATGACGCGCCGGCCGACGCACGGCGGGTCGTGCCCGCCGCGAGGTCCCGCACGTATGCATCCGGCGTGGTGCCGGTGTCACCGGCTACCAGTGGAGCGGTGGAGGCGAACGCCACGCGCGATCCGTCGCCGGAGATCGAGGGCAGCGACGAGGTGCCCGCCGCCGACCCCCCGTCGGCCACGCTTGCCAGCATGATCGACCGTGCCGCGGGTCGCGCGACATACACATCGCCGAGGCCGTTCGCATCGCCGCCCGCCAGCACGGCCGCCGCGCCCGTCCCCTGGAAGGCCACGGCCCGCCCATCCGCGCTGATCGCCGGCTGCTCGACTGCCTCAGGCGACTGCGCGCCTGCGGCGGTACGCGACACCAGCACGAGCGCCCGCGCCCGAAGGTCGGTCATGTAGATGTCGGCGACGCCGTTCGCGTCGCCCGGGGCGAGCGGTTCGGCGCCGGAGGCAAAGGCCACGCGCGATCCGTCGGACGAGATCGAGGGCTGGCCGATGACCCCGGAGGGCACCTGCCGGCGCAGGTGGTCGCGCGAGACGATTGTGATGCGGCCGGTCCGGGTGTCCTTGCGGAACACATCACGGGCACCGCCGTTCGCGTCGCCCGGCACCAGGTCGGCAGCGGTGGACGAGAACACCACGAAGCGCCCGTCCAGGGATGCCGCGAAGGGCGGTGCGTCGGCGTCGTCGTCCACCGCTGCCGCGGAAGGGCGACCGTCGGTGGTCGTCGAAACCATCTGCACCGCACCCGTGAGGAGATCCCGCATGAAGAGCTGGCGCACCCCGCCCGTCGGCTGGCCGCTGATGGGCGACGTCGACGTGAAGAGCAGGTACCGGCCATCCGGGGAGAAGGCCGCGCCGTCCACGTCGGTGGGCGCGGCGGCGCCGCCGGGCAGGTACCCCTGCGGGCTCACGTCGCCGAGCGCGGCGAATGCGGCGACCGGGGCGAGGGCCATGGCGCAGGCGGCAAGGCCCATCGTGCTGCGGCGGGGCATGGGGGATCAGGCTACAAAGCGCCCCGGCGCGCCGGGGCGGCCACGTGCCCGCGCGACATCCCGCCCGCATGCGGCCGGGAGAACGTCTTAGATGCCCGCCGTGCCTTGTTCCCGCACACTCCTCGGCGCCCTCGGCGCAACGCTGGTGGCTGCGACGTCGGCCGCTGCACTTCCGGTGGTGGCAATCGACGCCGGTCACGGCGGGTCGGATTCCGGTGCCATCGGCGCGCTTGCGCCCGAGGCGGTCACCGGGCTCGAGCCGCGATTCAACCCCTTCCTGCAGCCCGTGCTGCTCGAGAAGGACGTGAACCTCGATGTCGCCAACCGCCTCAACGCGTGGCTGGCAGCCCGCGGCTTCCCGACCCTCATGACGCGCTCCACCGACAACGCCGGCGGGGACGTGCCGTACATCTCCGAGGGCGCGGACCTCAAGGCGCGCACCGATGCCGCGAACGCCGCGCTCGCCGAGATCTTCGTGTCGATCCACCAGAACAGCTCGCGGCGCACCGGTGCGAGCGGCACGGAGACCTACGTGCGCAGCAGTGCGCCGGAGGTGACGCACCTGCTGGCGGCGGGAGTGCAGAGGACGCTCGTGGCCTGCCTGGGCCTGCCCGACCGCGGGGTGAAGGAGCGCTCCTTCTACGTGCTGCGGAACACGGCGATGCCCGCGATCCTGGTTGAGGGCGCGTTCCTGTCCAATGAGGTGGACGCGGGGATGCTGGCCAGCCCGGACGTGCGCCAGCGGATGGCCGAGGCCATCGGCGGTGCCATCTTCCAGTACGCGGGCCTGGGCGACCCGGGTCCGATCTGCTCCGGCGTGGGCGTGGCGCCGCCGCCCGTGCCCAAGAAGATCGTGCTCACGCGTGCGGGCCGCAAGCTCACCCAGCGCGCGGGCATCAACCCGAAGCGCGGTGACCTGTGGGTTGCCACGGTGCGCGATGCCTCGGGCGCCCCGATGTCGAGCATCCCCGTGCGTGCACGCCTGCCCAACGGGAAGGGCGTGAACACCACCAGCCGACCGGACGGCAAGGCGCTGCTCGCCGTGCCGCGGCGAAAGGGCCGCGTGGTGGTGGCGGTGGCGATGCCGGGCATCAAGGTTGCGGCACGCGCCAAGGTGCCGGCCCGACGCCGCTAGTCGTCCGCGCCCTCCAGGGCGTCCCACGCCCCCGCGAGCGCCTGAACCGCGCCGGGCGGCAGCGGCTCGATGAACAGCCGCCGCACGCCGTCCAGGTGCGTCGGGCGCGCCGCCATGAAGCACGCACGCCCGTCGTCGGTGAGGTGCGCCAATGCGCTGCGGCGGTCGTCAGGGCACTGGCGTCGCTCCACCAGTCCCCGCGCCACCAGGCGGTCCACCAGGCGCGAGAGCCCGGACAGCGACAGCAGGGCGCCATCGGCCAGGTCGCTCAGGCGCCGCTCCCCGCCGTCGGCGGTCACCAGCATCAGCAGGACCTCGTACTGAGTGAGGGTGATGCCGTGCTCCGCCTGCATCTCACCGTCCAGCCGGCGCACCACCGCGGCGTGCACCCGGAGGAAGCCGGCCCAGGCCAGCATCTCCTGGTCGGTCAGGCCGGCGAGATCCGTGGGCAGGACACGTGCCATGTCAGAAGCGTATGCACCATGCCGGGCCCGCAGGCGTGCGAACGGTTGGGCGCCGCGGAGTGCGTCGGGGGCCGTTCGTAGGATCCGACGGGATGGGAGAACCCGAGCCGCCCCCGCAGGCGCCGCGCGCGGCGCGCCCCACGCCCGGGTCGGAAGGCGCGCGGACGGCGGGGGACAGGGTGCGCGACCTCATCGCCCGCGAGGGCAGGCCCGTGAGCGCAGCCGAGGTGGCCCTGGAGGCCCTGGGGATCGCCGGCTGTCCGGAGCCGGTCGCCCGCCGGCTGGCCGGGGACATCGTTGCGCAGGACGCGCGCCTTGCCTGGGCGGATGACCTCATCGCGGACGCCGGGGGGCGGCGTGACCTCTCGCCGCTGGCCGCGATGTCCTTCTGCATCGTCGACCTGGAGACCACGGGCGGCGCCCCGGGGTCGTGCGGCATCACCGAGATCGGCGCGGTCCGCGTCGAGGGCCTCAGGGTGACCGAGCGGTTCTCCACCCTGGTCGACCCGGGACACGCCATCCCGCCCCACATCACCCACATCACCGGCATCGACGACGGCATGGTGCGGGGCCAGCCGGCCATCGACGTCGCGCTGCCCGCCTTCATTGACTTCGCCCGCGACGATGTCCTGGTCGCCCACAACGCACCCTTCGACCTGCGCTTCCTCAACTACGAACGCCTGCGCCTGCGCGACGGCTACTTCACCCAGCCCTGGCTGGACACCCTGGCGCTCTCGCGACGGCTGCTCGATGGGGTGGTGCCCCGGCACGATCTGGCCACGCTCGCGGCGTGGGCCGGCACCGCCGTGATGCCGTCGCACCGGGCGCTTGCTGACGCCGAGGCCACGGCGGAGGTGCTGTTGGCCCTCATCGGAAGGCTGTCCCGCGGCGCCCGCACCACGCTCGACGCCGTGATGGCGATTGGCCAGCCGTCCTCCCGTCGCGGCCCGGGGGCGGCCGCAGCCGCCTGACCACCACCTGCACGCGTGGGAGACTCACGCAGTGACTCCCGACGCCGACCGCGCCGCGGTACGCCGCCTCGTCCGCTGGTTCGACCGCCATGGCCCCGATCTCCCGTGGCGGCGCACGCGCGACCGCTGGGCCGTGCTGGTGTCGGAGGTCATGCTGCAGGCGACCCCCGTCGCCCGCGTCGTCCCCTACTACGAGGACTGGATGCGCCGGTGGCCCGCGCCCGGGGACCTGGCATCGGTGACCGTGGGTGAGGCGCTCGCCGCGTGGCAGGGCCTGGGGTACCCACGCCGCGCACGCAACCTGCATGCGACGGCCGGCGTGATCGCCGCGCACGGGTGGCCCGCGCCCACGCGCTACGAAGACCTTCCCGGGGTGGGGCGCTACACGGCCGATGCGCTGCGCTGCTTCGCGGATGAGCAGCCCGTGCTGCCCGAGGACGTCAACGTGCGGCGCGTGGTGGCGCGCCGGTTCCCGGATGGCTGGCCCGGCGCCGCGCGGGGACGGTCCTGGCACGCCGGGCAGGCGATGATGGATCTCGGCAGGGAGTTCTGCCGCGCGCGGGCCCCCCGGTGTGACGACGGCTGCCCGATGCGCGCCGGGTGCCCCGCAGCCGATGCCGGGGTGGTGGACGAGGTCACGCCGCGCGCGCGACGGCAGGCACGGTATGAGGGGTCCATGCGCCAGCGCCGGGGGCATCTGCTGCGCGCACTCGCGACCGACGGGCGCGTGAGCGTGGGTTCCGATCCCGAGGCCGCGGCCACCCTGGTGGCCGAGGGGCTGGCGGACCGGCGCGGTGCCGTGCTGGTGTCAGCGGGGAGCGCCGCGTGAGCCGCCGTGGGCAGCCCGTCATCGTGGTCGCGGCCATCATCCGTCGGGGGCCATGGATACTCATCACCCAGCGCCCGGAGGGGTCGGGCCACGCGGGGCTCTGGGAGTTCCCGGGCGGCAAGCGCGAGCCGGGTGAGCGCGATGTCGAGGCGCTCCGGCGCGAACTGCGCGAGGAACTCGGCATCGAGGTCGAGGATCCGCGGATGATCTGGCGCGAGGACGCCGGACCGCTCCGCCTGCGCTTCTACGAGTGCCGGTACCCCGCCCTGCAGCGACCGCGCGCGCTCGTGAGCCCCCAGTTCCGCTGGGTGCGGCATGAGGACCTGCCCGGCTACCGGTTCCCCCCTGCTGACGATCGGCTCGTCCAGGCACTGGCAACTGACCGCATTGGGCGCCGCAGGCGACGTGCCCGCCGGAGACGCCGCCGTCGCCGGGTACCATCCCGCCGGTAAACACGGAGGTTCAGATGGCCAAGGCCAAGCGGGAGCGCCGGAGCAGCTTCCGGACCATGCAGAGTGGGGATGACGTGCTGTCCCGCCTGGACGCCATCGAGGCGCTCGAGGCGGCGGAGGAGCGCGCCCGCGCCGAGGCGCTGCCCGAGGCCGAGGAGGACGACGCCGAGGAGGCCTGCGAGGGCTAGTCGTCCCCGGCGCCACCGTTGCCCCTCCGGGGTGGCGCAGCCCGGTCTAACCTCGGATGCGTGAGCACGCTCGACGCCTCCCCGCGCGCAGCTTCGCCCGCACCGCTCGCCCGGCGCGTATGGGCGCGCGCGCGGGTGTTGCTGGAGCGGCCGTGGCTCTTCATCCCGTTCCTCCTTGTGTTCACGTCGCTGGGCCTGTGGCTGGACTCCCTGGGCGGGCTCCCATGGCAGCTGACGCTGTCGGCCATCGCCTGGGTGGTCCTCATCGCGGCCTGCGTGCCGCTGGGTCCGCTGGACCGGGCGCGCGTGTTCGTGGTTGTCGTGGTGGCCACATCCGCGGAGCTCATCTTCTCCACGTGGCTCGGCGTCTACGACTACCGCCTGGGCAACCTCCCGCTGTTCGTGCCCGCCGGTCACGGCCTGGTGTACCTGGCCGGCTACCGCTTCTCGCAGACGCGGCTGGCCCGGGTGCATCCCCGCATCGTCGTGGGGGCGGCCGTCGTCGGCGCCCTCGCGTGGGGCATCGTGGGGCTCTCCGGGTCCCTCGGCCGCGTGGACGTGGCCGGTGCGATCGCCGTGGCCTTCCTCGTCGTCTTCCTGCTGATCGGCCGCGCGCCCGCCCTGTATGCCGGGGTCTTCTTCTTCGTCGCCTTCCTCGAGATCTGGGGCACCTGGGTATCCACCTGGTACTGGGAGCCCACGGTCCCGTTCCTGGGCATCGGCAACGGGAACCCGCCGAGCGGCGCCGCCGCCGGGTACGTGCTGTTCGACATCGCCGCGCTGGCGCTCGCGCCCGCCGCCCTTGCCGCGTGGAGGTTCATCGCCGGCCGCATGACGCGCGTGCGCGACGCGACGTGAGCGCATCCGAGCACCCCACCGGCTTCCGCCCGGTGGCCCACCCGCTGTTCTCGGGCGACGTCGAGGTGCCACCCGCACCGGATGCCCGGTCGTCCGTGTTCGCCGCGCTCCTGGGTCGCGCCACCCGCATCGCAGGCGAGGGCTCGGATGCCCAGGCGGTGGTGGATCTGGCCGTGCACGCGTGGATGGAGGGGCACGCCGAGGGAGAGGACCACTGCCCCGGTTGTGATGCCGCATGCGGCTTTCCCCGCGATGCCACCCGGCCGGCGCAGGTGGCAGGTGCGTGCGGATCGGCGGGCGCGGGAGCGGTGCCGGGACTCGCACCCCCCGGTCCGGTCCCCCCATTCCCGGATCCGGCGGATCCGGTGCTTGTCGCCATCGTCCTCGGGGCGCTGTCCCTGCTGCGCGAGGGCCGGCCTGCCGAGCGGGTACTGCCGATGGTGGCGGCCCGCGCGTGGGCCGAAGGGCACATCGAGGGCGAGGACCGCTGCCCCGGGTGCTCATGGCGCGGTGACCTCGGGCCCGGTGCCGATCGCGAGCGGCATGCCCGCGATGCGGCGAATGGGGACGGATAGGGTTTCGCGCATGCGCGTGGCAGTGGTGGGAGCCGGCCTCATGGGGGCCGGGATGATCCGCAACATCGCGGCGGGCGGCCACGAGGTGGTCGTGCACGCCCGCACCCCGGCAAAGGCGGACGGCCTGCCCGCGGAGCCCGCCCGGGACATCACCGTCGCCGCGCATGGCGCCGATGCCGCCCTGCTGTCGGTGACCGACTCCGCCGACGTGCTGGAGGTCGTGGCACTCGTGATGGCGGCGGACGAACCGCCCCCCATCATCATCGACACCTCCACCATCGCCCCGGCGGCGGCACGCGAGGCAGCTGGCATCGCGGCCACGTCGGGGGCCGAATACCTCGACTGCCCGGTGAGCGGTGGCCCCCCGGGTGCCGAGGCGGGCACGCTGGCCGTGATGTGCGGGGGGACGGCCGACGGCGTTGCCGCCGCCGCCCCGCTGCTCGACCTCATCGGCGATCCGGCGAAGCGCGTGCACTGCGGCCCCGTGGGCTCGGGCCTCGTCGCGAAGCTGGTGAACAACCTGCTCGTGGCGGTGATCTCGGCGGGCACGGCCGAGGCATTCGGCATCGGCCAGCGCGCGGGCGTGGACCCGGAGGTGCTGGCGCGCGTGGTGACCGCGTCGTCCGGCGACTCGTGGCAACTGCGCAACCTGTTCCCGCGCGTCCTCGCCGGTGACCACGCGCCGGGGTTCCGTGCCCGCGACCTGCGCAAGGACCTCGGGCACGCGCGCGACATGGCGGGTGCGCCACTCGCGATCGGCGATCCCGCTGCCGCGCTCTTCGGGGATGTCGACGGCGCGCTGGACTACGGCGCCGTCGCCCGACTGCTCATGGACCTGCCCGGAGGGGATGCATGATCACCCTGTTTCAGATCACCGGTTCGTCGTCGTTCGCAGTGCGCGCTGCGCTCGAGTGCGCAGGTGCGGAGTACGAGGTGGTGGACGTCTACCCCCGTCGGCGCGATGATGCCCCGGGCTTCGCGGATGCCAACCCCCTGAAGCGCGTCCCCGCGCTGCGCGAGGGCGACGTGCGCATCTCCGAGACCGGCGCCAACCTCCTCTGGCTCGGGGACCGGTTCCCGGATGCGCACCTGGCCCCGGCCGTCGGCACGCCCGCGCGCGCCGACCACTACCGGTGGGTCACCTGGTGCGCCAACACGCTGCACGTGGGCTGGTGGCCCATCATGGCGCCCTTCTTCTACATCGGTGACGACCCGGGCGCCGCCGCCGCCCTCGATGCCGGTGGCCGCCGCAACATCCTGCGCGCCGGCGACCACCTGGAGCGGTGGCTCGCCGACCATGAATGGCTCGCCGGCGACCGGCCCGGCGTCTGCGACATCTACGCCTACATGCTCGTGGGCTGGAGCAACTACTACGACGACATCCGCCTTGGCGGGCCCGCCGTTGCCGATCACTACCGCCGGGTCGGCGCGCTCCCCGGCGTCGCCCGCGCCCGGGGGCTCGACGACCTCGACGAGCGGCTCATCCGCGTGCACCCCGACCTGCGCGGCGGACGACCGGTCGACTGACAGCCCGTCGCGCGCCCCGGGGAGGGTGTTACCCCCGGCGAAAAAGCGCGAGAGGCGGATGGCGCCGGTGTATCGGTTGGCGACTACCGCACGCGGCGGCGTCGGCGATTTGTCGCCAGCCGATACACCGGCGCCAGCCGCACTGCTGTGGTTATCGCCGGGGGTAACACCCTCCCCGGGGCTCATGGCTACGCTCAGTCGTCGTGCGGCACCACGGGGTCGGGGTCTGCGCGGAAGGAGTCCGGCAGGAGTCGCGCGAGCCAGCGGGGGAGGGGGCCGCGCAGGGGCTCCGGGCGGAACCGGCGGTCGAGCATCCACAGGCCGGTGGCCGTGATGGCGGCGCCGGAGAGCGCCACGACGGCGTCGATGGCGCCGATGGTGGTGAGCTCGAAGAACTCGCGGAGCGGTGCGACCAGGATGAACATCACGTACAGGCCGGCCATGGCGAGGCACATGATGATCACCCAGGCGCTCCGCTTCACGCCGGATACCTCGAGGATGAGCACGAGCCACAGGCCGATGGCCATGAGGGCCGTCACGGCCACGGTGCGCGCGACCGGGATGTCGGTGAACACCACGTTCAGGGCGAAGAGGTAGCTCGACACCACGCCGAGGCCTGCGGCGACGCCCGCGGGCAGGGCAAACCGGAACGTGGAGCCCAGGTAGTCGCGCGCCTTCCATGCCCCGGTACTGGGCGCGAGCGCCAGGAAGAAGGCGGGGATGCCCACGGTCAGGAACGACAGCAGCGTCAGGTGACGCGGCAGGAACGGGTAGGTGGTGGGCACCAGCCCGATGGTGAGGATGAGGAACGCGGCCAGGAACGACTTCGCCACGAACAGCTTGCTGACCCGCTGCAGGTTCCGCAGGGCCTGGCGACCCTCGAGGATCATCGGCGCGAGGGATGCGAACCCGCCGCGCACCATCACGATGTCGGCGACCGCCCGCGCCATCTGGCTGGCCTCGGCGGGGGCGATGGCGATGCGCGAGCGCTTGAGGGCTGGCACGTCGTTCACGCCGTCGCCGATCATCGCCACGTTGTAGCCCTCATCCGCGAGGGCGCTGACGATGCGTTCCTTGTCATCGGGCGTCGCGCGACCCACGATGCCGGCTCCGGTGACCACGCGCGACAGCGCCGTGGGATCGGTGGGGAGCTCCGCGGCGAGGATGGGCGAGCTCGAGTGGATGCCGCAGTCGGCCGCGATGGCGCCGACCGTGGCAGGCGCATCGCCCGAGACGACGTGCACGGGAATGCCCTCGCGCCCGAGGAACTCGATCGCCCCCGTGATGCCCGGCTGCAGCGTCTCGGCCAGGGCGACCACCCCCAAGGCGCGCAGGCCGGCGGGCGGCGGATCGTCAGGGCCTGGCGTACCGAGGGGCGCGTCGCCGGTGGCGAGCACCAGTACCCGTCGCCCGTGGCCGGACTCCCGGTGCACCACATCGGCCAGCGGACCGGGGTTCACCACCCCGGGCGCGCCGAGCACCAGCGTGCGGCCGCCCAGGCGCACCCCGGCCCAGCGGCGGCGCGAGGTGAAGGGGACGGCCTCGTCGGGGGTCACGGGATCGTGCGGCAGCTCGGCGGCGATGGCGTCGAGGGTCTCGTCCCCGTCGCGCCAGCAGGCCGCGTACTTGGCCAGCGCGGCGTCCAGCGCGGCTGGGTCGCCGTCATCCGCGGGCTGGCGCTGCACCAGCCGGGCCTCGCCGGTGGTGAGGGTGCCGGTCTTGTCGACCAGGACCATGTCGGCCGAGGCCAGTGCCTCGATGGCCGAGAGCTGCTGCGCGAGCGCACCGCGCCTGGACATGCGGATGGTGCTGACCGCGTAGGTGATGCTGGCCAGCAGGATGAGCCCCTCGGGGATGAGGGTGACCATGGCCGCCGTGGCCGTGGAGACCGCCTCCTCGAGGTCGGGGCTGGTGCGCCACAGGGCGAGCGCCAGCACGGCCCCGAGCGGGATCATGATCGCCACCATCGCGATGAGCAGCCGGTTCATCCCGCGTTGAAGGGGCGAGAGCGGGTGGCGGAACGACCGCGCGATGTCCGAGACGTGCCCCGCGTAGGAGTCGTCGCCCACGGCCTCGGCAACGTAGGCACCGGAGCCCTCGGCGCAGAAGGCCCCGGCGCGCACTGGGTCCCCGGCCTCGTGGGTGACGGGCCGCGACTCCCCGGTGAGGACGGCCTCGTCCAGCGCGAGCCCGGCGGCCTCGCGCAGGGTGCCGTCGGCCACCAGCTGGTCCCCGGCGCCGATCAGCACGAGGTCCCCCGGTACGACGTCGTCCACGCCCACGTGGCGCTCGGTGCCATCCCGCATCACGCGGGCGGTCGGGGCCACCAGGGCTGCCAGCCGCGCCACGGCGCGCTTGGCGCGTACCTCCTGGGCGATGCCGATAGAGATGTTGATGACGAGGATCGCGAGGAAGAACACATCGCGCCAGTCGCCGAACACCAGCGTGATCACCGCGAACGTGACGAGGATCAGGTTAAACAGCGTGAAGACGTTGGCCCGCACGATGCTCGCGTACGAGCGGCCGACGGTGCGGCGCCGGCCCGCGGGTCGGCGGGCGCGTGCCTCGTCCTCCG
>Ga0181594_10004541_pt1 | contig 12327 bp, 7 predicted proteins | sample 071ome_18_FD_145603 | JGI IMG/M metagenome (GOLD analysis project Ga0181594, IMG submission 145603) | Coastal salt marsh microbial communities from the Groves Creek Marsh, Skidaway Island, Georgia - 071413BT metaG (spades assembly) | ecosystem: Environmental > Aquatic > Marine > Intertidal zone... | reverse complement strand
CCACCTCGGCGGGGGTCAGGTCAAGATCGGCCACGACCGGCTCGGGCAGCACCAGCTGTTCATCAGCCCAGACCGGGCCCATGACCGCCAGCCCCAGCATGAACGGGACCGCGGTCAGCCAGACAGGCAGGCTGAGCAACTGATTCTTCTTCACGGCGCGACCTCACCCCGGAAAATACAGCCCGGGGGGCTTGGAGCGGCGGCGCAACACCGCAAGCTCTCAAACGTTATCGGTAACGATCGTGCCGATTGTGAAGCTTTTAGTGGCTAAAGAATCTGGGCAACCTGAAGATTCTGAACGGAAGCATTGGGCTTTTGATGGTCTGCAGGCAACGCAGAACTCTGGGAAAACCGAGCCGCGAGCCGAGGGAATGCGATCTGTGGATCAAAAACGCGAGCTCCCTCAGCTTGCGCTTCGGGCTTCGAAGCATGGTCTTTCTCTGCTGGTGCGAGCGAAACGGCACCAACAAAAGCAACGGTAGGGGCTTTCTCTAGCACGGTGAGGCGGGGTGGGGGATACGCAAGACTCACCTGATAACGATTCCGCCTTTTTCGCCCGGTCCATCGGAAACAGTTATAGCGGTCACCTACTTGTCGTGCCCGGTCGGCTTCTGCTCTTTCTGCAAGCTGCCCAGATAGGTAACGAGATCACGAATCTGCCGCTTCGACAGCTGCTTGGCAATGTCAGCCGGCATGCCTGAAAGGCCCGCTGATGTTTCGTCGATGTCGTCCTTGGCAATGACCAGTTCTTTAGCCTCCGGCGTGATGATCCGGAAGGCGTCGGTGGTTTCCTCGCGGACGATGCCCGCCTTCAGCGTACCGTCGGCTAGCAGAAACTGCACCGTGCCGAACCCCTTCGCGATGACCGCATTCGGGGCGACGATTGATTCCAGCAGATACTCGGCCGGCTTCTGCTTACCGACCTCCGACAGGTTCGGGCCAACTTCGCCCCCCTTGCCGTTGACCTGATGGCACCGCAGGCAACTGGCCGTGGTGTTCTCATGAAAAATCTTCCGTCCGGCGGCAACATCACCACCAGCCAGACACTGCCGCCAGCCGGCCAGGCGATCGTCCGGATCGTCAGTCGCTTCAATGACTTTGACCGCCTCGAGCAGCTGCGGCGTCCCGCGAACATCAGCAGCCTCAAACAGATCGAGCAGGATTGCGGGCGAACCGGTCCCGGCGGCCTGTCGGGTCAGGGCCGCCACCAGCACCTCATCAGCCGGTACTGACTTCAAGGCAACCAGGCTCTCAATCGCCGCCTGCTGTTCACCGACGCTTGCGTCTCGTAACACTGCCGCCAGTTCCACCACAGCGAGGGCCGGGTCGATGTTACCGAGCAGGCCTCGCGCCGCTGAGCGGACGGTCGGGTCTTGATCACGCAGCAGGGTCCGCATCCGGTTGGCAACGGCCTCCTGCTTGAGGCTGCCAACCGCTTTGACGGCGGCTGCCCGCAGGGCTGGCGGCTCCGCACCGCTGTCAAGGATGGCTAACAGCGGATCGACAGCGACGGCCACGTCGTACTTTTCCAGCAGGGCAACAGCCTGCTCACGGACGGCATCCGGCCCATCGAGTATTTCGGCGAAGTGAGCTGCGACCGCGGCAGCCGCCTCGGCTGCTGGCCGGGCGGCCAGCGGTCGGTATCGGTTGGTCACCCGGTCGAGCACCGGTGGCTCGGCCCAGAGCCGCAGTTCTTCGATTGCCTCCAGCCGGAGGGCCTCGGCCAACCGGCCGTCGGCCGCCAACTTGGCCACTCGTTCGGCCTGCTCATGACCTCCCAGCCGAAAGGCAGCATTCATCGCCCGACGACGAGCGGCATCGGTGAGGTCGTCGCGGCAGGCAAGCGCCGCGAGCGCCGGCAGTTCACCACCGTCCGACTCATCGTGGATGGCCCGGACTGCCGCTGTCACCACTCGTCCGTCCGCATCATCAAGAAACGCGGTCAGCCCCTCGGCCTGCTGCCGACCAAGGGCAACGACAGCGGCCAGCCGGACAGCCGGTCGCGGATCGTCGGCGAGGCTGACGAGGTCGGGCGTCGACGCCGCCGCCGCGAGGCCATAACAGCCGGCATGGCGGAGGACGGCATCGGCATCATCGTTACGGGCCAGCATGGCAATGAGAGCAGGCACGGCTGAAGCGATCTCTGCCGAAGCAACAACCGCAGCAATTCTCGCTATGGCAATCGCCGCAGCAGCCTGTTCGGCGGCGGAGTGATCAGGGCCGAGCAGGCCGAGCAGTTGCGACAGGGCCTCACCCCGCCGGGCGTCACCCAACACTGTTGCCGCCTGGCGACGGACTTCGCTATCGGGATCATTTAGCAGCATCAGTAAGGAACCAGCTTCAATTGCATTCTTCCGCAACAACTGCCCGAGCCCCCAGACGGCATGCAGCCGCGGCCGGAGCGGCCCCGCTGCTTCGGCAGCCACCCGCTCCAAGCGGCCAGCTTGGTTCTGCTCGACTAACGCAAACTGAGCCCGCTGCCGCACTCGGCGATCAGCGTGGCCAAGCAGCCGCTCAAGTTCCGCAGGTGACCGTTGGGCAAAACCTTCCCGGAACAGTGCCGCCACTTCAGCCGATGCGGCAGCCTCTGCCATTTCGCCAACGTAGATCCGGCCCGCACCGATGCCATTCCATCCCTCAATCCAGTCGCTGAGATAGAGCCGGCCGTCGTAGCCAAAGTCGACATCAGTCGCGAGCACGCCCTTGATGAACCAGTCACTGTCGACCAATTCAAAGCTCGCCCCCTTCGGCTTTACCGCGAAGGTGCGGATGCCACTATTGACTTTGCTGCCACGGAAGTCGGCCAGAAAAAAGTGGTCGTTGTATCGCTGCGGCAGGCCGACCCCGGGGTAGGCCACCAGCCCTGACGGACCGTCACCCAAATTGGCCACCGGCGGCACAATCGCCGCTGGCTGCACGGCAGCGGTCGCTTCATCAACGCGATAGGGATACCAGATTCGCTCGCGGTTCCAGGGACCGCGGTCGGGCAGATATTGATAGTGCATCCTCCAACCACTGTCGCCACCTTCAACAACATGCACCCAGCGGGCCTTGTCACCAGAGTCTGAGTTGTTGTCGCCAGTGAACAGATTGCCAAAGTCATCGAAGGCAAGTTCCTGCGGGTTCCGCAGGCCATAGGCAAACTCCTCCAGACCGCTGCCGTCGCGTTCGCAGCGAAAGACCGCCCCGGTCTCGGGCCGGACAAGCCGGCTGCCCTCGGGCGTCAGCACGTTGTAGCCGCGGTCACCAATGCTGAAATAGATCCGGCCATCAGGGCCGAGGGCCAACCCGTGCATGTCATGGCCACGAAAGGCGACCCGCACGCCATAGCCGTCGTGCAGGGCCTCGCGGCGCTCAGCCACGCCATCGCCATCGTCATCCCGCAGTCGCCAGAGTCGAGGGATGCAGGTGTAGTAGACGTCGCCGTCAACGGCGAGCACGCCGGCACCCGTACCCTCCTCGATGCCGCGGAAGCCATCGGCAAAGTCGGCCGCCTCGTCGAGCACGCCATCGCCATCGGTGTCAGTGAGCAGCCGGATGCGGTCCTCATGCTCCGTGTAGGCCGCAGCCTTATCGCCGAGAAATTTTCGGAACATCGCCACGCGTTCCGAAACCGTCGTGAGCGAGAGGTCAGTCTCCAGCCAGTCGCCGTGCTTTCGGTTGTCTTCGACCCCCTTGCTCTGCCGGAAGGTCTCGCAGACATAGATCCGGCCCTGCTCATCAAGGCAGAAGGCGACGGGGTTCGCCACCAGTGGGTCGGCGGCAACGGCCGTCATCGTCATGCCCTCGGGCAGGGTGAAGCCGGCAACGGCGACAGCAGCAGCTGACAGTCCATCAGCCGCAGCCCCCACGCCACTCAGCCCAAGGACCACCAGACCCACGACCATCCAATAATTGAATCGGGAGCGGCCGAAATAGTCCCAAATGCTGTGCATGTCTTTCTCTTTCTTCTGTTACAGCAAAACGCCGCTGTCGAGCGAGCGGGACAGTCCTGCTACGCGTCCAGGCTGCCAGCCATTGGTTCATTACCAAGCCTCTCCATCTGCAGGCTTGTTGCCCTGCACAAGGGTAGGCACAATTCTGAGGTGATGCGAGTCGTCTCGTATCAGTGCGGGAAGTCCTTCAATCCCCCGAACACATCTTGGGTCCTCAATCGCTGCATCCGTCCATGCAGCACGGCACAAGCCTTACCCCACCTCGCGACGGAGAACGTCCATGCCCCAACGACTACGCTCCCTGGCACTCGTTCCTGCCCTCGTCATCACAATGCTTGGCGGCCAGAGCGACGCAGCCGGACCGTTTGCCCCTGCCGATGCCGTCGGAACGCTTGCGGTCGCCGATGGGCTTGAGGCCACCCTGTTCGCCGCCGAGCCGCTGCTGTCGAGCCCGTCAAACATTGACATCGATGCAGCTGGCCGAGTCTGGGTCTGCGAGGTGGTGAACTATCGCGGCAAGAAAGACACCCGCGAGGCGGGCGATCGAATTTTGATCCTCGAAGATACCGACGGAGACAGCAGGGCCGACAAGCAGACCGTTTTCTATCAAGGCCGCGACGTCGATTCAGCCCTCGGCATCTGCGTGATCGGTGACGGCCCTGGCCGGCGGGTAGTTATCTCCTGCGCGCCGGAGGTTTTTATTCTTCATGACGATAACGGTGACTTGATCGCCGACCGCAAGGAGATACTTTTCACCAAGACCGGCCGGCCGCAGCACGACCATTCTGTTCACGCTTTTTCGGTTGGCCCGGATGGCCGCTTCTATTTCAACTTCGGCAACACTGGCAGCGCCGTTCACGATCGTGACGGCAATCTGCTGCACGATCGGTTCGGCCAGCCGGTCAATGACTCAGGCAAGCCCTTTCGCCAGGGCATGGTCTTCCGTTGCAAGCCTGATGGCAGCGACTTCGAGGTCCTCGGCCATAACTTCCGCAACAACTATGAAGTGGCGGTCGATTCATTTGGCAGCATCTGGCAGAGTGACAACGACGACGACGGCAACCGTGGCGTCCGCATCAATTGGGTGATGGAGTACGGCAACTATGGCTACGTCGATGAACTGACCGGTGCCGGCTGGCGGATTCCGCGGACGAACCTCGAGGCTGAAGTGCCGCTGCAGCACTGGCATCAGAATGACCCCGGGGTCGTGCCGAATCTGTTACTGACGGGAGGAGGTTCGCCAACCGGCATCTGTGTCTACGAAGGAGATCTCCTGCCGGCGAAATATCGGGGGCAGCTGATTCATTGCGACGCCGGCCCGAACGTCGTTCGAGCGTATCTGACCAAACCCGCCGGAGCTGGCTACACGGCTGTTGCCGAGCCCCTTGTCGATGGATCTGCCGACCGCTGGTTCCGACCGAGTGACGTCTGCGTTGCCCCCGACGGTTCGCTGCTAGTGGCTGACTGGTACGACCCCGGCGTTGGCGGTCACGGCATGGGTGACACCGAAAAGGGTCGGCTCTATCGCATCGCCCCGACGGGTAGGCAGTGGTCGGTTCCAAAGGTCGATCTGAATTCGGTCGCCGGTGCGGTGGCGGCACTGGCCAGCCCCAACCTTAGCACGAGGTCGACTGCTCTTGAGCGGTTACAGGACGAGCCGGCGGCCGCTACGGCCCTGCTCCAGCGGGCCTTTGAAAACAAGAAAGACTCCACTCAAAAGGCTCGGCTCGCCTGGGCCTGGGGCATGCTGCCAGAGCAGTCTGAGAAGGTGATCGAAAGACTAGTTAATGACAAAGACGACCAGTTTCGCGTCATCGCGGTCCGAATGAGCAGACTGGTGAAGGGTGACACGCTTCGGCTCGTCGAGCAACTCTGCGACGACCCCTCCCCCGCCGTCCGCCGGGCTGCCGCGATTGCCCTGCATGGCAACACCAGCCCGCTGGCCGATCGGCTCTGGACCCGCCTTGCTGCCCATCACACTGCCGGGGATCGCTTTGAAACAGAGGCCCTTGGCATCGCTGCTGATGGCTCCTGGAATAGTCGCCTTGCTGCCTGGCAGCAGGCTGTTGGCGAGCAATGGCGTTCACCCGCCGGCCGTGAAGTTCTCTGGCGAAGTCGGGCCGATGCCACGGCGGGCCTCCTGTGCGAATTGCTTGCCGATCCGGCCACGAGCACCGCCGAGTCACTCGCTCTGCTCCGCGGACTCGACTTTCAGCCAATCGCATCAATGCAGGCGGCAGTGGCAGCGTTGGTTCCGTCCTACGCCGGCTCGCCGGAACGCCTGCCTGTGGTTCTGCCTGAGCTCGTGCTGCGGGTCGGCGAGGCGGACCGCGGCAACACAGCAATTCGGCAGCGAGCATCTGAGGCTGCCGGCATGGTGCTGGGGACCGAACCGTTTGTCGAGATCGTCGATCGGTTCAAGCTTGCCGACCAGGCGGGTGAACTGGTTGCCTTGGCGGCCGCGGCCGGCACAGACCCCGGTCTTGCCATTCGGGCCTGTCAGACTGCAATCGAATTGGCTGGCATCGAACCCATCACCAACTGGTTGAACGCTCATGCTGAGAAAGCTGTCGCTGGCAAAGCCCGGGGCAGCGGTGAAGCAGAACGACTTTTGGAGGCCATCGGGCGGTCTGGCAGGAAGGACGTTCGGCAGTTGCTCACCGCGATTGTGTCCGACGCCAATGCCGAAGCTGATCGTCGGACAGCAGCTGTGCGGGGCCTAGCTGGGTCGCTTGCTGGCGGGAACCAGCTTATTGAACTAGTCAAATCGGATGGACTGCCAGCGTCACTACGACCAGCCGCTGCCGTCGCATTATCAACAAGCCGCTGGGCTGAAATTCGCCAAGCCGGAGCTGAGTTGCTGCCGCTGCCAAAGGCCTCAGGCGGCCAGCCACTTCCTCCACTGGCTGACCTCTTGAAGAAGCGGGGCAACGCCAGTGCTGGCAAGGCAGTGTTCGCCGGTGCCGGCACCTGTGCCAAGTGCCACGTGGTCGCCGGCGTGGGCAAGGCAGTCGGTCCCGACTTGTCGGGGATCGGGGCCAAGCTGTCCAAACAAGCGCTTTACGAATCGATTCTTGCCCCCTCCGCCGCAATCAGCCACAACTATGAATCGTACACGCTGCTCACTGAGGACGGGCGGGTCGTCACCGGGTTGCTCGTTTCCCAAACAGACAAGCAGGTGGTGCTGAAGACGGCCGAAGGCGTTGATGTGACAACACCGACCGCTGCCATCGACGAATTGGCACGGCAGCCTATTTCACTGATGCCGGCCGACATCGCCGTCGCCCTGACCCCCGAGCAACTCGTCGACCTCGTCACCTGGCTGGAAACGCTACGGACAACACACTAGGAAACAAATTTCAGAGCAATTGCGCTCAAACGATCTCTCAGGAGCCGCTGAACATGCGAACTTTTTTTCTTGCTTCCACCATCGTTTTTTTCATAGGGACGGTTACGACCGGCCTCGCTGCTGACCGCACTTCCGGCCCAGCTTCGTCGAACACGCCCCCGGAGGGCTTCACCGCTCTGTTCAACGGCGAAGACCTTACCGGCTGGTATGGCTGGGGCACCCGCGACCCTGCTGATTTGGCCGCCATGTCGCCCGAGGAGCAGGCCGATTACAAACGCAAGTCCATTGAGGGCGGACTGCTCGACGCCAAGGGCAATGATAAGGGCGACCACCTTAACGCCCACTGGACGGTCGAGGATGGTGAACTGGTCAACGACGGCAAGGGCCTCTATCTGACCACCGACAAGAACTATGGCGACTTTGAACTCCTCGTCGACTACAAGATGCTGCCGCTGGGCGACAGTGGTGTCTATCTGCGGGGCATCCCCCAAGTGCAGATCTGGGACTCCACCCAGGAGAGCAAGTTCAAGCTTGGAGCCGACAAGGGTTCGGGCGGGCTTTGGAATAACAAGCGGGAAGAGGGCAAGTACCCGTCCAAGCTGATGGACAAGCCCTTCGGCGAATGGAACCACTTCCGCATCCGCATGATCGGGGAACGGGTAACGGTCGAGTTCAACGGCGAGGTCGTTGTGAACAACGCTGTGATGGACAATTATTTCGCGCAGCGAAAGGCGGCCAAGCAGCTTGAAGATGCAGCCAAAACCGGCTTCTTTCCCGACCCCGTCCCGGCTCGCGGACCAATTCAGTTGCAGACCCACGGCAGCGAGATTCGCTGGCGAAATGTCTTCGTCCGGGAGATCCCGCCCGAGGAGGCCAATGCCATCCTCGCCGCCGAGGATGCCGACGGCTTTGTCGAACTCAACAACGGCCAAGATCTGTCCAACTGGCAGGGGGCCGTGGACAGCTACCAAAGCCGCGGCGGCAACATCGTCTGCAAACAGGGGAAGGGAGGCGACCTGTTGACGAAAGAATCGTTCGGCGACTGCCGCATTAGGGTCGAGTTCAAACTGCCAGAGGCTGGCAACAATGGGATCGCCCTGCGGGTGCCGGAAGGGGGCCACAGCGCCCGAGACGGCTTGGAACTTCAGGTGATCGACAACGTCGGCTACAACGCTCGGCTGGCAAAAGCAGGCAAGTCGGGCCTGAAAGACTATCAGCATCACGGCAGTCTGTATTTCTGCGTGGGAGCGAAACGAGGCTATCTACGACCAGCTGGCGAATGGAATTTCCAGGAGATCGAGGTCCGTGGCCCGCGGATCACCGTCACGCTCAATGGCACAAAGATTCTCGATGTCGATTCCGACACGCTTGACCGCAGCCAGATCACAAATCCTCCCAAGGGCCTCGACCGCCGAGACGGCTTCGTTGGGCTAGCGGGGCACAACGACCCGGTTGAGTTCCGCAGCTTCAAGGTGAAACGCCTCAACTGAGCACTGCACTGCAAACAAAAAGCTCATCTTTTCGCGACAAAGGTTGCCCAACACCCTAAAGGGGAATGCTATGCGGATAGCCGTTGCAGCCGGTTTGATAGTGATTGGCTTCACAAGCACGCCCCGGCTTCTGGCTGCAGAGCCAGCAGGTGGTGGTCGGGCCATGCGTGAACAAATCACGATCATCGCCGACCTCCCCTACGCCAACAACGACAACCCTCGGCAACAGCTTGATCTCTTTCTGCCGAAGCAGCCCGTGTTAAACGGTCCGCTGCCAGTAATTGTCTTCGTTCATGGCGGGGGCTGGCGGAAGGGTGACCGCCGCAGTGGCTTCACCATGCTTGCTCCACTGATTGCTTCCGGGCGTTTCGCCGGTGCATCAATTGGCTATCGCCTGACAGACGAAGCCTCTTGGCCGGCCCAGATTCATGACTGCAAGGCCGCCATCCGCTGGCTGCGGGGCAACGCGGGGAAGCATGGCCTGAATGCCGACCGCATTGCCGTTATCGGAACTTCAGCTGGTGGGCATCTCGTCGCAATGCTCGGCACGTCAGGCGGTGTTGCAGAACTTGAAGGCGACCTTGGGGCGTTCGTTGGTCTCAGCAGCCGTGTCCAGTGCGTCGTCGATTTTTTTGGCCCCAGCGACCTGGCCACAATGGGCGGCTGGCATGACCAGCCTGATTCTCCAGAAGCACTGCTGCTGGGCGGGCCCATCCCGGAAAACCAAGATCTTGCCCAATCGGCGTCACCAATTTATTACGTTTCAGACGATGACCCACCATTTCTGATGATTCATGGGACGGCGGATCCTTTGGTGCCTTTCGGGCAATCCGTCGAACTGCAAAAGAAGCTGGAGGGCTCAGGAGTCACTGCTTTTCTGATCCCAATCGAGAATGGCGGCCATGGTCGCTTCCGGATTCCGGAACTCGACCAACGCATTGGTAATTTCCTCGATAATCAACTTCATGAGGGGGACAAGACGATTGATCTCGCCCCAATTCCTGCTGCTTCACCGCAACGGTAAGCAACGCCCCTCCACCCTCTTCTCCCGAAACTGACTGCTGAGACTGGCCATGCCCAATCTATCCCCAACTTTCCTGCTGATCGTCCTTGGCTGCTGGTTGTTCGACTTTCATGCGGTTGTGTATCCGTTGGCACAGCCTTGTTCTGTGCTGGCCTCAGAGCCGGCGTGGAACCAATTTCGCGGGCCAACCGAGGACGGTCACGTGTCTTCCGCAGACCTTCCCGTTCGCTGGAGTGAGACTGAGAACATCCGGTGGAAGACGGAGGTTCCCGGCAAGGCATGGTCAAGTCCTGTGGTGGCAAACGACCTTGTCTGGCTGACCAATGCCACGGAAGACGGCCGCCAACTCTCGGTGGTGGCGATCGAGGCGGTAAGCGGAAAGGTTCGGCTGAACCAAATAGTTTTTGCCATCGCTGAGCCGATGTTCTGCCACCCCTTCAATAGCTATGCCAGCCCAACGCCAGTGACTGACGGCAAGCGGCTCTGGGTGCATTACGGAAGCGCTGGGACAGCCTGCCTCGATGCAACCAGCGGAGAAACCATCTGGCAGCGTCAGGACATCCTTTGCGACCACCACCGCGGCCCCGGCTCCTCACCCATTCTTTTTGAGAACCTGCTCATCCTCACCTTCGACGGCTTCGATCGGCAATATGTAGCGGCCCTTGACTGCGACACCGGCAAGACGGTCTGGGAGACCGATCGGTCCATCAATTACGGCTCGGACGATGGTGACTTTAAGAAGGCTTACAGCACACCGAAGGTCTTCACCCATGCTGGCAGGCTGCAGTTAGTCAGCCCGGCCGCCGTTGCGACTATTTCCTACGATCCGCGAAGTGGCCAAGAACTTTGGACCGTCTATCACGGTGGCTACAACGCAGCCGCCAGGCCACTCTATTCACACGGCCTTGTGGTTATTTGCACAGCCGGTGGTGACCGTCTGCTGGCCGTCCGGCCCGAGGGAACAGGAGACATTACCGCGACGGGGGTCGCCTGGAAATTTGGCAAGTCGGCGCCGACCCGACCAAGCCAGTCCGTGGTCGGCGACCAACTTTACATGGTGAGCGACACCGGCATCTTCAGCTGTCTTGATATCGCCACTGGTGAGGTCCGCTGGAGCGAGCGACTCAGCGGCCGCTTTTCAGCATCGCTGGTCGAGTCGGGCGGCCGGCTTTACGCCTGTGATGAGGACGGCGGCTTTGTGGTCTTTAAGGCCAACCCAGAACGGTTCGAACGAGTCGCTGAAAACAAGCTAGCCGCTGGCTGCATGGCCTCGCCGGCGGTGATCGGAGATGACTTGCTCGTTCGCACCAAAACGCATCTTTACCGAATTGGTAACAACTGACAGGGGTTGGCGACTGTCACCGCAAGCGAGGCAGGGTCCAGCCGGATCCCTCAGCTACTCCCCTGCTGAACCCTACTTTCTGGCCACAACCCCCATCTGGGTTGATCGCTGGTCAAATTTGCGAAGCCGCCAGTGGCCGCAGAATCAGACTCGTAATCTTTGAGACGGTGTCGGCGTACTGAGGGTCTTTGCTGAGCTTCTTCCAGTCTGGATCGGCCTTGAACCTGGTCCAGGCTGCATCCAAAGCCCCGAGATCATCGAACTGCAGCATGTAGGTGAGATTCGGAAGAGCAGAGCCGACGACCGTCGCACCAAAGAAAACCGGATTGAGCCCCACTTTCCGGAAAATCTCAATCTCCCCGCCTTCGTTGAACATGGCGACTTTGCGAATATGCCGTTCAATCGAGTGGCTCTCGTACATTCGCAGTTGGACAACCCGGTCGTCACTCTGAGACGGCACCTCCATTTTCGGCATGTTCGCAAACGCGGTAGAAAGTGAACTCTCAAATCGTTCGTAGGCTGGTGCTTTTTTGGGTGCCAGTATGACACTTTTGGCCTCTGCATTTTCCCAGGCCTGATCGGCCATCAGTCGTTCAGTGAACCCAATCACTGAATCAGCTGACTGGTGCGGCAAGAGAAGCCAGAGTTCGTTTGGATCACCATCGAGGTCCGCGAGTTTGGGGTTGTCTTTCTGAAACAACCGAAAGGCTCCAACCGGTGCAGCCCCGGCTCGATTGAAGGCCGGCACGGCTAGACGGAGAAATTCAGCGAACGCGTCGCATTTCGCCGGCGAATCGAAAAAAAAGCGATTGAGCACGTAGCACTCCCGGCCCTCCGGCTTATCGGCACCGCGGGCTGGAGCTGCAAGACTAAGGCCGAGACCGGTGGTCGCCACCGTCGTGGCAAAAAATTCTCTTCGCTTCATCGTTTGCTCTCCGTTGCTAGGCTTTTTCTGGGATTGTGGCTCGTTGTTTCCGAAGTGTTGGGCAAAGCCAATGAAATTCATAAACAAACTCCACCATTACGGCTTCGCCTTCACATCGGCAGCATTTCCTGCAGCTGACACCACGTGTAACAGGAGCCAAGCTGCTGAGCATCAATCTTACCTGGTTCTTGATGATCGCTCACAGCACACCGGCAAGCCAGATGATCGCTTCAGGCTGTGGGAAAGAGTTTTCCAATCGGCC
>Ga0181594_10004539_pt1 | contig 12330 bp, 15 predicted proteins | sample 071ome_18_FD_145603 | JGI IMG/M metagenome (GOLD analysis project Ga0181594, IMG submission 145603) | Coastal salt marsh microbial communities from the Groves Creek Marsh, Skidaway Island, Georgia - 071413BT metaG (spades assembly) | ecosystem: Environmental > Aquatic > Marine > Intertidal zone... | reverse complement strand
GACGACACGGTCATGGTGATGCCGAGCGCCAAACCCCGGCGACGTTGGAACCAAAGGGAGACCGCGACGGTGCTCACGAGGCTGAGTGAGCCTTGCCCAAGCATTCGAATTGCGAAGAACCCGATGGTCAAACTGATGATGCCCTGCACGCCGCTCATCAGAGCGAGGGCCACGGTGAAGGCGACACCGATGATGGTCATGGAGCGGCGGACACCGACGGCATCGATCCAACGTCCGACGGTTGGCAGCGTCAAGGATCCACCCAGGGTTCCGATGGCATACCCGGCGGCGACTGCGTTCTTGGTCAAACCGAGATCGTCAGCGAACTGGTCGACGAAGACGCTGACCCCAATGGTCTGACCGGGCCCGGTGAGCGCCAACGCCAACGTGGAAAGAACCAGGATCCTCCAGCCTGCGAAGGGCGCCTGGGCCGGATTCGCGGCGTCGAGTTGAGGCATCGGCGGAGTCTATGGATGACGTCGGGTAAACCGCGTGATGTACTGCAGGCATGTACCGAGCCGCCGATATTGACGCAGTTGTTTTCGACATGGGTGGCGTGTTCGTGGTTCCCGACCCGGAAGCCATCAACCGGTGGCTCAGTGTCGATGATGTCAGCGGCCGCATTGATCATTCGGTCGCCGTTGATGCCCACTACGTCGGAGTGAGAGCCATTACCGAATTGCTCGCCGACCATACGGTCAGCGAAGCCGACATGAGTGTGTGGGGTCACTACGACCGGGCGGCCTTCACCCATGCGGGGTTCGACGGCGACGCGTTGGATCGGGCGATGGCCACCCGCGACCGGCTACGGCGAACTGCGCCAGTTGAAGACGTCTGGACCTACCGGTTGATCCACAACATCGAGGCATTTGCTCAGATCGCTCAGCTTCGCCCCGTGGCCATCGTGACCAACAACAACGGCTCAGCGGTTCAGCAGTGTCGTGACCACGAGATCTGCCAGATCGGCCCCGGGCCGCTCCCGACGGTGGCGGCCATTGTTGATTCAGGGGTGCTGGCGATCTCCAAACCCGATCCTCGGATCTTTTCCCCGGCGCTGGATGCGCTAGGAACCGACCCTCACCGAACGCTCTATGTCGGCGACACCGTGCATGCCGATGTGTTGGGCGCTCACGCCGCAGGAATGCCGGTGGTTCAACTTGATCCGCTGAACCTTCATCACGATCACGACCATTGGCGACTCCCCGATCTGGGGGCGCTCCTCGAGGTGCTAACCGTTGACTAGCGCCACCCTCTCTGCTGCGGAGGCTCGTCGGGTGGCGCTCGCCGCGCAGGGATTTGGCGATCAACGGCCGGCCGGCCGGATAGATCGTCGTCATCTCCGGCGGGCCATGGGCCGGCTAGGTCTGCTGCAACTCGACTCGGTACCGGTGGTGATCCGAAGCCACTACCTCCCGCTGTTTTCTCGACTCGGTCCCTATGACCCGAATCTGGCCGATCGTGTGGCCTACCGAGACGATGAATGGTTCGAGGCGTGGAGCCATGAGGCATCGCTGGTTCCCGTTGCCACCGAACCGCTCCTGCGCTGGCACAAGGAGCGCTGTCGTCAGGGCCAGACGTGGAAAGGCCTGGTCGAACTGGCGAACCAGGAACCGGGCTACGTTGCCGAGGTGTTGGATCAGGTTCGGGAACGTCCGTTGATCGGCAGCGAACTGAGCGATCCACGGCCTCAGCAAGGCCAATGGTGGGGGAGCCGGTCGCTGGGCTCGCTGGCCTTGGACTGGCTGTTTCGGATCGGCGAGGTCGGTATCCGTCGTCGGTCCGGATTCGTCAAAGAGTTCGACCTGCTGGACCGAATCGTGCCGGAATCGATACGGTCGCTGCCCACCCCATCGGCGGCCGACGGGCAGCGGGCGCTGGTAGCCCAGGCGGCGAGAAGCTTAGGGGTAGCGACCACCGCCGACTTGGTCGACTATTTCCGGCTTCCCAAACGCGAAGGCGCTCGTCGGGTGGAGGAATTGAGAGAAGACGGAACTCTCCAACCGGTGGTGGTTGAAGGGTGGGACCGGCCGGCCTTTCTTGACCGTTCGGCGACTCGGGTTCGCGCCATTCATGCGTGCACGGTGCTGTCGCCGTTCGATCCGGTGGTGTGGAACCGAGACCGGGCCCGACGACTTTTCGGATTCGACTATCGCCTTGAGATCTACACCCCAGAAGCCAACCGGGTGTTTGGCTATTACGTGCTCCCGCTCTTGGTCGGTGATCGGCTGATGGCTCGAATTGACGGCAAGACCGATCGACAGGCGGGGGTTTTTCGGGTTCGCGGCGCCTTTGCCGAATCGGGTCAACTGGATGGGTCGTTGGTTGAAGCAGCTCGAGAGGCGCTTGATCAGCTCAGCCACATGGTGGGGGTTGAGGGTTGGACCGTGGACGGTCAGCGCGGTGATCTGTTGGCCCGACTGACGTCCGAAGGGAGGCGATCCTGATGAAAGCGGTGGACTATGACACGACGTTGGCGGCGGCAGCCCGCCGATCTCGGGAATGGTTGTCGAGTTATGAGCAACGCCCAGTTGGGCCACCAGTCGACGCAGAAACCCTGTGGAGCCGGCGGCCCTCAACCGAGGTACCCGAGCAGGGGTTGCCGGCTGAATCCGTGGTTGACGAACTCGGGAATTGGATCGAACCAGGGCTCTCGGCGCTGGGTTCGGGCCGGTACCTTGCCTTGGTGACCGGGGGCGTGCTTCCCGCAGCCCTTGCTGCCGACTGGCTGGTTTCGGCGTGGGATCAGAACACCACCTTCGCTCAGCACGCGCCGGCCACTGTCGTGGTTGAGCATCTGGCCGGAAGGTGGATCCTTGACCTGTTGGGGCTGCCACCCGATGCCGCTGTCGGCTTCCCGACCGGTGCCCAGACCGCCAACACCATCTGTTTGGCCGCGGCCCGCAACGCGGTGCTGTCGGCCCATGGTGTCGAGGTCGAACAAGAAGGGATCGCCGCAGGACCACCGATCACCGTGATCGGAAGCGCCGAACAGCACGTGTCGATCGACCGTTCGGTGCGACTGCTCGGGCTTGGGACAAACGCGGTGCGACTGGTCCCGACTGGTCACGATGGCTCGATGGACCCCGAGGCGTGCCGACAAGCGTTGAACGAGGTCACCGGGCCCGTCATCGTGTGTTCGCAGGCGGGAAACGTCAACGGTGGCGCCATTGACCCGATGCTCGACATCGGAGCTGCGGTAGCCGAGCGTCGAACCCGGGAACCCGACATCTGGTGGCATGTCGATGGAGCGTTTGGCCTGTGGGTGCGGGCCGGTCGACGAGCTCGTCACCTGCTTGACGGGGTCGAGCAGGCCGATTCGTGGACCACCGATGCTCACAAGTGGCTCAACACCCCGTACGACTGCGGCATCGCAATAGTGGGCCAACGAGAGCGGTTGGCTCGTGCCGTTGGCGTTCGGGCCAGCTACTTGCCCGCCGAAGGCCAGATCGGTGACCCGATCGACACCGTGACCGAGTTCTCGCGTCGAGCCCGGGGGGTGCCGGTCTGGGCTGCGCTTCGGTCGTTGGGTCGGGCGGGGGTCGCGGCGTTGGTTGATGATGCCTGTCAGCGAGCCGAAGAGCTGGCCAAGGCGCTCGGGGCCGTTGAGGGGCTGGCTGTTCGGGGTCAGCAGATCAACCAATTGGTGGTTGAAGCGGTTGATGGATCAGGTCAACCGGACGAGGTCGGGACACGGGAGTTGCTCTCCTGGGTGGTGGCCGATGGCCGGTGCTATCCCAGCGCCACCGTCTGGCAGGGCCGAGCCAGCATCCGCCTGTCGGTGAGCAACTGGCGCACCGATGCCGCTGACGTGGCGGTCGTGCATGATGTGTTCTCCGACGCGGTGAGGGACTTGGGGCTTGGACGGGCCGGTTAGCGCCAACCCGGTACGCTTCGTCCCATGAGCATGGCCGTTGCCATCGAGGGGCTGGCCTCCGTCGTCGAAACCTATGGTCCGACCGCGTACGCCGTGGTATCGAACCCTGATGGAGCTCCGCGCATTACCCACGTCCGGCCGAAGTGGGTGGACGGGGACATGGAGTTTGGGCTGGGGCAAACGTCACTCGCCCTGCTGGCTGCGGTTCCTGCTCTGGGGTTGGTCTGGCCAGCTACCGCTGATCAACCACTCAGCCTGATCGTTGACGGGGTTCCGGTGGGGAAACCGTCCTCAGCGGGTGTGGTCCGGATTCGTCCGGTTGCTGCGGTTCGTCATCGGCCTGCACCGTGATGGCGTTACCGGTCCTCTGCAGGTGATGGTCGGCTACCGCCGAGGCGGTTCACCTGGGGTAGCTGGTTGTGGGAGCAGGGACAATGGGTTCGAAGCTTGAGCCATCGGGGTAGGTCACGGGGGGCGCCGGCGGTGGGACGGTGGGATAGTCAGGTGAGGCCGGGTCCAGCGGTGGCGGTTCGGTCACCGTAGGCGGTGAGGTCTCGGGTGGCTCGGTCGCTTCGGGTTTCGTATCGTCCTCGGAGGGCACGGAACTCTCAACGGAGTTGGTCGGACCTTCATCGGTTGCTGGGTCCTGGTCGGTGTCGCTACTTCCACAACTGGCGAGGACAAGGGTGAACGCCGTGGCGGCTACGACGCGGCCAACCCATTGGGAATGGCGAAGCCGAGCGGCAGAGGTCAGTTGGTCAGAACGCATAGAGGCACAGTAGTCAGCGATGAGGCAGATGCTCAGTCGGTTGGCGAAGAGGCGTGGCGCGACATGACGGCCAGCTCGGTGGTAATGCCCAGTTCACCGGTTTCGATACCGGCGATCAGGCGACCCTGCTGTACCGCGGGCCGAGGTGCTCGGGCTCGGGACCCGAGAAAGGCCAACGTCGCCTCGAAGTCGTCGGCTTCCAGTGCGAGACCCCAGTAGGAGGCCTTCCCTTCTGGTTGGTCGCTGTCAGGACCGGCAACCTCAACGATGACGTCGCCCAGCCAGAAGAAGTCCTGACGTCGGGTTTGGCCATTGAGTTCGAACCTTCGGGTTCGCCGCCGGTCAAGGCCATTGCTGCGCAAGGCCTGCGAAGTTGATCCAACGGCCGAGGTCAACACCACCAGATGGTCGATGCGGGTGATGCCGTTTGGATGCTCGCACGGTTCGGGGAGGGGGTGAGGATCGGGGTCGATGGCCAGTCCCGCCACCGAATCGTGAATGCCGCTGATACAGGCTGCCTGAATTCCCGGTTTGGCCTGTGGGTCGAAGACGATTGCAGTGTTGCCGATCCGGATCGCATGGTCCGAGGCGGTAAAACCGGCCGCCTGCCACTGTGCGACGTCATCACCAACCCGTAGGTGATGGAGTTGAGCGGTCCGCAGCTCAGCCATACCCCAGCATTCCACGGTTTCTCGCGGTGGTGAGGGTTGGGCAACTCGCTAGCGTCAGCGGCCATGGTGTGGGCATCGACCTTTGGTGAGCTCTTCGATTTTGAGCGTCGCGGCGACCAGTTCACGGCCCGGAGTGCTCAGTACCCGTGGGGACAGGTTTACGGCGGGCAGGTCGCGGCTCAGGGGCTACTGGCTGCCGGCTTGACCGCAACGGAGGACGTGGTCCCTCACTCGCTTCATGCGTCGTTTGTGCGTACCGGGATGGAGGACGAACCGATCGTCTACGACGTCGAACGGGTTCGCGATGGTCGTTCGTTTGTGACCCGGCAGGTGGTCGCTCGCCAGAGTCACGGGATCATCTTGAATCTTTTGGCCTCGTTTCAACGACCGGAGGACGAACCGGTCGCCCAGATGCTGGCCCGACCCGTTGACGTTGTTGGCCCGGGGGAGCTGCCGACGGACAGCTGGACCACCATGCTGGAGCGAAGTCGGGCTCGAGTCGAGGGTGATACCGCTCAGAGTTGGATCCGTGTGGTGAGTGACTATCCCAGTACCCCTCTGATGCAGGCGGTGGCTCACACCTACACCAGCGATGATGTCCCGACCGAGGCGGTGGAGTTTGCCCATCCGCTGGGCCGGTTTGATTACTCCCAACCCGATGCCGTGCGGCCCTATATGGGGGCCAGCCTCGATCACGCCATTTGGTTTCATGACCTTCGTTCAGCTCGGGATTGGACGCTGCACAACATTCATTCGCGAGGAGTGCGGGGCGGACGCGGGTTGGCCATCGGTGAACTCTGGACCGAAGATGGCGTGCAGGTCGCCACCGTGGTTCAGGAAGTGTTGCTCCGAGTGGCCCGCTCAAGGTGAAGGCAATGAATCCGCTGGCTAGGGTCCGGTGATGACCTTCTCTCTCCGTCGCCCTGCCGCCCGGGTGGTGCTGCTCGACCGGGACCATCGGATCTTGCTGATCCGAGCCGAAGACCCGATCGATCCCTACAAGCCTGACTGGTTGGAGATCCCCGGGGGAGGGATGGGCTGGAATGAAGATTCGGGACAGGCAGCCCTTCGGGAGCTCCACGAAGAGACCGGAATTCCTGATGTGGAGATGGGTCCCTGTATCTGGGTACAACAAACTCAGTACCAGTTCGCGGGGTACCACTTCGAGTCCGACGATCGGATCCATGTGGCCTGGTGCGATGGTGGCGCCTACAACCCGCAGGGACTGGAGGCGCTGGAGGCGGCTGCGTTTTTGGGAGCTGACTGGTGGTCGGTCGAGGATTTGTTGGCTGACCAGACGCCGACGGTGCCGGTGCTGCTTCGCCAGTACTTGCCCCGTGTGATTGCCGGCGATCTCCCCGATCAACCGATCGACATTACCCCGCCTCCTGAATTGGGTGGCCGGGTGACCGCCTAGGCACCGAGCGGGCTCAGGTACGGGCGGGGGGTCGGCCGCGGAGCCCCAGCCAAATCAAGTCGGTGGTGTAATCGGTCACCGTGTCGACCTTGGATTCTCCGGGATCGGCCAGCCAGAACCGGGCGATTGCTTCCACCATGGCCACGATCCCTCGGGCCATCAGCAAGCGATCAGCGGGCGAGAGCCGAGGAATGTCGGTGAGGTCGGCGATGGCTTGCGCCATCAACAGTTCGAACCGCTCGATCACGGCAATGAACTCCGGATCGGATCGTGAACTCGCATTGAAGACCAGATGGAACTCGTCGGTTCGCTCAAGCATGTACGAAAAGATCGATCGGACCCCGAACTGCACTCGTTCGTAGGGGGAGGTCGCTGCCACGACGTCGGCCACGACGTGTTCGGTGATCCGTCCACAGATATCGGTCATCAGGGTCAGGAACAGATCATGTTTGGAATCGAAATGCTGGTAGAGCACCGGCTTGGTGACCCCAGCGTGGTCGGCGATGGCCTCCATCGTGGTGGCGCCGTATCCTTGCTCGGCAAAGACCGAGATGGCGGCACCGATGAGTTGGCTCCGGCGTTCGGCGGCGGGTAGTCGTCGGGTCATAAAGTCGATGTGGAACCGTCGGGGTTGGAATGGCCCGCTTCACGGTCCTCTCGGTCGGCAGCCCGGACCGCGTACGCGACCACGATGCATGGAGCGAGGAGGAGTGAGCCGGAAATCATCGCTGCGATGATGGCACGCGAGATCCCCGAGGTGAAGTCACCGAGGAGACCGACGAAGAACAACCCGATGGCCAGGCCAAACAAGCTGTAGCCGGTCCGCTGACCGAGGCGAGCGAACCGGTCGGCTCGTTGGCGACGAACCAGGATCGGATCGGAGGAGCGAGGAGTGGTCACCGGTTCAGGGTAGCCATCCCGCGTCGGCCAGAAGGTCGTTGAGTGCGTCGGTCATCGTCGATAAGGAGAAATGTTGGGTCGCGATCTTTCGGTTGACGGCCAGCATTTCGGGATTGCCGTGGGCGAGTATCTGGCTGAGCGGTTCGGCCGTATCGGTCGGGAGCCAGCGGAACCCGAGCGCCCGGAGTTCTTCGGCGACGGGGTACGGCCCAACCGCCACGGGTAGATCGTGAAGCGCGGCCTCAATTGGCGGATTGCCAAATCCTTCCCAACTCGAAGGAAACAGGACGGCGTCGGCGGCCCGGTACAGCTCGCTGGGATTCTGAAGGTTGAGATGGTCATTGGGAACGCCGTGGATGACTCGACACCTCGCGGCGTTCAGCAATTGTTGAAGCTCGTGTTCGTAGCCATCCTCGGCCGGTCCCCAGAGCCAGTAGGTGCCGCCCACCGCCTCGGCCAACGCAATGGCGGTCCCCACGTTCTTGCGTGGGATGGCCCGAACCGGGTGGGCGAGCAGGACCTCGTCGGGGTCGACACCCAATGCGGCCCGAACGCGGGGCGACGTTCCTCCCACCGTGTCGACGGGGAAGCCGTTGTAGATCCGGGTGGCGGTCAAACCCCGTTCGGCGAACTGGGTTCGGGTGAGATCGTTGATGGTGACGTGCCGCCATGCCGGATCATCGAGGGGGAGTTCGGTCAGGTGGGCCAGATGTTGGCGCTGCCACGGGGGGTCATGATGGTGCATGATGGTCGGTCGGCCTCGGCACAGGCCGCCAACCGCGTTAGCAGCGGGAAGGTTGAGAGGAATGGTGCAGAGGTTTTCCACCACGATGAGATCGGCGTCGGAGAGGGCGTTGGCCAGTTCGGTTGGGTCGGGTGGTTGGGTGGCGGTGAGTTCGAGTCCGGCTACGGTCCTGTCGACTGGTCCGTCGCCGGCCACGGTGAGGGTCGTGAAACCAAACGACTCCATGGCCTGCTGCCAGTGACGGGCCACGACCGACACACCGTCGGTCAAGCCGAGTCGAAACGAAACAAAGGTGCAGAGGCCCATGGCGACAACAATGCCCTATCCGGATCGGCCACCCACGGTTTCTGATCTGAAACTGCCAATCCTTCAGTTGATGGATGCCGCCTGGATCGAGTCGGGCTACACCGCACCAAACACCGTGGTCTACCCCTGGTTGTGGCTCTGGGATAGTTGCTTTCATGCTCTGATCTGGGCTGGGTTGGGCCGTCCTGACCGGGCGATGTCGGAGTTGCTGGCCGCGCTGGAAAACCAGGGCCCGTCGGGGTTCGTCCCCCACATGGGGTACCAGCGCGATCCTGACGTTGCCGTTGACCTTTGGGGTCGACGGTCAGCTTCGTCGATTACCCAACCGCCCATGTACGGTCACGTCGTACGGGCCTTGGTTGATCAGGGAGTGAACGTACCGGAGACCGTCCTCGGCAAGGTTCGGGCTGGGTTTCGTTTCCTGTTTGAGGAACGGCGTCGCGAGCCGGTCACCGGCCTGGTGACCGTGGTTCACCCGTGGGAAACGGGCTGTGATGATTCGCCGCGCTGGGATCATTTCTGTCCTGGCCGGGGTTTCGATCTCGCTCGATGGCGTCAGCACAAGATCGAACTCCTCTCGTCAGTGGAGTACTCGGCCGACGGTGCGCCGCTCGCCAACCCGGCCTTCGCGGTAGCGCCGATTGGGTTCAATGCGTTGGTGGCCTGGAATGCGATGGAGTTTGCCTCGGTGACCGGCGATCAGGAGCTCAGCGCTCAAGCTCGGGAACTGGCGGATCGCATCAGTCAACGGTGGCGGCCTGAGGTGGGGACGTGGGCGGACGGAGGTCCAGACGACACCACATCCGGTGAAGTTCGCACCGCTGATGCGCTGTGTGCCCTTCTCGTGGTTGACAACGTCGATCAGCGGCGATCGGCGCTGCGGAGTCTGGATCAGACCGGGGACTTCGGTGGCCAGTTTGGTCCGCGCGGCGTGCATCCCGATGAACCGACCTACGACCCGGCGACCTATTGGCGGGGACCGGTGTGGCCCCAGTTGGCCTATCTGCTGTGGTTGGCGGCCGATCGGGAAGGTTCCCGAGAGGTGGCGGAGCGGGTGCGGCAGCGAACCTTGGCCGGCGCCGTCGCGTCGGGATTTGCTGAATACTGGAATGGCGAAACCGGTGTTGGGGGCGGAGCGATCCCCCAGTCGTGGGCAGGGGTCGCGCTTTTGATGGCGACCGACTAGATCCCGCGGCCTGCGGTGGACCCGAGCAGGTCAGCCCCATCGCGTCGTTCGACGTAGCAGTGGATGCGTCGGTACTGGTTCCCATCGAAGTTTTCTTGGGTGGGCACGATGACCCGGATGCTCAAGATGCTTTCTTCGTATGACTGACCAACCCACGGGGCAAACGACTGGTAGCAGGCGGCCAACGCGAATTCGTTCATGACACCGGCACCCGGATACGGGGTGGAACCGTCGGCTGGATAGGTGATGAGCTCGAAGATTTGGGCTTGATGGGGGGAGTCGCACGGGATCAGTGTGGTGGTGACAACCTTGCGGCCGTCGGTGAGTCCCTCCACGCGGTTGAAGCAGTCGTTGGCGTCAAGCAGGTACTGGTTGATGGTGACCCCGATTTCGGGACCGGGAGGTACGGTGGTTTCGGAGATGTCCGAACCGGGCTCGCTGGCCCCGGCGGTGAGAGCGGCGTCGGCTGCCGCGGCTGGATCTCGGAGGCTGTCGGAGGTTTCAACGTCGTTGCTACAACCAGCACCAAGCAAGACCGTGATGAGGGCGAGACCGGCAACCGTGCGAAGGGGAACCACGGAGAAAAGGCTACGCCGTCGGTACGGGATCTGGTCGCCGGCGGCCTCGATCTGACCGGCCCCTGCCGCCGCTAGCGTGGTTCCAATGGCCATCGTCTCGCTTTCCGGTGTTGTCGCCTTGCTGGGCCGCTTCCCCGGACTCGCTGGCCTTGATCTTTCGGTGCACGACGGTGAGGTGGTTCTGGTTCAAGGGCCGAATGGCGCGGGAAAGTCCACCCTGTTGCGGGTCTGTGCTGGCCTGCTTCGGATCGAGTCGGGGCACGGTCAGGTCTTGGGGCATGATCTCCGGCGGGATCGGGCATCGGTGCGCCGTTCGGTGGGACTGCTCGGTCACGACACGGCGCTGTACGACGACCTCACCGTGACCGAGAACCTGCGGTTCTGGGCGAACGCGTCGCGGGTGTCCGCAGCGGACGTACCTGGGGCTCTGGATCGGCTTGGCGTCCCCACCCGACTCCATGAGGTTCCGGTTCGTCACCTGTCGGCTGGACAGCGTCGTCGGACGGCGTTGGCCGCGGTGGTGGTTCGACGACCACGGCTCTGGTTGTTGGATGAACCCCATGCTGGTCTCGATCACGACGGCCGGGAACTGGTGGACAGCCTCGTCGGGGATGCCGCGTCGGCAGGAGCCACCGTGATCATGGCCTCTCATGAACTCGATCGAACCGTTGGGTTGGCCAGCCGGCACGTGTTTCTAGCCGGCGGAATGGTGGTTGGCGATCGCCGAACGGAGGTTGCCGATGTGGACTGACATTCGGGCGGTGGTCAGCAAAGACGTCCGCATCGAATGGCGTTCGCGCGCCACGACAAGTCAAGTCCTCCCATTTGCTGCGTTGGTCCTGGTCCTCTTTGGGTTTGCCCTTGACGCCAACCGTCCGGTGCTTGAGCGGGCTACGTCAGGCCTGTTCTGGATGACCGTACTGTTCGTGGCCAATCTGGCGGTTCAGCGGTCGACGGGGATCGAAACCTCCGACGGAGCTCGTCGGGCGTTGTTGCTGGCGGGGATCGATCCGGCTGCGGTCTTTCTCGGCAAGATGCTGGCTGTTGCTCTCGAGTTGCTGGTCGTTGAAGTGTTCTTGGTGGCCGGGGTCTTGGTGCTCTTCGGGGCAACGGTTGATGACTGGCTTCTTCTCGTTCTGACCTGCCTTTTGGCCACCTTGGCGGTGTCGGCCGCAGGAACGCTGCTGGGGGCTCTGGTAGCCGGAATACGGGCTCGGGAAACGGTGTTGCCGATCTTGCTTCTTCCGGTCTTGGCTCCGGTGCTCATTAGCGCGACCCGAGCGTTTGACGATGCCTTGGGTTCGGTTGCTGTGCAAGGTTGGGCGTGGCTCGGTCTACTCTCCGGGTTTGGCGTTCTCAACGGGGTGTTGGGAGCATTGGCGTTCGGCGTTCTCCTGGAGGAGACATGACAACTGGTGCAATTCGTGGGGAACGTCGCCGAGAGGGTGCGGGTGTGCATACCGGATCGCCAATGACTCGAGTTTTGGGCTCGGTGGTTCTGATCGGGATGGTTGCGCTGGTGCTGCTGGCGTTCTTTGCGGCACCGGCCGATGATGAACAAGGCGACGCGGTTCGGCTGATCTTTGTTCATGTCCCGTCGGCCATCCTTACCTACGTGGCGTTTCTCACCACGGCCGCAGGCTCGGTGATGTGGCTCTGGAAACGCTCGCAATGGTGGGACGTGACCGCCCATGCTGCGGCCGAGATTGGTGTGCTGTTCTGCGCCTTGACGTTGTTTACCGGTTCGATCTGGGGTCGGCCGACATGGAATACCTACTGGGATTGGGGCGACGTTCGGTTGGTTACCACCCTCATCTTGTTTCTCATGATGGTCGGCTATCTGGCGGTGCGTTCCGCCGGCGGTGACGACGCTGCGGTGGCGAC
>Ga0181594_10004537_pt1 | contig 12332 bp, 8 predicted proteins | sample 071ome_18_FD_145603 | JGI IMG/M metagenome (GOLD analysis project Ga0181594, IMG submission 145603) | Coastal salt marsh microbial communities from the Groves Creek Marsh, Skidaway Island, Georgia - 071413BT metaG (spades assembly) | ecosystem: Environmental > Aquatic > Marine > Intertidal zone... | reverse complement strand
GCGTCGAAGCGGTTGGCGTCAACTCGACGTTTATCAAGAATTTCTGTCCCAAGGATTTCTCCGCCGGAAGGACGCCGTGGTAGGCGTGGAACTGGAGGTCGTTCAGGTGAATCTTATCTCTGATGTTATCCACGAGTTGTTCGATGCTGTCGTCGTCAAAATCATCGCTGTTATTGTCGTTATTCGCGGTCGCTTCGGTGCTACAGCTCGCGACTCCGCGTCGCCTTCTTCTTCCCGGCAGCCGGGAAGTCGCCGTCAAAGTCGCGATGAAAGAGGAGGAGGAGGACGACGACGACGACGACGACGACCAAGGGGCGACGAGAAAGCATCCGTTCGAAGAAGAACAAGAAGAAGACGTCGATGCTACCGCTCGAGACGCCGCTCGAGATAAAGTTCTGAGAAGCATGTGCGAGTGGTGTGTTGTTAGGTGAATTTATGAGGAGTTTGTCGGCGGATACGCGCGCGTATCGAATATACAATTTTTACAATAAATACACCGCCTCTGCCTCTTCTTCTTCGCTTTTAGGGTGCCTTCTTTCGCCCGTTTTTGTTACGCGATGATGACTATCGCGTCTCTTCTCTTTGTTCTCTTTATTCTCTCTCATCTCTCGTTCGTCTTCTTCCTCGACATCATCTCCACCGCTTTCCCGATCGAACTGTTCGACGGATCCAACTGAAACGCAATCTCGCTTCCTTTCACTCGATACTTCTCCATGACCTCGCTCCATCTCTCGTCTCTTTTCAAATCTTTTAAATCCTCGTCGAATTCCAGCTGTTCGTAATCTCTCGCCGCTCGGCCTAATCCGTACAACCGTCCGTTCGCGTACCCGCTTTGAAACGTCAACTCTAACGAAGCAAACGCGAGATCCCAATTTTCCATCTTCGCGTGCGCTGCGGCCAAGTTATAATACGCGGACTGTTTCTCCCCCAACGATAACTCCGCCGGTTTCGTCCGGTCTCTTTTTGTCCCGGACCCTTCCGCGGTCAAGGCTTTTTCGAACAAAGTAATCGCAGACGCGTAGTTTTCGGATTGGAATTCCTCGCGACCGGCTTCGATGAAATCTTCCGCGTCGGAGGTGTTCACCCAAGTTTCGCCGACCAATTTGCCACCTCTGCGCGCGACGCGACGACGCGAAGAAGGAACGTTGACGAGTGCCGCTGTTGGGGCAGAGAAAAGTGGTGATTTTTGCGCCATCGTTAGATCGATGATGATGTGTGGTTATTTGATCAAAAGCAGCGCGTATCTCTTAAATGGGGAAAAAGTCAACATTTTATTTTCCAAATTCTCTTCTCTTCGATAATGTTATGCGTTACATAAAAGACACACATCAATCATCACTCACGAGAACATGTCGCGTTAAACGCTTTGACTCACGATATGATAATGAGCGCATTCAACGGTAAGAGAGGAACACCATCGACGACGCCGCCCATAAAAAGCAACGGCGGCGGCAACAACGTCGGTTTAGAATTAGTGTGCGAAAATGCCGTTACGCATCAACCTTTCGTTCTGTTCTCTTTCGGATTCATCGCGAACGTTGTTTTACTCGCATGCACGTTCGTTTTCGCGTATAAACTGGCCAAAGCGAGAACGACGAAAAGGCTGCACGGTTTGAAGGACGTTTTGCGACAGATCGTGGACGAGGACGCGCCGAATACGATTTTAAATCCCGAGGCGTTGAGGAAAATCACGGGAACGTTACCAAAGTGGGTGGATTTTTCGGACTATAACCGAGTGCCTTGGCTGAATAAAGCGGCGAAGGTGATGTGGCCTTTCTTGGATAAAGCGATCGCGTCTTCGGTGATATGGGCGCTTTCGGATGTGGTGAACGATTTAGCGAAGATGAGTAAACTGAAGATTGGGTTTCGGACGTGGACGTTAGGGGACGAGCCGCCGATATTTACGGCGGCGAAAGTGTTGGACGACGTGGAAGGCGAGGTGACGCTGGATTTGGAGTTTAAATGGGTGGCGGTGAAACCAGAGGTGGTTTTGGACGTCAAAGCGGCTGGCATTAACTTGCCCATTAAGTTGGAACACATAGAGGCGTTTGGGGTGGTGAGGTTGGTGTTTACGCCGTTGGTGCCGTGGTGGCCGTCGTTCGACGGGATGAAAATCGCCTTCGTGGACAAGCCGACGATTGATTTCAGTTTGAAATTGATCGGTGGGGATATTAATACCATTCCGTTCGTGGCGAATTCATTGAGGCATTTGATTACAAACTCGTTGGTGGATTTAATGGTGTGGCCGCAAAAGATTTGGGTGCCCATGGGTGAAACGTGGGAGAGAGAAAACGCAAACATTAGCGGGTTGTTGAAAATCGGGATCCAAAGCGCGGAGGAGTTGGTCAGCGGAACGAACGTTTTAGAACGAGGCGTGAGCGCGATGACGAGTTTGAAATCGTTCGTCGCGGTTGAACTGAATCAAAAGAATGCGAGGAGGAAGTACACGGAGGCGAAAGGTGGACGATCGCCGGTGTACGAGGAACAAATCAGTTTGCGAGTAGACGACATTCGATACTCGAAAATCAGGTTTACCGTGTACAACTCGAGCGTGGTTGGACGAATGTTAAAAGGTGGATTCGATAACGGAAACAAACAACGAGATAACGACGAGGAGCAAACGGAAATACTAAACACGGAAATAGGCTTCGCGCTGTGCGATTTGAGCGGGTTTCAAATGAAGGATTCGAACAAGACGTTGAGTTTGACTTTGGACATCGAGAAACCGGAAATTCACGGCATCGCGTCGAGGTCGACGCAAGTCGCCAAGGCGGTCATTTATTCTCCGTTTACTATTTTGTCCGTCGGTGCGAGAGGCGTCGCTGCAGTCGGACGGAAAGCCATGAATGTGGATAAAGCGGAAAAGAAGAGAGAAACGAACGGGAGATTACACGTGACGTTGCAATATTTGCCGTTTGAGGATAGAAATAACACAAACAACACCGCTGGGACGGACCCAACGTCGAGTGAAAATAATAATACGAGCACTACTTCGGCGACGGTGAACACGGAATCAGCGATGATTTCTAATTACATCGAAACCGACGCGGTCATTCAAAAAGGGAAAGAATACACCGGCGTTCTGTACGCGCGCATCATTCGCGCGGACGCGCTTCGCGCGGCTCGAGGTATAAACCCCGACCCTTACGTGAAAATTAAGTTTGGGAAACAAAAGCGCAAGACGAAAACGAAAGTAGACACTCGACGACCGACGTGGGAGGAAGAGTTTGAGTTTATAGTGGACACGGCGGAATCGAGTCGAAGTGCGATTGAAATTTCTGTTTGGGATCGCGCGCCGTTAGGTAGAAAACAAAGTCTCGGGACGCTCAGATTACACTCCGGCGATATATTGTCCCAATGCTTGCGCGTGTTTAAAGATACTGGTGCAGAATTTATGGAAAAGAAGTTTGAGTTGGCGAACGTGCCGTGCGGTACGCTGCTGATACAGTTTGAGTTCATATCTGTGTCGCAAGCGCCGGCTTTGGAGACGGACATCGAAGAAGCGAAGGAAGCGTTGATTCAAACCGAGTTGGAACGGTTAACATCAAAGAAGGACAAGAAAACATCTTCCAAAGAAGCAAAAGTGGCGACAGCTGGAGTAGCAGCAGATGTTCCGGAGAAGTTTGAGTGGCGTCAAAGTAGTCCTGGGAAGATTGTCGAGGCCGCGTCAAATATTGAACCGTCGTCGTCGTCTTCGTCGCAAAAGAAGAAAAAGAAACCTCTCGGGAGACGAATAGCGAGCGCATTTCGGAGTAAAGAGGAGAAAGCCCGCAAAAAGATGGCAAAAATGCAAGAATCGTACGAAGAGAGCGATGAAAGTGATGAAGATGAAAATGCAACGTTGGAAACGAACAGAAATACCAACTCGCTCTCCTCGGTTCCAGAAGAGTCGGAAGATACCAAACGAAAAGATGGCGGAGCGCAGTTCAACAGACGGAAATCCTTACACATTAACATAGAAGATCTGAACAAGGTTAAAATGGGATCGCCTGTATCTGAACACGAATCCGTCATTCAAAAGAGGAAAGCGTATTACCGCGCGTCTTCTAAATTTGGCAACTCGAACGAAACGTTGAAATTCAAATCTGCGTTGGACGAAGTTTTGGAAAAGGAAGAAGCGAAGAAACGGCAACAAATGCAAATGCTCTCGAGTCCCAAGGGAAAAGCGAATGCGAAAAATGAGCAAACGCTCAGCGCTGTTGTTTCCGATTCCAGCGACGAGGAACTCGAACAACACGTCGAACACGAGAGAAGGCGGCAACAGCGCCTTTCGATTGGCGCCGAAAATTATTCGAGCAACGCCGAGACGTCCTCGGAATCTTCTTTCGAGTCCGGCGATAGCTTGTCGGAATTTTCGTCGGAATCCGATATTGACGTTGCAAACTATCACTCGACAAATCAGGAGAAACATTCGACGCTTCGCAAGGCTTTGCGAAGAATGAAACGCGAAGTAGCCGGCAAGACGCCCAAACACGACAGAATTCGCGATCGAGAGTTTTACGACAAGAAGAAAGCGGAGCTCGACGCCGAGAGAAAGATGGAGCAAGCCGTTCCGGGATACGAGTGGCGAAGTAAGAACCAACAGTGGAAACAAAAAGACATTGCCGAGACGTACGTGGAAATGCGAGGCTCGAGTAAAGCGAAACGAATCGAAGATTTGCGAAAGCCGAGCATCGCGAAGATGAATAATACCAGCAGTAAAAAAAAGCATAAAAACGATGACACCGGGTGGACGAAAGTTAAGTAGCATGTTAGCATGGTGATGTATTTGTACATACTTAAATTCAACTCGCCACGGCCAACTTTGCTAAGTGCTGCATAAACACGCTCAAGGATATATCGTCCGTGAAAATAATCTCGCCGCCGCCAAAATTTTGCTGTTGCTCCCAACCGTTTTGATGCTGCGTCTGGTGCGTGTTGGACGGATTCAACTTCGCCAACAAAAAGCGAGCCTGGGAGCCGCCTTGATCGCACTCGACCAACCTAGGCGTTGGACATCTGGACTCGGCTAATTGTCGCGCATCGCCGACCGGCTGCGCGAGAAGTTGTTTGAAGTGCGCGTAATCGGGCAAATCTTGGTAGTTTGCTTTACGCCATTGCGCGATGGTCGAACCAGAATGCACGACGACGAAGAAGTACCCGTCTAAGAGCAAAATCGTATCTGGAGTGATCGAAGTAACATCTAACATCGTCGGCTGCGGTGGGCCGTTCATAGAATACATCGTTAGCGTCGGTTGAATCATGAGAAGACAATTCAAAACTGATTCGCGTCCAAGCGCTAATCGATAAAACGCGGTTTCATCGGGCGAGTTGTTGGCGGTTTGTAAGAAAGGCGACCGTCTCAAGTTGAACATGAATTGCGGGTATATGGCGACGTTTGGCGGCAACCGAAACGTTTCCGGTTCGTCTTTTCTATATTCGCCAAATTTCGTACCCGCTCGAATCAATGTTCGATCTAACCACCTCAACAAATCAAAGGCCTCTTCGTTTTCGGTTCGAAACGTCGCTACTCGCGCCATCAACACCGCGCACGCTTCTTGATCGAAACCACCGATAATTTCCGGCGCTGCGCTAGACTCTACCCACCGCCTCGCGACCGTCGTGCACCTCAAACGAATCTCTCCCGTGCTCAATTTGTAACGACAACAAAACTGTAAATAGAACGGTTGTCCGTGCGGCAACGGATTCGAATGTTGATTGACAATCTCGTAATATACCGCGATACTCGTCGACGGCGTAAACGCGCACATCCGCCAACTCGTCGTTTGTCCTAATCCAACTTCGTTTTCGCTAATTGATTTTGATTTTACAGCCAAGGCAGAAACAGGCCCTATGCAGCCTTGTACCATCACGTGCGGCGTACAGAACGCACTAAACGTACCGTTGAAAAGCATCTCCAACGTTCCATCTTCTCTTCTGGCAAACATTTTCCGCAACGATTTTCGGAAGTTTTCCGCGCCGAATTGTTCAGCTAAGATGACTTGACCGCCGGTTTGGTCCACGGCTAATTTCATTTCCGCTAAACCGACCTGATCTAAAGAGCAAGCGAACACGTCCAACGCGTGCGAACTCGTCGCCAAACGAATGCCCATGGAATTGTAAAACTTCGTCGCGTCTTTGAAATGTTTCGCGCTGTTCTTATCCAAGTCTCGGTGCGACCGCAAATCTTCGTCCGCGTCTCTCCCGACGATGGTCCCGGGACCAACCGTGCACGGTCCGGTGGTGAACACCATAACTCGCGCGCCTTGCGCCGAATGCGCTTCAGCCAACACCCCAGACGCGACCGCAATAGCCGCTCCAGTCGCTCTATACGGCCTCTGACCTTTCTCTCTCGGAAACGAGTCCGGTTGTAAATCCTCCAGAATGTTGCTCAGCACGAATTCGCATTCGCTGACGGGTAATAAAAATCTACTCTTTGCGCTCAACTCGTTCGCCACTTGACTGCCGGTATTTTTATCGTACATCGCGTATTCCTGTGCCGTCAATTCCAATCCTAATAACTTCTTCACTTTCTCTTGCGTCACGTCTTTCGTCCCTCTGAGCACGTAACTTCTCGGCAACGGGCTCGTCCCGCTCAACTCGTGCACCGTAACCGTCGCTCCAAACGTAATCAACCCGACGTAACATTCCTCCGGTAACAACGCCAACAGTTGCCCGATCGAATCCTTCGCGTCTTGCAACTCCTCCTTAGGACACGCGGTATCTAAAACAATCATAAAACACGGCGCTTTCACATTCTTATTCGTCATCGTGTACTCCACCGTCGTGTACGTCGGGAACAACTCCGCGGGTAAGTTCTGCGGGTTGATCTCGTGATAGTTTCGCGGCAAATTATTCATGCAATCGCACAAGCAACACCTCCACGATTTCCTCGCGTAATCTACCATGCAATGCGGATTGAGCACGCCTTGACACCCTTCGCACACCACCGGTTCGTACGGCAACACCGGCATCTCCGGAATCGATTTCCCCGGCGTCACGATGGCACCGGTCGGTAAAACGATTCGCGTCGCTTCGATTCGCGAGCACGGCCACGCGTTGAAGGACATTCGCACGCCTTCCCGGTTCTCGTACGCCGCGAAATCCATCTTTGTTTTTGTTTATGTGCGCGTGTATTTTATCTCTCTCTCTCTCTCTCTCTTTGTGGTTCTAAGAATTCAAAGAGAGCGCGCGGGGGGAATTTTTAGGAACACACAACGGCACAATCCAAAACTCTCAAAATCTCTCTCTCTCTCTCTCTCTCTCTCTCTCTCTCTCTCTCTCTTTCCTTCTTCTGCGTTTAAAAAAGAGCACTCGACGACACGCAGACACGCAGACAGAGAGACTGAAATCGATCTGAACGCTCGAAAAGAAACTGCGCGCTCGCGCGTTGGTTTTCTTCTTCTCGGTCTTTCCTCTTCTTCTTTCAAAAATTTTTTGACGCGATTCGAAGAAAAAGAAGAAAGAGAGAAAGTCGATTTTCGTATGTTTAGGGTTTAGGGTTTAGGAAAAAAAAGGGCACTTCACAAAGGCACGTTTTCCCGCACAAAAACACACAACTGTAAAACCGCAAAACGCTTCTCCGCGCTTCCTTCTTTGTTTTTGCGCTTCGCGGGAAAAGAAAGAAGAGAGAACTTTGAAGAACAATGCTTTCTGCGCTCTCTCCGAAATCGTCGCCTTCTCGCGCTGCTGCGCGCCGTTGTTCCAAAGAAGAAGACGAAGAAGAAACGAAAAATGAATCTCCTCCGCTGCACGTTTTGGATACCGTCGCCGGCGTGCGCGAACGCGTGCGCGAGGCGAGAGGAAAGTGCGATCAAAAGATTGCTCTGGTGCCAACCATGGGAGGGTTGCACCAAGGCCACGTCTCGCTGATTTCCATCGCGCTGAAGAGCGCGGATTTTGTCGTCGTGAGCATATACGTGAACCCGATGCAGTTCGCGCCGCACGAAGACTTTGACGCGTATCCGAGAACGCTGGAGGAAGATTTAAAGAAAATTGCGGATTTAGGGGAGAACTCTCGCGTGTGCGTGTTTGCGCCGAAGGAATCTTTGTTCGGGAAAGGCGTGGACCCGTCGGAGTGCGCGAACGTGACGGTGCCGGGGGTGAGTCAGGGATTGTGCGCGACGACGAGGCCTCATTTTTTTGGCGGCGTCGCGACGGTGGTATTGAAACTATTGAACATCGTGAAACCAGACGCGGCGGTTTTTGGGAGAAAAGATTATCAGCAGTTGAAAGTTATCGAGAAGATGGTGAGAGATTTAGATTTGGACGTGGAAATTTTGAGCGGGGGCATTGTGAGAGAACCGGTGAACGGAGAGGCGTCGGACGCGGAGTCTTGCCCGGGATTGGCTATGAGCTCGAGAAATACGTATTTAACCGAAAAAGCGAGAAAGCAGGCGGAGGCGATATCGGTGGCGCTGAAAGACGTCGCGGATGGTATTTCCGGACGGTCGGATGAGTTTACGCCGGCCATGGGTGCGAACATGGCGCAAGGGTGGGTTGGTTTCATTAAAAGGTGCATAGAATTGAGCGGAGGTAAAGTCGATTACGTGGAAATCCGCCAACGAGAAACGTTGGAAGGGCCGGTGGAAAAGTTAATCAAAGGCGAGAAGTACGTGGTTTTAGCGTGCGCGTATTTCGGTGGCGTTCGATTGCTAGATAATGTGGAAGTGGATAAAGCGTGATATAATAATAGAATGTTGTAGTGATGATGTGTAAGAATAGTATTGGGTAGCGATGTTGTTGAGAAGAGAGCGTAAATTAGTTATTTATTTAATGAAGCAGTCCTTCAAAGAGCTAGTGCACGCGCCCGCGCTCGTCGTGGCCTTCTTCCCGTCGTAACACGCCACCCCGTCCGCGTCGGTTTTCAATTTTGGCAACACCTTATCCAACTGTTTTTTCTTCGGGTTCAACACCTTCTCCGGCTCGCCTTCGAAACCTTCAAACGTGACGCGCTCGCCGATTTTCGCGCCGCTCGGCGGCTTGACAAAGTCAACCTTCGTGTGGTCCTCGTTCGAGGCGCACAATACCATGGCCTCAGAATTCAAACCTCGCATCTTATTCGGTTTCATGTTGCAAATGACCAGAACGTCTGCGTTGGTCATGTCTTCTAAAGTTTTAAACTCTCGTAAACCAGAGCACACTTGCAACGGCTTTTCTAATCCAACGTCAATTTCTTCGGCCCATAACTTATCCGCTTCCGGGTGTTCCCACGCTTTAACGATTTTACCAACTCTGATGTCGACGACGGAAACGTCCACTTCTTTCTCCGCCGCTGCCGCATCTCCTCCTCCTGCTCCTCCTTCTGCCTCGGCTGCCGCTTTTCTCGCCGCCTTTGCCGCCGCTTTCTCCGCCGCTTTCGCCTCTTTCTTCGCGATGGCTTTCAATCTCTTCGCCTCGGCCACCGGATCGTCCAACGGTTGCGACCCGCCTTGAGGATGCTGCTGCTGCGGCTTTTCTTCCCCACTTTCTTTTTTCGTCCCCGAAGTGGACACTTCCGCTTTCCCGCCGCTCTCGCTTCTCGGCAACGCCGTCCACGTCGCGTCCATCGCCGAAAAGTCAATCGCGCCTTCTTCGCCCGCCGACAACACGCTCTGCATCCGCTTGCACCATCGCACCAAACTCTTCTTCTGCTTCAACTGACCGGAGGCCATCATCTGTTTCACTTTCTCGCGCACCGCGCCAAACAAAACGATATCCGCTAAAGTCACTCGATCGTTCGCAGCGACGTGAGACTTCGTCTTCAAGTGCTCGTTCAGAGACTCCAAAGCCTGTTCGCAATCGGCGTCGAACTCGACGCCGGTGTAGGTGGTGTTCACGGCGGCGAGCCAATCATCGATGGCGAGTTTTTCCGCATCCGTCGCGCCGAGGAGTAAAGACGCGTCGTCTCCGTCTCCGCACAGCGCTTTGGCGACCGGAACGAGACCTTCAAACGACGCTTTGATGTCGTCGGCGGCGTCGTCTCGATGATATCGCGGCGGCGTCGATGGATTAGTTTTGGAATCGACGACGACGACGACATCGGAGGAGGAGGAGATGTTTTTATACGCGCAGAGGAGCGCGATGGTTTGCCCGGCGGGCGAGGACGCGTCGCAAGTGACGCGAGGAGATGACGACATGTGCGTTTCGTGGACGCGCACGTGTGGTTCTTTTTTGGGGGGTGTTTCCTGATGATAAAAGTGCTCGCGCGTACGTGTGCCTCGTTTGTGACTTGTGACGGACTCACGAAAAAAAGGTGCACCCTTTACTACAAAATACGAAAAGGCGAGACGCGAACGCGCACAGATCAAGAGAGAAAGAATTATTATTATTCAAGTTTTATGATGATCATATATATATATATTCCAAATTAAGCTAACATAAACACCCCCCAACTCTCTCTCTCTCTCTCTCGTCGCGTCGGCGCGGTTTTCGCTCTCTCGAGCGCCCACCGCGTGAAACGCGCGATTGATCGTATACTAAAAATTTAATACATGATGAAAAATATGTTTAAACGTTTAATATCTGTAGGCAGCCGGCTTGAACGGACCTTCAATCGGGACGTTAATGTACGCGGCTTGTTCCGCGGACAATTTGGTCAACTTGACGCCAATCTTTTCCAAGTGCAATTGGGCAACCTTTTCGTCCAAGTGCTTCGGCAAGACGTACACCTTCTTGTCGTATTTGCCAGATTTGCGTTCGTTCCACAACTCCAATTGCGCGATGCACTGGTTGGTGAACGAGCAAGACATGACAAAAGACGGGTGGCCAGTGGCGCAGCCCAAGTTGAGCAAACGACCTTCGGCCAAGACGATGACGCCGTGTCCGTCCGGAAATTCGTATCTGTCGCATTGCGGCTTGATGTTCATGCGCTTGGTGACAGCTTCCAAACCAGCCATGTCGATTTCGTTGTCAAAGTGACCAATGTTACCAACGATGGCGTTGTTCTTCATGTTCTTCATGTGGTGAGCCATGATGATGTCCTTGTTACCGGTGGTGGTAATGAAGATGTCGCACTCGCCGACGACGTCTTCGAGCGGGGCAACTTGGTAACCTTCCATCGCCGCTTGCAACGCGCAAATCGGATCAATTTCAGAGACGATGACACGGCCGCCCGCCGCCTTCAAAGACGCGGCGGAACCCTTGCCGACGTCACCATAACCAGCAACCCAGCAAGTCTTACCGGCAATCATGACGTCAGTGGCTCTCATGATACCGTCCGGCAAAGAGTGTCTGCAACCGTACAAGTTATCGAATTTGCACTTGGTGACGGAGTCGTTGACGTTGATCGCCGGGAACAACAATTCGCCCGCCTTTTGCATTTCATATAACCTCTTGACGCCAGTGGTGGTTTCTTCGGAAACACCAACGCACGTCTCGACGATCTTGTGCCATCTCTTCGGGTTAGTCTTCAAGTTGGCCGCGATGATGTTCAAGACGCACTTCATTTCGGCGTTGTCCGTAGTGGACGGGTCCGGGACCGCACCGGTGGCTTCGAACGCCTTTTCGGCCTTGTAACCTTCGTGGATCAACAAAGTCGCATCGCCCCCGTCATCAACGATGATGTCGAGCGGCTCATCGCCCCAGTTCAACATTTGGTCGGTGCACCACCAGTACTCCTCGAGCGTCTCGCCCTTCCAGGCAAAGACCGCCGCGGAGTCTCTCGCAACCGCCGCCGCGGCGTGGTCTTGCGTGGAGAAGATGTTGCACGAGCACCATCTGACGACGGCACCGAGCTTAACCAAAGTTTCGATGAGGACCGCAGTTTGGATGGTCATGTGCAACGAACCGGAGATGTTCGCGCCTTTGAGCGGTTGGCTCGGGCCAAACTCGGAGACGCAGGACATGAGACCCGGCATTTCAACCTCGGCGAGTTCGATTTCCATGCGACCGAAATCGGCTTGGGCCATGTCGCGAACCTGTCGTGTGTATTTTCGGAACGAACGAACGTTAAAGGGGGAAATGAGAGAGACGCGCGGTGAGCACATGTTTGTGTTTGTGCCTACGAAGCGTTTTTGACAGACACACACAAAACCAAAAAAAAAGGGAAAAAAAGCTGACGTTTCCCCTTGCGATGAAAGAAAAAAACGCGCGCTCGACGAGATGCCGACTTTTTTGTTCCGACGCCGCCGGCTCCATCCAATCCCCTAAAAAACGCGAGATTACGTCACGCGTTCGGACGATTTCACTTCTCCAGAACGCGAAAGTCGTCTCGTTCCGAACGATTCGCCTTCGCGTCGAGAAGAGGGGCGTCTTTGGCGCGATTTTGATGGATTTTTTTTTTGCGCGCGAGCGGCTGTGAACGACTTTCGCCGTCGCTTTTTCTCACAGGTGCGTCTCTTCCCGTGGTGTGGGGGGGAAATCTTTCCCTTCTT
>Ga0181594_10004534_pt1 | contig 12335 bp, 13 predicted proteins | sample 071ome_18_FD_145603 | JGI IMG/M metagenome (GOLD analysis project Ga0181594, IMG submission 145603) | Coastal salt marsh microbial communities from the Groves Creek Marsh, Skidaway Island, Georgia - 071413BT metaG (spades assembly) | ecosystem: Environmental > Aquatic > Marine > Intertidal zone... | reverse complement strand
TGTGACATCCCCTGCAACTGGTTCCAGTGCCAGGAGAATTCCATTGACCCGGTGCATTTCGAATGGATGCACGACAATTGGAGCGTGCGGTTGCGTGGTGAGGGCGAGCCTTATTCAACCAAGCACCTGAAAGTCGACTTCGAGGAATTCGAATACGGTTTTGTCTACAAGCGCGTTCGTGAAGGCCAACCCGATGACAGTGCGCTGTGGACGGTCGGCCGGGTTTTCCTCTGGCCGCTCGGATTTTATCTTGGCGGTCATTACGAATGGCGCGTTCCGGTTGATGATGAAAACACGCTCAGCGTTGCCTGGTTCTCCTATCATGTTCCAAAGGAGCAGGAGCCATACGAGCAGGAAAAAGTCCCGACCTGGTTTGCGCCGATCAAGAAGGAAGACGGCCGCTGGATCGACAGCCACATTATCAACCAGGATATTATCGCCTGGGTCGGACAAGGCATCATTGCCGACCGGACCAAGGAAACCCTGGGCGCAAGCGATCGCGGCATTTCGATGATCCGCAACCGGTTTTTCGAAGAACTGGAAGCAGTCAAGCAGGGTAAGGAGGCCAAGGGGATTATCCGCGATCCCGAGAAGGCGAAATTCGTCGATTTGCCTAATGCAAACGCGAACATCTACCGGGACAGCCAGCCGCGCGAGGCCTACCTGAAGGATCGGCAACTGGCATCGCGCCTCAAGCGTTTCCCGTTCCTGATTGGCCAGCCCGATCACGTGCGCGAAGAATTTTGCCGCGCGGTCGGCATTGACCGGGACGGAAACTTTCTTGACGAGCCGGCCCGTGAGCCCGCCGAATAGCGGACACGACCGGTTTAATCGGCTCCGTTCCCGGTGGCGGGGGGCCGGCGCGCCGATACACTGCCGATACGCAGATCCTGCATCGACAGGATTTCGAAACGCCAGTCATCGGTCTCTACGATGTCGCCGGTCTCGGGTATCCGTCCCAACAAGGTGATCAGATAGCCGCCGAGGGTTGCAAAGCCGCGGTGCTCCGGCAGGCGGATACCAAGCAATTCGGCGGCTTCATCCACCGGCATTTGTCCCGCCAATCGCCAGCTGCCGTCAACGTGTTGTTGCGCCGTTTGTTCACGCGGCAGCGTATCTGAACGAAATGCGCCGGCGATCGCATCAAGGATGTCGGCCGGGGTGATGATGCCTTCGAAATTGCCGTATTCATCCCTGACGATCGCCACGGGCACGCTTGAATTTCGCAACAGGTGCAAAGCCTGGAGTGCGGAGGCTGAATCCGGTACCGCCGGCGCCCTGAACATGTGTTTGCGCAAAAATTCCTGGCCTGCCGCCGCGGCGCCGTCCGTCGGCCCGCCTGCAAGCACGTCGCGCGCCCGGATGGCGCCAATGATGCGGTCGGGGTTTCCGTCGGCGACAAGAACAATTGAGTGTGTCGACGACCGGATTTGCTGCAATACGGTGTCGCGATCTGCTTGAATATCGATTGGACTGATGTCGACGCGGGGCGTCATGACCGAACGCGCGTTGCGGTCGCCGAAACGCAGGACCGCCGCGATCATCTCCCGTTCATCGTCCGCGATAACGCCCGTGCGGGCCGCCTCGGCAATCAGTGCGCGAATTTCCTCGTCGGTGACACGGACTTCACCTTCCGGTGTTGCGCCAAGCATGCGAATGACCAGCCGTGCCGAGCTGTCGAGGAGCCAGACCATTGGCGCTGCGGCCTTTGACAGGAGCGTCATCGGACGGGCCATCGCACATGCGAACGGTTCAGGATTTCGCAATGCCAGATGTTTGGGCACCAGTTCGCCAATCACCACGGAAAAATAGGTAATCAGGCCAAGGACACTGGCATAACCGGCCGGTTCCGCCAGCCAGCGTTTCAAGCCCAGCTGGTGCAGCCAGGCTGCGACATCGGCCCCGAGTGCAGCGCCAGAGAAAGCGCCTGCAAGAATGCCGACCAGCGTTATGCCGATTTGAACCGTCGACAGGAACCGTCCCGGTTGCTCGAGCAGGCGCAAGGCTGCCTGCGCGCCCCGGTTGCCGGTTTCCGCAAGTGCGTCAAGCCGGGCCTTGCGCGAGGACACGATGGCGAGTTCCGACAACGCAAACAATCCGTTGCAGATGATGAGAATTGCGGCGATGGCAAGTTGGAGCACGATTAATCTTTAACTCCCCTGGGTCAGCGCGCGCAATAGTGGACATCTTGAAGCGCACAATTCTGGCCGCTTCCAATGAGTGGGGCATGCTTGCCGTCAAGCCCTGATTCGACTGATTGCGAACGGACCATGATTGCCGGCAGCACCGCGCAGGAACGCCTGTCGCCGGTCGCTTGCTGCCGGCTGGCAACCGTGTTTGCCCGGTGGACCCATGCCCGCACCGCGGGGTCTGCGTAAGGCAGGCAGTTTACTTGATAGGCACATCGGCGGGCCGCAGTAAACTGGAAATACATTGCAGCGGGCTTTTCCTACCGCCCTGTTGGCGTGGCCCGCCTGCCGACAAGGGCGAACATCAGAAGGAGATCGCTGGAATATCCGGGACAAGCACACGCTTCATGGGGATCTGCTGACGGAATTCTTCCGCGAACCCGTCATAATACTTGTTGATCAGGTCGATAAGTTCCACGCCGGTCATCAACTTCAAGTTGCCTTTCGTTTTGGCGAAGTCCTGCGCGGACGATGTATAATTTCCGGTCGCAACCATTATGCCGACATCGCGCTCTTCCACCATCGCGTAGAACGCTTTCACGCAATCCGCATTGATATTTGCGTTTCGGCATTTGACCTGAATTTTCAATATCGGCGGTTCGATTCCAAGTTCGTCGCGATGGGCGACGACATCGACACCATCGTCCTTCACGCCGCGCGTCGTTTGGGCGCGATATCCCATGGCGCGAAACAATTCCGCGACAAAAGGCTCCAGCAGCTGGCCTTTCAGCGCCGATTTGATGCGGCTGACGATGTAATCGTTGGTTGTTTCACTGATGTCGAGAAGGGCCGTATCGGGGTTTTCTTCCAATTGCTCGCAGTGGCGCAGAACCTCGTAAGGGTCGTCTGGTTCAAAGCGTTTTAGAAATTCGAGTGCAAACTCGCGCACCCGGAACAGGTTGAGCGTGGAACCGATCTCGTAAAGCGCGCCAGGGGAAAACTCGTCGCGGCTTGCGCTCCCGATCCACTCCACCGGCCGGCGGTGAGCGAAATGTTCGCATCCTTCCGGATCGTAAAGGTAGGGGCCCGTGACCTTGCCCCAATGCAATGTCCTGTCGGTCTTGCGCGGATAGATGACCCGGTCTCCGATCCGGACTTCGTGGACGAAGCGATACATTTGTCCCGCGTAGGCCGGCGCCGACGCAGCGTCAGGCAACTGGCCAAACTGGGCAAGCTGATCTTTGAACGCGCCGCGTACCGGCGGCAATTTTCCAATGTCGTCATCGATTGCAATTGAACTGATGGCAATTTGGTTTTGATTCAAAAATATAGTGTCAGCCTGTCCGGCGCCTCCGGCGCGCACAGCCCATATCCTGAGCATATTCATGGTAAACCTCGAACGTGTCTATTTCCGTTACGGTAACAGCCAAGATCGAAGGGAGATTTAAGATAGTTACTCGAAATTTCGTTACAATTGTTAAGTAATCGGTAAATTCCGGGCGGCTGCGTTGCGCCCTGCGGCTAGTCTCTTTTGAGTGGCTTGTAGGTGACAGTAAGCAACAGCGCCAGCAGGCTGGCGCCCAGCATGATGGCAAATGCAATCGTGTATGTACCGGTGGTGTCAAAGGCGGCGGCGCCGAGCCAGGCGCCGGCGCCGCCAAAAATATGATGGGTCATGACGATCAGCCCGCCGATGGTGCCCAGATTCTTCAATCCGAAAGAGTCCCGGATAAACAGCACCGTAAGCGGGGCGGTCATGAGAAATGTGACGCCAAAGACGATCGCGAAAATCATGATCGACAATGTTGACTGGTCCAGCGCGACGAGCACGAACACCGCGGCCCGCGCGGCGAACGCAATGGCGGTTCCAAACACCGGGCCTTTCCGGTCGCCGAGGGCGCCTGCGGCGATAACCCCGATCAGGCCGACAACCCCCATAAACGCCAGCAGGTTTCCTGCGAGCAGGGTATCGAGTCCGCGATCCTGGGCAAAAGCTACGACATGGGTTGATACGAAGAAATCGTTCAGGCCGCAGATTGAGTAAATTACCATCAAAATCCAGAACTGGCGGGTGCACATAGCTTCGGCGAGCGTCATGCCCTCGCGCGCGGGCCCGGATTTCTCGTTTCGTACAGCTTCGGCGCCCGGTGATCCGTAGAGAATAAATGGCAACAAAACGAAATGCGTCAATCCGACCCACACAAACACGGAGCGCCAACCGATTGTAACCAGCACGGCGGCCAGGATGGAAATTATGACCAATTGACCGACACTCATTCCGGACGAGGCAATCCCGTTGGCAAACCCGGCATTCTGCGGGAAGGCGCGGGTCACCATGACGCCGACGGGCGACATGGCCGCAATGCCGTTGGCGAAGGCGTAAATAACGCCGTAAATGACCAAGACGTGCCAGGGCTCTGCAACCTGGCTCATGGCCATCAGGCAAAGTCCGCTGATCCCCAGTCCCCAGCCGAAGATCTGCCGCAGGTTCATGGTGTCGGCCATCCGCCCGCCGGCGAACATTGCAAACGCGGTAACGACCTGGAAAACGCCAACCGCCTGACCGATGTCGGTTCGTGTCCAGCCCAGTTCGTCGACCATTGGTTTGAGTGTCAGGCCGATCGAGAAACGCGCGCTGCTGATGAAAAGTGCAAGAAACCCGGCAGCCAGTATCAGGCCGGCGCTACCGGAAAACATCTTTCTCAAACTCATGTGGTTCATGTCCGAAAAGCGCCCGCGGGCCGTGCGCTGCATTTGGTATAGTCTAGTATCCTTTGCCCTCTATTGAATGAAAAGGAAAGGGGTATGCTGCAAGAAGGTGGTTGTAGATTTTTGAATAAATTGCTATTATAGGTTGTAGGAATTATTTGACAAAATATAGGTATAAAAGCATATTTTCGCAATGATCCGTGCGGCGAAAATCTTTCTACAGTTTGTTAGCCTTGCTTCCGGCAGGTTGGCCGCCGCCGTGTTGATTGCCCTGGGCCTCATCGGCCTGAGCGCCGGCGGCGCCCTCGGATTGAATCGCGGCGGCTCCGGCGGGAGCGGTAACGGGCCGGATCGTGCTGGCAGCCACGGATACGGCCAGTCCCGGAACGTTGCGTCGATCCCGGCCGGCTGGCGCGGGTTGCGCCGCCAGCGTTTGGCCGGCCCCTACCCTGTGCGTGTGGTTGCCGTCGTTGACGGCGATACATTCGTGGCGCGTGTAGCCGTGTGGCTGGGGCAGGAAGTCGTGACGAGAGTGCGTCTGCGCGGTGTCGATGCGCCGGAGATGAATGGCCGATGCGAAGCGGAGAGCCGGCTCGCGCGCGAGGCGAAGCAAGTTCTCGGCGAATTTCTGGCAAGCGGTGCGGTATTCCTGCGTGACATTGGAACCGGCAAATACGCCGGGCGCGTTATCGCCCGCGCCTATGTGGCCGGGCGTCCCGGCGGCCTGTTGAATGAAAAGCCATTGGAGGCAGGAGCCATGCTGCTCGCAGGCGGATATGCGCGTCCGTATCGCGGAGGCCGCCGAAACAGCTGGTGCGGCGCGTCCGTAAGCTCCTGGCATTGAATCCGTTAGTCGCCTCTTGCGTATCGCGCCGGATCGATCTGGATCCAGATTGCGCGCGCCTTGGCAAGGACTTCGCCCTCGCTGTTGAAAATCGCTGTACCGGCGAAAAATTTGCGGCCGTCCTGCCCGATGCGCCAACCGGCAACGAGGCAATCGCTTCCTGCCGCGGGTAGCTGGAAAATCCCGGCATGCAATCGTCCCAGCAGGGCCATCAGCCCTGGTTGCAGCAGGCCGAAATACCCCGGGCAATCAAGCGCCGCCCAGACAAATTCGGGTTTAACCAGGCCATCGTCTGCGGCAAGCGCCGGATCCGGCCTCCAGGGTGCTGCAGCGATCTGTCGGTTCCCATGCGGGCCGGCAAATATGCGCATGCCATCCTCTGCGGGCCGTCCTGTGCCGCAAACGAAACAACCGGGGAAAATGTGTTTGTCAAAGCCCGCGTAGTTTTCCGCCGCGGCCTGCGCTTCGGGCCAGGACGGCGCAGCCGGAACATCGAGATCAAGCGGAGCCGACACGCCCCGGGCAATGCACGTCGCACCGTCGAACAATTGTGCGCGATCGCCATCGTTTTGCAGAAGCAGGTTTTGCTCCAATGGCGGTGGCGACAAGAGCGTTACCTCAACCGGTCCGATCAGTGCGTTGGCAACAACCCCGCAGCAATAGCCGCCGTTACCGGAATCCGGCGGCCCGCAGAACTGCTTGTCAATTCGGATCGGTATTGCATCCTGGTTCAAGGTCCGGCCCCGCGTTCAATCTGTTGCCGCTTGGATAGTGCATATTGGCGCGCTGCGGATCAATGGGCTAGAACCCGCCTATGAACTCAAGAGCGGAAAAATAACTTGCCGCAGCCCGCGCGTTGTTCAGCCATTTGGCGGAATTGCTGGATGCGGACCTGTATGTCCGCCTGTGGAATGGCGAGCAGATTGCACTGGGCTCCGCACCATCGACCGGTCCGGGCATCGCACTTCGCAGTCCTGATGTTCTTACGCGCCTTCTGCGCAAGCCGCGGTTGAACACCATCATTGAATTGTTCGCAGCCGGCGCGATCGAACTTGAGGGTGGTACGCTTCTGGATATCGCGCACCGGCGCGGCGGTATGCGCACCAAGAGACTTTTCAAACGGCTGAACAAAAGACTTCTGTTGAAGCTCAGCGCTGCTTTTCTGTTCGCCGGAAAATCCGGCGCGCGCGACAGCCATGCCTTTTCCGGAGCAATTGAGACTTCAGTGGAAAGAGGTCGTGACGACAGCGCGCTGGTCCAGTTCCATTACGATTTGTCCAACACATTCTATTCGCCGTTTCTGGACGAGCGCATGGTCTACACCTGCGCCTATTTTCCCGACTGGAACGCATCGCTTGACGAGGCGCAACACGCAAAGCTCGATATCGTCTGCCATAAACTGCGCTTGCAGCCCGGCGAGAAATTTCTCGACATAGGATGCGGCTGGGTCGGCCTGGTAATTCATGCAGCGCAGAATTATGGCGTCCATGCTCACGGCGTAACCCTGTCCGAGGAACAATATGCTTTTGCGCAGGACCGTGTTTCGGCCCTGGGCTTGCAGGACAAGGTGCATGTCGAGCTGAAGGATTACCGTCACATCGATGCCTGGGGCGCCGACGACAAGATCGCCTCGGTTGGCATGTTCGAGCACGTCGGCATAGACAACCACAGCGCCTATTTCACACAAATGAACAGCCTGCTGCGGCCGCGCGGATTGTACCTGCATCATTCGATCGCCCGGCCCGGCAAACGCAACATGAAAAAATTCCGCCGCAAGCGGTCCGAGTACAAGGCGCTGACAACCTATATATTTCCAGGCGGGGAACTCGATACGCTGGGCATGTCGCTAAATGGACTGGAAAGTCACGGCTTTGAAGTGCACGACGTGGAAGCGCTGCGTGAACATTATCAGCGCACCTGCAAACTCTGGACTGAACGCCTGTATGAAAACCGGGAAAAGGCGGCGGAAGAAGCGGGTTGGCCGAAGACAAGGCTCTGGCTCTTGTACCTGGCCGGCTGCTCACTCGCATTCGAGCGCAGCGCGGTTGGCATTTTTCAGACGCTGGCGTCGAAAAAAGACAAGGGCCCGAGCGGACTGCCATCCACCCGGACCGGATTGTATCAATAATTGCGGTTTGCTGTCGCTCAGCCGAGCTTGGCGAGGGTGCCGGTTTCTTCCGCCAGGAGATAATAGAACGCAACGCGGGACTTGGTATTGTCGCCTTTCATGCGCTCGCAGACGCGTTTGATCGCGGCATCGTCCGAAAGGCCCAGTTTCTTCTTCGAAAATCCGTCGCGAACGCGCGCCAGCTCTTTCGGATCCGAGCAGGACACCAGTGAGGAATCCTTGTTGCGCAGGGCAATGCCAAGATATTTCTTGATTGCGGAAACTTTCGCTTCGTCGGCGGACGGCGCATATTTTTTCATATCGCCGTCATGATCAACACCAGCTGTCATAATTCAGCCTCCGCCTTGGTGGGAGCCTGACACCGAAATCCCGCGTCTTTCAAATTCCGGCAAATCAACTAATGCCACTGTCCAGGAGCATTAAGGCAGAATGATAGCAGATTCGCGCGATAATCAAGTGCACCAAGCCTGCAAAAGCCTGATTATCTGCGGAAATCGCGGAATATTCTCGAACTCAGGGGATTGAAAGGACCCGTGCGCCGATATGTACGCGGTTGTAAAGGTCGATAACATCCTCATTGTACATGCGAATGCACCCGAATGAGGCCGCCGTCCCGACGGAGCGCCGCATTGCCCGTGTCGTGCCGTGAATGGCGATTTCGCGCCGCGCCAGGGTGATTGCTCGTGCGCCCATCGGGTTTCGCGGCGATCCGCCCGGGATCACATCCGGAATCCGTGGATTCCAGCGCTTTACGGCGGCAGGTGGCGACCAGGCCGGGCGTACGAATTTCCCTTCGACATGGGTCCAGCCACTCCAGGCTTTGCCACGGCGCCCGATCGCGACCGGGTAGCGGATCGCGCGGCCATCGCCCAGGGAAAGGTAGAGTTTTCGCTGGCGCTGCACGATGACAATGGTTCCAGCCGGATAAGCCGTTGAAAATGAAACCAAACGCCTCGCTGCCTCGGTGCTTGTCACGGCCCCCTGGGCAAACATGAAAGCAAGCGAAAAAGCCCCAAAAACAGCAGATTTTGCAAATATACCCATGCAACACCCCGGAACTTGTATCAGACCGTGCCTGCTCAGCGCACCGACCGCGCCAATTGTAACAAAGAATCCCGGTTTCGGATCGGCAACCTCGGAGCAAGGTAAATTCCCGGCAAAATCGTTGATGGTCGGACCGGTTTCGTGCTTGGCTTGATCCCTCGGCAAACCGGATCTGGGTTTCATGGCAAAACAGCCCGACGATTATAAAGCGATGTGTGCCCGCTTTCGTGCAATCCTTGAAGCAGAAGCGGCTGAAACCGCGGCCTTGCTGGAGGCCACGGAGGGTGATAGCGCGCCGGTAGAGCTTGATCAGCAGAACACCGGCAGGCTGTCGCGCATGGACGCCATGCGCTCGCAGGCGATGGCCAGCGAAACCCGCCGTCGCCGCGAAATGCGCTGTCAGCAGATTGATGCGGCGCTCAAGCGAATAGACGAAGATGAATACGGTTGGTGTGCCGAATGCGGCGAATTCATTGGCGAAGGTCGCCTCGAAGCCGATCCGGTATTTCATCTATGTGTGAAATGTGCCGGCCGCGGCTGATCCGAGCCAGCTATCGCAGCGCTTTTTCGATTGCCGGAAGTAACCGCTTTTCCAGCCCTTGTGGCGATATAGGACCGATAAACTTGTATACGATCGTGCCATCGCCTTTGACCACGAATGTCTCCGGCACGCCATAGACCCCCCAGTCTATTCCGGTTCGGCCATTCGTATCGGCGCCGATGCGCGAATACGGATTGCCCAGCCCGTCCAGGAAACGCTTGGCGTTGGCGGGCTGGTCCTTGTAGTTGAGGCCGAAAATTCTGACTCCCTTGCTTGCCAGACTCTTGTTTTGCGCAAGCTGCATCAGTTGTGGATGCTCGTCGCGGCACGGACCGCACCAACTCGCAAAAACATTGACGACCGTTACGTTGCCCTGCCGCAGGCTGGCGTCATCAAATCCGGGAAGTCCCGTCCCGGCCAGCGCCGGAAGCGAAACCTTCGGCGCCGCCTTGCCAATGAGTGCCGAAGGCACCTGCGATGCATCGAAGCCGAGACGGCTGAGGAACAAGGCGCTAAGGCCAAGAAATAGCACCAGCGGGACCAGCGCCAGCCAACGCATGGCTGAACCGCGTGGGCGGGTATCGGTTGGTTCACTCACCGGAATCGCCGTCCCGGGGCGGAAATTTCGACAGCGCGCGGCGCAATCGCCGGTAGTCGGCGATGATGTACAAAATCAAGGCGGAAACAGCCACGCCGGTTACGGCATAAGCGGCGGCGATAAACCCGGCATGCTTGCCCATCACGCCTCCTGCGGCTTCGCCTGTGCGGCTGATGCGCGGATTTCCTGCGCCGCCAATATCGATTGCCGCCGCAACCGCCGCCGCAGGATTTCATTTCGGGTCGCCATCAAATGCAAGGTGACGAACAGGAAGGTGAAGGCGACAGCCATTGTTAACAGGGGCCATAACATCGACCAGTGGATCGACGGCCCGCCAAGCCGCATGACGGACGCCGGCTGGTGCAATGTGTTCCACCAGTCAACGGAGAACTTGATAATCGGCAGGTTGACCACGCCGACAAGTGTCAGGATGGTTGCCGCCTTGCCGGCTTGCGAGGGCTCTTCGATGGCGTGCCACAACGCGATCAAACCGAGGTAGATGATAAACATGACAAGCACCGAGGTCAGCCTGGCATCCCACACCCACCAGGTACCCCACATCGGCTTGCCCCACAGCGAACCCGTGACCAGGCAGATCAGGGTGAAGATTGCGCCAAGCGGCGCGGCGGCCTTTTGCGCCGCATCGGCCAGCGGATGACGCCAAACCAGCGTGCCCAGGGCCGACAGCGTCATGATCGCATAACAGAACATCGCCAGCCAGGCCGAGGGAACATGGATATACATGATCCGCACCGTGTTGCCCTGCTGGTAGTCGGCCGGAGATGCGAGAAACGCGCCGTACAATCCAAGCAACGCGAGCACTATCGTTGCTGCCGCGGTCCACGGTATCAGCGCATTGGCCAGCCGGAGAAAATTTGCGGGGTTGGCGAAATTCCACATGAGCCAGATGTATGGCCTTGCCAGGCGAAAAGCAATTCGCGGATTGCGCCGTCATGACGCCAGATTTCAGCGCCTGCCGGCGGCAAAACCTGTAACGATGCCGACGACCTTGGCGTCGAGCCCGTTGAACCCGTGATGGGCGCGCGCACCGCACAGCCGACCACGGCTGCGGCCACCAGAGAGCCACACGATCCGGGCCCGGCCGCGCGCCCAGCGAATAAACGGCGCAACGCCGGCAGGCAAAGTCACCCGGCAGGCATCGTTGCGATGGTGGATGACCAGCGTCGGCGGCAGTTTCGAGGCTGAGCCGACAATGGAGGCCACGTTTTCGTAACCGCCGGATTGGCGGGTCAGGAATCCCGCGCTCAACACCAGCCTGTCCGGCCGGGCGCCGGCGCGAAGGCCGTAAGCTGCACGGAGCGTCCCGCGACTGGTTGCCACGACCGTCACCGGGCGTTTGACCCTGCGCATGTAGGTTACCGCGGCAGGCAGGGACGAGGACGAATCCAGTACCAGCACCGCCCGTCCGCGCCGGACATAGGCCATGCGTGTCCTGGTCAACTGGTTACCCCGCAAGCCGGTGATTGCTCCATCGGGCGTGGCCCCGATATAACCGTTTCCGCCGGGCATCAGGATGATGCTGCCTCGCGGCTTGCGCGGCGTGATGAGGACCGATGTGCCGCCGCCTATGGATAAGGCTTGATGCTTTTGTGCGATGGCTGCGCCCGGTTCGCAACAAACAGCCGCCGCAATGGCGAACGCCAGCGCACCGGCGCGTATTGCATGGTAAACAGACGCCGCCATCGTAAATTTCCATTGATTGTACAACGGTCTCAATCCGGATTCGGATGAATACGCTGCCCGCCCCGATTGTAGTCTTTCGCCTGGATTGAATCTTCCTGTGCGAAGCGCTGCAGATATTCCAGGCTGCGCAGTTTTTCCACTTCGTAGCGTTCGCGGTGCACCATTTCGACAAGCGGGCGGCGGCTCTTTGGAGTGGCCGCAACCTCCGTGTAACCGACGGGAATAATGTGATAGACGCGCAATTCCTGCGGAATACCCAAGAGGTGTTTGAGCATCAGGCTGAAATAGGGCGAAGCGGAATCGCTGACATATTGTGTCGACAATCCCATGCTTTCGGCCATCAGCATCAATTGCAGCGTTGCATTTGCCAGCCCGGTGAAGAAATGCGATTCCGCCTTGTCCTCGGCGGTGCGCACCGGAAAACACAACGCGGTTCGCGGGTCGCCAAGCACGACAATTTGCACCGGCGCATTGCGCCAGCCGACGCCGCTTACGCTGGTTGTGCCGCGTATCGTGCGTTCCAGTTCCAGCTTGTCGCGCAATTGGTGCTTGTAGATGTCGGCAATCCGGTTGCGCATTACGGCATCGCGGATGACGATAAACTCCCACGGTTGCGCATTGCCTCCGGATGGCGCGGC
>Ga0181594_10004521_pt1 | contig 12352 bp, 11 predicted proteins | sample 071ome_18_FD_145603 | JGI IMG/M metagenome (GOLD analysis project Ga0181594, IMG submission 145603) | Coastal salt marsh microbial communities from the Groves Creek Marsh, Skidaway Island, Georgia - 071413BT metaG (spades assembly) | ecosystem: Environmental > Aquatic > Marine > Intertidal zone... | reverse complement strand
CGCGCTCTCCGACGCTCCTTCGTCGGACTTCGCGGGGCCACCTCGGCCGTCACCCGGCATCCTTCGTGAATCGTGACTGGTCGAGACGCTCACCGGCACCACCTGAATCACCCGACGCTTGGGAGTGTCAAGAAGTCGGACGAAGGCCATTGGGTCTGCCGGCTGAAGCCGGGCACCGATCGCATAGAGCATCTTGTCGAAGACCTCAGTCCCGGGCTTGTGCAGGATCGCGGTGCCGCGGACGGCAACCATCTGCCGGCCCGGCGTCTCCGTCCCGGCATTGCTGACCACCACCGTGACGCGCGGATCATCGTTGAGGCGGGCAACCTGCGGCCGAGTGATGACCGATGCGATCCAGAAGCAGTCATCTTGGAACACGAAACTCATCACAACGCCGGAAGGCCAGCCACCCTCGCGGTTGAAGATGAAAGTGCACTCACTTTGCGTAGCGAGCAGGTGATCCCTGTCCTCGGGCAGCAGTTTGACGCCGGAGAGATCGTCAACGTCGTCGATGCCAAGCCGGCCCATGTGTGCCTCCTCGTGAATCCGCCTTGAATTGATGATATTGGTAGGTATAGATTTCTGCCAGGTTTTTGCCCAATCAGCTCTCGAAAGGGCTAGCGCATGTCGAACTCCCCGGTCATCGTCTCGGCTCTTCGATCCCCGATGGGTAAGGGTAAGGAGGGCGGTGCGCTATCCGGTCTGCACGCGGTCGATCTGCTGTCCCAAGTGATCGGTCAACTGGTCGAGTCCACAGGAATCGAGCCAGGATCCGTCGACGACGTACTCATCGGCTGCGTTTCCCAAGCCGGAGAGCAGTCCGGAACCCCCGGACGACAGGCATGGTTGGCCGCAGGATTCCCCGAGCACGTACCCAGCACAACGATCGAGCGCAAGTGCGGCAGCGGGCAGCAGGCCATTGACTTTGCCGCCCAGGGCATCGCGGCTGGTGCCTACGACATCGCAATCGCCGGCGGCATCGAATCGATGAGCAGAGTGCCGATGGGCAGCAACCGAATGGGAATGGACCCACAGGGACCTCGGGTGCGGGAGCGGTACCCCGATCTCACCTCGCAGGGTGTGGCCGCGGAACTAGTCGCCAACAAGTGGGGCCTCAGTCGGGAGCAACTTGATGCGTACTCGGCTGAGTCGCACAGACGCGCAGGCGAGGCAGCCGATGCCGGCTATTTCGACAACGAGATCGTCACCATCACCACCCCCGAGGGAGCCGTCAGCGCCGACGAGTCCATTCGACGAGGAACCAGCGTCGAGAAACTCTCTACCCTCAAGCCGGCCTTCGCTTCCGCGGAGAACCAGGCTCAATGGCCGGACATCGACTGGAAGGTGACAGCCGGCAACTCCTCTCAGATAACCGACGGAACAGCGGCCCTGCTCCTCATGTCCGAAGAACGTGCCCGGGCAGCGGGCCTCACGCCCCTCGCTCGGATCGTCGCTTCTACGGTGGTCGGCGACGATCCGGTCCTCATGCTTACCGGCCCGATTCCGGCCACCCGTCGCGTACTGGAACGAGCCGGCATGACCATAGATCAGATGGACGCGATCGAGATCAACGAGGCGTTCGCCTCCGTTCCCCTGGCCTGGCAAGCCGAATTCGACGTTGACCCCGAAACCGTCAACCCGGTTGGTGGAGCAGTCGCGCTCGGGCATCCGCTCGGGGCATCGGGAGCCCGAATCGCGACAACGCTGTTGCATCACCTCGAGCGCACCGGCGGTCGCTACGGACTGCAGACCATGTGCGAAGCAGGCGGCATGGCCAACGCCATGATCATCGAGAGACTCGGCTAGCTGCGCGACAATCCACGGCAAGAGTTGAACAGGAGGCACAGATGGAACTCACCGGCGCATCAGCGCTCGTTACCGGCGGCGCGTCCGGCTTGGGTTTGGCAACGGTTGAAGACCTCGTCGCTAGAGGCGTGAACGTGGTCATCCTGGACCTCCCCACATCCAACGGTGCCGAGGTCGCTGCCGAACTCGGCGACCTCGCCCACTTCGCACCCGGAGACGTCACGGATCCGGAATCGGTCGACGCAGCGCTCGACTTGGCAACCAGTCAGGGACCATTGCGCGTCCTCGTCCATTGCGCGGGAAAGGGCGGAACCCTGCGGATACTGGACAAAGAAGGCAACCCAGGATCACTCGAGATGTACCAATCACTGATCGAGTTGAATCTCGTCGGGACCTTCAACGTCCTGCGCCTCGCCGCCGCACGGATGTCGGCTCAAGATCCGGTGGACGAAGAACGTGGCGTGTGCATTCTCACGGCATCGGTCGCGGCTTGGGAGGGCCAGATCGGCCAGATCCCGTATGCATCCGCCAAGGCTGGCGTCGTCGGAATGACGATCGTCGCCGCGCGCGATCTTGCCAAGCGCCTCATCCGCGTGTGCACGATCGCGCCAGGCGTCTTCGACACCCCGATCCTGGCCCGCTTCTCCCAGGAAATCCGCGACGGCCTCGGTGCTCAGGTTCCGCATCCTTCTCGCCTCGGTCGGCCGGAGGAATACTCCTCTCTCGCCATGCAGATCATCGACAACCCGATGCTAAACGGGGAGACGATCCGTCTCGATGGTGCGATCAGGATGAGTGCGAAATGACCGAAGAAAGCCCCGTCCTCGTCGAGCAGATCGACGGTGTGCAGGTCATCACCATCAACCGCCCTGACGCCCGAAACGCGATAAATACCGTGACGGCGGAAGCCATCGGTGCCGCGATGGATGAACTCGATGCGCGCAGCGATCTCACGGCAGGGGTCGTCACAGGTGCCGGAGGCACCTTCTGTGCGGGTATGGACCTGAAGGCGTTTCTCGCCGGCGAACGACCCTCAATCCCGATTCGCGGATTCGCAGGCATTGTCGAAAGACCAAGCGACAAGCCCTTGATAGCCGCCGTCGAGGGCTACGCCTTAGCAGGAGGATTCGAGATCGCACTCGCCTGCGACATCATCGTGGCAGCCAACAACGCACGCTTTGGATTCCCCGAAGTCAAGCGAGGACTCGTTGCTGCAGGTGGAGGCCTGATGCGTCTGCCACAACGTGTGCCATACCACTTGGCAATGGAGTGGGCACTCACCGGAGACATGGTCGAAGCCGAACAGGCCTACCGTGCCTCCCTGGTCACGCACCTGACAGATCCCGGACAGGCGCGAGAGGCAGCACTGGACATCGCGCGCCGAATCGCAGCCAACGGACCCCTCGCCGTCCGCGCCACTAAGCAGATCATCGTTCAATCGCCGGATTGGTCACTGGACGAGTCCTTCGACAAACAGCGGGAAATCAGTCTTCCCGTGCGCGATTCAGAGGACGCCAAGGAAGGTGCACGTGCTTTCACAGAAAAGCGCTCACCCAACTGGCAAGGACGCTAACGGCTCGCTCTCGACCTACTGCGGATCGGGGAACTGCGGCTTCCGCTTCTCAAGAAACGCATTCGCGCCTTCGACCATGTCCGGGCTTCCGACGGCCTGAATGAGCATGCCTAGCCCGGTGCTGAAGGAATCTCGAGCCGCATTCCACCAGATGTTCGAACTGACCTTGGTGATCTCCAGATAGCGCGCACTCAGAACCGAGATTTCCGCCACCCATTCGTCCACCGTCTGCTCGAGGGCATCGTCGTCGACGACGGCGTTCACCAGACCCATCTCGAGGGCTTGCTCCGCCGAATATCGCCGGCACATCATCGCGAGTTCCTTGGCCTTCTTCTCACCGATCTGAACGCCCATGACATTTGTGGCTCCCGTGACTGGAGCACTACCCACGCGCGGTCCCGTCTGCCCGAATGTCGCTGAACGCGCCGCCACCGCGAGGTCGCAGGCGACGACAAGTTCGTTGCCGCCCCCCGCCGCAGCACCGTTGACCGCTGCGATGACCGGCCGCGGACAGCGTCGGATGGTGTCGAACAGGCGTAGTGAGCCTTCGTACATATCTCGCATTGCGCGCTCGGTCGGGTGCGCGAGGGATGTCAGGGCACCACCCGCGCAAAAACTGCCGTCGGATCCAGTGATGACGACGGCTCTCGATGCGGTTGAGTTCTCGATCGCTTCAACGATCGTCGCAGACATCTGCGGATCGAAAGCATTGCGTCGTTCCGGACGGTTCAAGCGGATCCACGTCGCCTGACCGCGCTCGCCTACCTCAACGTCCAACACGTTCTCCCTCAGCTTTCAACCGGGCCCTTCGTGGACCTCGGTTGAGGTCAGTCACCGCGGTTCTTCAGCCGCGGCTTGTGGCGGTCCATCGACTTCCAACCAAGCGCATCATCCGCGATCAAGATCGCTTGAATGTTCGCCGAACCTTCACCGGTCTGCCACAACTTGGCGTAATTCAGGTAGATGCTGATCGGGAACTCGTCACTGAACGCATAGCCACCAAAGATCTCGGCGGCCGACTGCGCGGCCCGATTGCACACCTCACCGGCGAAGAACTTCGCGTGGGTGCTCTCCCGAGTAGCCACGTTCCCGGCGTCGTACTTCTCTGCCGCAAGCGTGACCAGGGCTCTGGCGGCCTCAACTTCGCATGTCATTTCCGCAATGAGTCGCTTGATCATCTGAAACGAGCCAATGGGCTCTCCAAATGCCTCGCGCTCTTGGGCGTACTTGACCGAGGCATCCAGGCACGCCTGGGCGAGGCCCACCTGTCGGGCAGCAAGACACAGGCGTCCGTAGTCCATGGCATTCATCGCGACCTTGAAGCCTTCGCCCTCCGCACCAAGGAGCGCGGATGCCGGGATTCGGACGTCATCCAACGTGATGGAATTCGTCGGCATCAAGGACCCCAGCACCCGACAGGGCACCCGTTGAGTACTGAATCCGGGAGTGTCCGTCGGCACCACAAAGGCGCTCACCCCCCGATGCCCTAGTTCCGGATCGGTCTTGGCGTAGATGATGGCCACGTCAGCAACGTTCGCATTGGTGATCCACATCTTGGATCCGCTGATGACGTAGTGGTTCCCATCCCGCACCGCCCGGGTGCGCATCGCACCTAGGAAATCGGACCCGCCGTCCGGTTCGGTCATGCCATTACAGCCCAGGAGCTCTCCGGAGATGAGACCGGGAACGTAGCGATCGGCCAGCTCACGGCTACCCCAGTTCGCAATGGTCAGCGGAACCGTTGCCGCCTGAAGGTTCATGGCGGCCGATAGGGGCGGGTAGACCCAGGCCAGATTCTCCGCTACCGCGGCGAGTGCCTGGTAGCCAGCATCGGTCCCACCCAGATCCTCGGGAATCATGCATCCGAAGAAACCCATGTCTCCCATGACTCGGTAGATATCTCGGGGAAACTCTCCAGCCTTCTCCAGCTCCCAAATGCGCGGGCGTACTTCCCGCTCACCGAACTCGCGAACCAGGCGACCGAGTTCCGCCGCCACGCTCGCCTGCTCATCGACCATCGATCCCACAACGCCTGGATCAAGATCGATATCCGCGGCCATGTCACCCTCTCCGGCGGCGCACCGACGGGCTTTACGCCGCTGGAATAACTCGTGCGCACAATTCCTTCTAATCTTAAACATAAATACCACGTGCGGCGATAGTGTTCTGCGTCACGCAACCGAAGCACGTCCACGGGGAGAGGGAAAGGGGCGGGCATGACCGACGAAGAACAACGATGGGTGGCTTCCAACGGCTCAGCGGTGCCACGGGCACCCAAGGCGGCGATGCTCATCGCCCAGCGCATCGTCCGTGACATCACATCGAATGGCATGAAGGCCGGAGATCTCCTGCCCCCAGAAAAAACCATGCTGGAGCAGTACCAAACGGGCCGAGGGACACTGCGCGAGGCGCTGCGATTCCTGGAGTTCCAGGGTGTCATCGCCCTCAAGCCAGGCCCCCGGGGTGGCCCAGTTCTTCTCAACCCCGACGCATCCCACCTCGCCAGCACCGTGGTCCTGCTCATGCAGATGAACCACGCACCGTTTCGCGAGATCGTCCAGGTGCGGTCGGCCCTCGAGCCGATGATCAGCCACCTGGCGTCCCAACGCATGACCGACGAGGGGCTCGACCAACTCAAGGGAACCATCACCCAGATGCGGGAGAACATCGACAACCAGTCGATCTTCCTCGACGCGAATAAGCGTTTCCACGACATCATCGCCTGGTCCTCGGGAAACGTGCTCTTCGGATACCTCGTCGACTCACTCCTTGGCATCATGGATGGGACCGTGGTCGGGATCGACTACCCCAGCCATCGCCGTGAAGCGATCGCATCAGCTCACGAGGAAATCTTCGAAGCGTTCATCGCGCACGACCCAGAAGAAGCACGCGCGCGGATGAAGAGCCACATCGATGCCTATGAGCAATACGTGACAAAGAAATTCCCGAACGTCCTCGACGAGGTCATCCCCTGGAGTCCCCAGAGCGGATGAGTTTGACTGCTTTCCCTTGACAGCCTCGGTGATGCTGATTACGGTCTAATGTAATCATTATCATCAATTGGAGGCCGTCGTGGTCGACGACGCAGCAATCTCCTCGTTCTTCGCCGCTGATCCCGAGTCCATCCGCTGGCCGTACCCCCTGTACGAGTCCTGGCGTGAGGCAGGCAACGGCACCGGGGTGGTCCGCTGGGAGTCCGGCCCGGCGACCCTGATCACCCGATACGACGATGTCAAAGCGATGATGGGCGGCTCGTACCCCATCCTGCAGAACGCCTACCGATTCGGTGAGCTCGCGGAAGGGACAATCGCCCGCCTGCCTCTCGAGCATCACGAGACGTTCTTCAAGGTGCTCGACTTCGAAAGCCTGTTCCTGAGCCGCCACGAGGGTGCGGAACACGCGCGTTTGCGGCGGATCGCTTCTCGAGCCTTCACCGCTCGTCGGATGGAGCAGTTGCGCGATTCGATCCAGCGCCACGTGGACGACCTCATCGACGAGATGCTGGCCAAACCCGATCACGACATGCGCACCGATCTCGCCAACAGGCTCCCGGTCCGGGTGATCATCGATCTGATCGGGGTTCCGCAAGAGGACCGGGATCAGATCTTCGAATGGTCGAACGCGATCGCGCGGCTGTTCTCTCTCGATGAGGACAGCCTCACCGCCGCCGATCAAGCCATCGATGCATTCCGAGAGTACGTCGGAAGGACCGTCGACCGCGTGCGACGAACGGGCGAGGGTCCGGACTTGGCAAAGGTCATGTTGGAATCCCGTGACAACGAGGCCTTGACCGAGGACGAACTCGTCGCAATGTATCTGCTCATCCTTTTCGGCGGCAGCGAGACAACCACCAACCTCCTGGGTAACGGCTTTCTCGCCCTCCAACGCAACCGCGAACAGTGGGACATGCTCGTCGCGGATCAGTCGCTGCTTCGTCCGGCCATCGAGGAAATGCTGCGCTACGACTCACCGCATCACTACCTGCCGAGAGTTGTCGAAGAAGACTTCGAATTGCACGGCACACACCTAAGGAAGGGGCAGACCGTCATCGTCATTCAAGCGTCTGCCAACCGAGATCCACGCCACTTCGACAACCCGGACGTCTTCGACATAACACGTAGCAATATGGGTGACCACCTGTCCTTCGCCTACGGCCCGCACTTCTGCCTAGGCGCAGCGTTAGCCCGCCTCGAGGGCGAGATCATGTTCAGCACACTCCTGACGCGCTTCCCCAACGCCCAACTATTGGACTTCGAACCCTCCTACTCGGGTAGCGCGATGCTGCGGGCGATTCAAGCGCTGCCAACCGACTTCGGCGCCCCCGTTGCCTGATCACGCCTTTGCGTTAGCGCAAGCGGTCGATCACGCGTCACCGAAAGCCACCGCCCTTGTCCACCGCGGGCACGCGTGGACGTTCGCGCAGCTCACCAGCCACATGCACAAGTGCGCCAATCTCCTCCGCGCTGCAGAAATCGGGCCCGGCGATCGCGTGGCGATTCTTGCCACCAATGGCATGCCGTGCGTGGCCGCACTCCTTGGGGCAGCGCGTATCGGGGCAACCGTCGTGCCCATCAACTGGAGACTCTCAGCGCGAGAAATCGCGGAGATCTTCCAGGATGCTCAGCCCGGCTATCTATTCGTTCAATCATCACTGCTGGACAAGGTCGCCGAGTCGACTCGTTGCAGCATCCTTCCGGATCCGACCGACGCACCCGATCGTCTTCCCTGGAACGACTCAGCGATCGCACCCGTCGCTTCCTCATCAGCACTCGACTATCCGACTGACTCGAATGCGCTACAGGTCTACACATCCGGAACAAGTGGCAAGCCCAAAGGGGTTGTGCTCACAAATAGGAACTTGGCAACCAAGGTCGATGGGACCCGCCCACTCTGGGGGCTGACCCCTCGCAGCAGAACACTGCTGTCCACTCCGTTATTTCACGTCGGTGGTCTGAGTTGGCTCCTCGCTGGCCTGGCGGCTGGCTCCACCACGGTATTCGCCGACAGTGGCAAAGGACCCGATCTGGCAAGGCAACTCACCGCGGACACGATCACCCATGCATTCCTCGTGCCGACGCAGATCCGCGACTTGTGCGAGCACCGACCGACCGAGGGACGACCGTTCTCGGATCTGCAGGCCGTGTACTACGGAGCGGCGCCCATGGATCCCGAACTCCGGCATGATGCTGAACGGCTCCTCGGCCGGATACTTCATCATCTCTACGGCCTCAGCGAAACCACGGGAGCGATCACCGAGCTCCCCGCCGACTCACCGCGCCATGGTTCTGCAGGTCGCCCGTACCCCTGGGTCGAAATACAGATACGCGATGCGGATGAGGGCTTACCCGTTCCACCGAACACCTACGGCGAAGTGTGGACTCGGTCCAACCAAAACTGCGCGGGTTACTTTCGGCAATCCGAGGCCACCGCCGATCTCTTCGACTCGGAAGGCTGGTTGCGAACCGGCGATGGTGGCTATCTGGATGCCGATGGGTATCTGTACCTCACCGACCGAGTGAAGGACATGATCATCACGGGAGGCGAGAACGTCTTTCCCCGGGAAGTCGAAGATGCACTGAGAACGCACCCGTCGGTATTGGACGCCGCTGTCGTCGGCGTCTCGGATAGTCACTGGGGTCAGCGAGTTGCCGCTGCCGTGGTTCTGCACCCCGGGTGCCTGTTGGAAACCGATGAACTTGTCGCCTACAGTCGAGAGCAACTAGCCGGGTACAAGTGCCCAACGATCATCCGCGAATACACAGAGTTGCCTCGCAATGCCACAGGCAAGGTCTTGCGCCGCATCATCCGAGAGGAAATGTCATGACTCCACCCGTCCGGATCCTCGGGTTCGTCAACCACATCGCTCCGGTGAGCGACATCGCCAACGAGATCTCCCGGGCTTTGGAGTGGGGAGTGGACGCGATCGTGGCTCAAGGAACCGGGAGCGACTGGGGCCCCTACTGGCTCGGATCTGGGGAGCAACCCGGCGCTGCCCAAGCGCACAACATCGAGCCCTATGTCGAGGCAGCTCTCGAGCATGGCATTCCCTTTATCTTCAGTTTCGGAATAGCCGGGGCAAATACGCATCTAGACCAGTGCCTGAGGGACTTCGATGACCTCTGCGAACGTCGCGGATGGTCCCCTCGGATCGCTGTTGTGCGATCTGAGGTGGACGCCGATTTCCTCGCAGGACACATTGACGCCGGCGCTGAAGTGACCGCCGCCTACTCCGATTCCGGACTCGAAACGCTCGAGCGATCCACGGTCGAACAGGCAGAGCGGATCGTCGCGCTCATCGGACCCGAACCCGTCCAGGCAGCTTTGAGAAATGACGTGGACGGTGTGATCACCGGCCGAGCCCTCGACATCGGCTTGTTCATGGCACTCCCCATGATGCGAGGTATCCCCAAGGCAATCGCGGCCCACGCCGGCAAGATGCTCGAGTGCGGGGGGCTCGCTCTCGAGCCAGGAGACTCCGGGAGAGCGATCTGGGCGAGTCTCGATGACACAGGTTTCGAAGTACGCGCCCTCACTCCCAAGGCACGAGCCAGCATTCGATCCCTCGTCTCGCACACCTTCTACGAGAGATCGCATCCCACCCTGGAACCAAACCCGGGAGGCACCCTCGACCTCACCGAAGCGACGTACACCGAAACACCTCTCGGCGTTCGCTGCGAAGGTGCCCAATGGCGTTCGGCTCCGTACACCGTTCTTCTCGAGGGCGCCCGACGCGTCGGTCATCGCGCCATCTGCTTTCTGGGAGTTCGAGAACCCGAACTTCTGCGGCAGATCCGAGGCTGGACCGACGCTGGAGAAGACGCAGTCCGCACAGCCCCTCGCTTTGCCGAAGAAGCCGCCTCTGGGCGACTCCTCATCTCTACGCGCGTCTATGGTCTCGATGGAGTTCTCGGCTCACTCGAACCCAACACTCACGTGACCGGCCACGAAGCCGGCGTCATGGTGGACGTTGTCGCCGCCACTCCCGAACTCGCGAAAGAAGCTGCCTACTACGCCTTCATCAGACTCTTCATCGGTCCCTATCCGGATCGAAAGACAACTGCAGGTAATGCCGCCGCCCCGCTCATGCCCATCGTCATCCCAGCTTCATCGGTCTACGAATTCTCGATCTATCATCTACTACCACTCGACGATCCCCTGGCGATCGCGGAGATTTCTGTCGAAAGATTTCCGCGCCTAGCCGAGGAGGTAATCCGATGAATCTCTACGAGTGTGCGGCCATAATCCGTAGCAAGAACGCCGGACCGTTCACCGTCACTATCGACCTGTTCTTTCCCGATCAGGACAGTTTCGAGTTGGCCCGCGGATCCAGCCTGCTCACGGTGCCAGGTGTTGCAAAGGCTTACGGCATTGATCAATCGAGTGTTGTCGGCATCTACTGGGATGAGCGAATCCTCGCCGGCAAGGTCTCCGTCCGACGTTGGTCGACGTGCAATGACCCGTGGTGCCCTGACCTCTTCGGGGCGCACTTGCATACGCCATTAGCCCAGGGCGAACTGACACCACAACGTGAAGGAGCATCATGAAGTTCGGGATCCTGCTTACCTCCGTGTATGACGCCAGCGTTGACCCGATTCAACAACGCGATGAGCATGCCGAACTCGTTAGAACCGCCGAGGAGCTTGGCTTCGACTTGATGGTGTGCGGTCAGCACTTCCTCGGTTCCGAGCTGCGCTACTTTCAGCCGATTCCCTGGCTCACGTATATGTCCCAACAAGCGCCGACGATGGACGTGGCTACCGGCATCGTCCTCTTGTCGATGGTCAACCCCGTGGACATAGCCGAACAAATGGCAACCCTCGACGTCCTGAGCGGCGGCCGAGCCATCTTTGGGGCTGGGCTTGGGTACAGCGATCACGAATTCGAAGCCTTTGGAGTTGCCAAAGGCACCCGCGTCAAGCGATTCGAGGAGAATCTCGAGTTGATCAAGGCACTGTGGAGCGGCAACCAGGTTGACTTCGACGGAGAGTTCACCTCCGTCCACAAAGCACTCCCCTCAGTGCGACCAATCCGAGAAGGTGGGATTCCTATCTGGATTGGTGGACAGGCGGCCGGGGCAGTTCAACGTGCAGCCCGAATGGGCGATGCCTGGTACTCGCCGCCATTTCCGACGCACACGCAGCTTGGAGAATTGCGAGCCCTTTTCGATCGAACCCGCGAAGAGAACGGGTTGAGTACCGATACCGACTTTGCCGTTCGACGCGAAGTTCTCATCGCTTCGGATCGCAGTGCGGGCATGGAAGCCGCACTGGAGCGCTACCGCGCACGGTACGAGACCTACCGCAAATGGGGACTGTCAGGGGAGAATACTCCGATCTCCGATAGCGCCGAACTCCGTGCTGACATCGAGGATCATTTTTTCCTCGGACCACCGTCCGTCGTTGCCGAGGAGCTAGTCAAGCTGCGCGACGAGCTTCGGATGAGTCACTTCGTCTACAAGCCGCACTGGCCCGGCCTCTCCCACCGAGACGCCATGGAACAACTTGAACAGTTCGGCACCGAAGTAATTCCCCTGGTGCTCTCGTGAGGATCGAGTCCGGGCAAGTCGCGCTGGTGACCGGGGCGGCAAGCGGTATCGGCGCTGCAATCGCACGGGCGCTCGCCGAACGCGGAGTGCACACCGTCTTGCTTGATGTGGAGCAACCGGCATTGGACGCGACAGTTGCGAGCCTCATAGATAGCGGGACCAGCGCGGAAGGTGTCGTCGTCGACGTTCGTGACCCCATCGCCCTGCAATCAGTAGCCGATTCGATCTACGCACAGCACGGGCGAATCGACGTTCTCGTCAATAACGCCGGAGTCGTCACAGCGCGCCGACCGGTATGGGAACAGTCGTATGAGGATCTGAGGTGGACGTGCGAGGTGAACTACTTTGGCGTAGCCAACGGGATTCGTGCCGTGGTGCCCTACATGGTGGAAGCTGGGGTTGGCCACGTTGTCACGACGTCCTCACTC
>Ga0181594_10004520_pt1 | contig 12353 bp, 6 predicted proteins | sample 071ome_18_FD_145603 | JGI IMG/M metagenome (GOLD analysis project Ga0181594, IMG submission 145603) | Coastal salt marsh microbial communities from the Groves Creek Marsh, Skidaway Island, Georgia - 071413BT metaG (spades assembly) | ecosystem: Environmental > Aquatic > Marine > Intertidal zone... | reverse complement strand
GGCGATGTGCGCCCAGCGATCGTACATGGCCTGGCGATCCTCCAGGGTCTTGCCCGCGTAGTCCTCCATCGACCACCAGCGCGACATGGTCACGCCCCAGGCTCCGGTGACGCGGCGGTGCGCCTCGGCGGTGTAGAGTCGGCCCTGGCGGTCGAAGCAGATCGCGACCGGGTTGGAGAGTTGGTCGGGCGAGGCAAAGACTGCGGCTTGGAAGCCTTCGGGCAGTTTGACGTTGGCCAGGGATTGTGCCTCGGCGGCCTCCGCTCGGGAGAGCGAAACAAGCAGCAGCGACATGCCGAGGAGAACGGCGGTGTTGTTCGATGGGTTGAAGGATCTCAAGACTGCGCATTCTGCCCGCCGCGCATGGTTGCGTCAAACCGGGGGTGAGACGCCGGGTGGGCGTGGCTGTCGTTTCGGGGTGTCGGGGCATGCCCAAGCAAAGGCGGCGTCAGGCCGCCGCAGTCCAAGGCGCTTCGCGCGGCGCCTTGGTTGCTTCCGGTGTTCGGGCGCGCGACCAGCGACCTCCAGCAAATCATTGCGAACTCTCCGTGACCTGTGGCTGAATGTCGCGATGTGGAGTGAAGCATACAACGTGTGGCGCTGCGAATGGCCGCAGGGGCGTGAGGCAGGCGGTTCCCGTCGCGCCCTTGACGCTCCGGAATCAGGATTGCTGCATCGTGCCGGCGCATCGAGTGCGCGGTGGACGTTCGTTTCACTGATACTTTTTGCGTTGCTCGCATGGGCCTCGAATCTTCGGGCCGCTCCGCGGAGGACTCGCCCGTTGGATCCGATCGCCGCCAAGATGGAGCCGGATCGCAAGATTCTCTATCGGACCGTCGGCGATGCGAAGCTGCGCCTGCATATCTTCCTGCCGCCGGGATTCAAGGCGTCCGACAAGCGGTCCTGCCTGTTTGCGATTCACGGCGGCGGTTGGACCGGGATGAACTCGCGCTATTTCTACCCCTTTGCGCATCACTTTGCACAGAAGGGGATGGTGGGAATCAGCATTGATTATCGGTTGGCGAACAAACAGCGAGGCGTCTCGGTGTTCGATTGTGTGAAGGACGTTCGTTCGGCGTTGCGGTATGTGAAGACGCACGCGGCGGAGTTGGGGATTGATCCTGACAAGATTGCCGTCTGCGGCGGTTCGGCCGGCGGCCACCTGGCCTCGGCGACCTCCTTGTTCGACAAGGTGAATCATCCTGGCGACGACCTGAAGATCTCGCCCAAGGCGGCGGCGATGATCCTCTACTATCCGGTGATCGACACCTCGGAAAGGGGCTATGGACAAAGAAAGATCGGGGCGCGTTGGAAGGAGCTTTCTCCGGTGGACAACGTGAAGAAAGGCCTGCCGCCGACGCTGATCTTCCATGGCACGGGCGATGTGGTGACGCCGTTCGAGGGCGCGGCCCTTTTTGTGAAACGTTCCCGCGCCTTGGGCAATGAGGTGCGCATGATCGCCCACGAGGGCGGTGTGCACGGGTATTTCATCTTCGACCTGAAGTTGTTTGAGAACGCGATGCGGCAGACGGAGGCGTTTCTGCGGGAGCAGGGAGTGATGGAGTGATGGAGTGATGGAGTGGTGGAGTGGTGGAGTGGTGGAGTGGTGGAGTGGTGGAGTGGTGGAGTGGCATTTTGCTATTCCACAACTTGGGTGGAATCGTTAGAAAAGATGCTTGGACTACCGATGAGAATGTGGTTTGCGACAGTTTTGCTTTTTGCCGGTGTGTCGGTCGTTGTGGCCGATGGAATGCCTGTGGATAAACCTTGGTCGTTCCAGCCGCTGCGGGAGCTTGCTGCGCCGGAGGTGAAGGACCAGGACTGGGCGCAGACACGGATCGATCGCTTCATCCTTGCGGGCATCGAATCCGCCGGTTTGAAGCCGGCTCCCGCGGCGGATGCGCGGACTCTCCTGCGACGCCTGCAATTTGACCTGGTTGGATTGCCGCCCACATCGGAGGAAGTCTCCGAGTTCAAGACGGCATACGCGCGAAACCCTGAGCACGCGACGCGAGCGGCCATCGATCGTTTGCTTGCCTCACCTCATTACGGCGAACGCTGGGCGCGGCATTGGCTGGATTTGGCTCGTTACACGGACAAGACGGCGTCGTGGTTGGAATCCACCGCAGCGGCCTGGCTATACCGGGATTGGGTGGTGGACGCCTTCAACCAAGACCTGCCCTACGACGAATTCGTCAAACGCCAACTCGCCAACGATCTGATCCCCGGTTCTGATCCGAAGGACAATGCCGCGCTGGGGTTTCTCGGCTTGAGTCCGACCTATTGGAAGGAGCTTCAACTGCCGCCCGACATCATCAAGGGCACGGTTGCGGATGAATGGGAGGAGCACGTGGACGCGCTGGGCAAGACCTTCCTCGGATTGACGCTGGGGTGCGCGAGATGCCACGACCACAAGACCGACCCGATCACGATGAAGGACTATTACGCCATTGCCGGCGTGTTCGCCTCGGTGAAGTTCGCGGATCGTCCGACGATGTCAGAGGAGCTTTGGGCGCCGGTCGCCAAGGCGCGGGGCAGGGTGTCGGGGTTGCAGAAGCAGTTGGCTGATCTGAAGAAAAAGAAGGCCAAGGACCTCAAGGAACAGACGGCGCGCATCAACAAGGAGATTGCTGCGATCAAGGCCGCGACGCCGCACTACAACATGGCGACCGTAAACGGCGTGGCGGAGGCGGCGTTGTTTGTCGTAAAGAATCCCAAGAAGCACGGCACCGTGCTCGACTACAAGATGGGCGAGGCGCGCAATCTGCCCTTGCATCAGCGCGGCGACCCGAACAAGCCGGGCGAGGTCGTGCCGCGCGGCTTCATCGAGGCCTTTGCCAAGCCCGGCGCCGAGAGGCGGATGTTCAAGCAGGGCAGCGGTCGTTTGGAATTGGCCAAAGGAATTGTCGAAGACGCGGCGCCGTTGGCCGCGCGCGTCATGGTCAACCGCGTCTGGACGCATCATTTCGGCAAGGGGCTGGTCGGCACGCCGAGTGAACTGGGGCGCGCCGGCGAAGCTCCGACGCATCCCGAATTGCTGGACGATCTGGCTGTGCGTTTCGTCGCCAACGGCTGGTCGATCAAGTGGCTGCACCGCGAGATCCTCCTGTCCGCGACCTGGCGGCAGGCCTCGGTTGCGCCGGAGTCCGAAACGAAGGATCCCGACAATCGCCATTACGCCCGCATGACGCGTCGGCGGTTGGATGTCGAGGCGTGGCGGGACTCGATGCTTTGGGCGTCTGGTGGATTGGAGGCGGCAGTCGGCGGCGCGTCGGAGGATCTGGAGAAAGCGACTAGTCGTCGGCGCACGATTTACGGTTCCATTCATCGCCGCGACATCAACAAGATGCTGCGCCTGCATGACTTCCCTGATCCCGCCGCGCATGCCGGCAAACGCGCGCGGACGACCACGCCTTTGCAGATGTTGTTCACCTTGAATGGGCCGTTCATGCAGCGGCAGTCGGACGCCTTGGCGGAGCGGTTGTTGGAGGCGGCGGGGAGATTGGTCGAGGCGCGGGTTGGCGTCGCGTATGAGCGGCTGTTTCAACGGGAGCCGAATGAGCGCGAGGCTTCCCTGGCGGCGTCGTTTCTCAAAGGCCGCGAGAACGACCGGAAAGCCTGGGCCGAGTACGCGCAGGCGCTGTTGGGAGGGAATGAGTTCTTGTATGTGGATTGAGATGAAGATTTTTCACCAAGCCCAACCGAAATGCGGGAAGGAATTGGCGCGATCCATGCCGCGTCTTGATCCGGTTTGGTGTCGGACCGTCCCACCGGCTCCACACTTCCTTCGGAATTTGTCGTCGCAGTTGGTTTCCGGCCGTTGCGCTTAATTCAGCCCATGAATTCCAAGTCCATATTCTCACTTTCCCGGCGCGAGCTGATCTCCCGCATGGGCGCCGGTTTGGGTTCCCTCGGACTGGCTTCAGCCCTGCGCGCGGAAGGCGGCAAGCTGGATGCCACGCACTTCGCGCCGCGCGCCAAGCGCGTCATCCACCTGTTCATGAACGGCGGCCCCTTCGGGCCCGACTTTCTGGACCCCAAGCCTTCGCTCACCAAATACGCCGGCCAGCGGCCCGAAGGCGCGGATTTGCGCACGGAGCGCCCGACCGGCGGTCTGCTTGCCGCTCCCTACAAATACACCAACTGCGGTCAGAGCGGCCTGCCCGTCAGTGAACTGCTGCCGCATACCGCGCAACACGCCGACGAGTTGTGCGTTCTTCGTTCCTGTTACACGGACAATCCGAATCACGGGCCGGCGTTGCTGCTGATGAATAATGGCACCATGACGCCCAAGGTCCCGAGCATGGGCGCCTGGATGTCCTATGGCCTCGGCACGGGGAACCAGAACCTGCCCGCCTACATCGTGCTTTGTCCCGGGCGGCCGGTGCGGTTTTCCATTCTGTGGAACAGCGCTTTCCTGCCGGCGAAGCACCAGGGCGTCTACATCAATCATTCCAAGCTTGATCCGAAGCAAATGATTCCCTGGCTGAACAACAGCCGGTTGGACCAAGCGGGCCAGCGAAAGCAACTGGATCTGTTCGCGGCGTTGAATCAGGAGCACCTCGCCGCGCGGGGCGGGGCGGACAATGCGCTGGAAGGGCGGATCGAATCGATGGAGACCGCCTATCGCATGCAATTCGAGGCGACGGACGCCTTTGACCTCGAGCGCGAACCCAAGGCAATTCGTGAGATGTATGGAACCGGCCATTTCGCGAATGGCTGCCTGCTGGCGCGACGGTTGAGCGAACGCGGCGTGCGCTTCGTGCAGGTTTACTACGGCAACGGCCAACCGTGGGACACGCATCGCAACCACGACAAGACCACGCCGACCCTGGCGAGGAACATCGACCAACCAATGGCGGCGTTGATCGCGGATCTGAAGCAGCGGGGCATGTTGGAAGACACCCTGATCGTCTGGGGCGGGGAATTTGGTCGCACGCCGGTCAGTGAGAACGGCAATGGCCGCGACCACAATCCGCACGGGTTCATGATGTTCATGGCGGGAGGGGGAGTGCGCGGCGGTTATGCGCATGGCGCCTCGGACGAATGGGGCTTCAAGGCGACCGAGAAGCGGATGCATAACCATGATTTCCACGCGACGCTCCTGCATCTGCTGGGCATCGATCACGAGAAACTCACCTTTCGCCACGCCGGCCGGGACTTTCGGTTGACGGATGTGTATGGAAACGTCGCGCATGAAGTGTTGGGGTGATATGCGAGTTCCCGTCCGTAGCAGCCGCGTTGGCGAGAGTATCCTATTGGCCGTGTTCTTGGCGGCCCTGTTGCCGATCGCTTCAGGGCAGACAGCGGAAACAGGGACTCACTGGTCCTTCCAGCCCTTGTCTCAACCGGACGTTCCTGAACTTCAAACGTTCAACTCGACTCGAAACCCCATCGACGCCTTCATCCGCGCGCGGCTTGAGGGCGCCGGGCTCCAACCCGCGTCCCGGGCCGATCGACGCACACAAATTCGCCGGCTTTATCTCGATCTTCACGGGCTTCCGCCGACATCGGAGCAAATCCGCTCCTTCGGAACCGATGGGCACGCGCGGGCCTGGGAGCGCCTGGTTGATGAGGCCTTGGCGAGTCCGAGGTATGGCGAGCGTTGGGCGCAGCATTGGCTGGATGTGGTGCGCTACGCCGATACCCATGGCTACGAGGTGAACACGCCGCGGGAGAACGCGTGGCCTTATCGGGACTACGTCATCCGCGCCTTCAACGAGGACAAACCCTACGACCGCTTCGTGTTCGAGCAGCTTGCCGGCGACACCGTGGGTGAGGATGCGGCCACGGGGTTCATGGTGGCCGCGGCGGCGCTGCTTCCGGGGCAGATCGGCAAGGACGACGCGTCGAAACGGCTGGCCCGGCAGGATGCCCTGGACGAGATCATCATCGGAACCGGAGAATCCTTTCTCGGGTTGACCATCGGATGCGCGCGGTGCCACGAACACAAGTTCGATCCGATTTCCCACGAGGATTACTACTCCCTGCAGGCCTTTTTTGCCGGAGTGGAGTATGGGGACCGAAAGATGCGGACCGAGGCGTCTCGCGAACGGATCAAGCAGGCCGATGCCTTGGAGTCGCGGCTCGCCGCCGCCTGGAACCGGGCCAATGCGCTGGAGCCGATCGCCTTCACCGGTCGCACGATCCTGATCGACGACGAGGACCTCGATCGGGTGACGGTCCTGAAGGAGAAGGCCGGCCAGGGAACGAATCCGACCGGGACGAAGCGCGGCTACAAGGACGACAAGGGCGACGCCAATCGCATGCCGAACCTGAGTCGCGCGCGCTACACCTGGTGGAGGCACAAGCCGGGCGAGGATGTGTTCACCTACGATCCCAAGGCAACCGGGCGGTTCCGGGTGTGGTTGTCCTGGGGCGCGCACGGCAGCGGGGTTCATACGCGGGATGCGCGTTACGTTCTGGATGCCGACGGCGATCTGAAGACCCGCGGCGATCAGTCGGAGATTGCGAGGGTGGATCAGTATTACTTCGCCGGCGTATCGAAGGGGGAAACCGAGAAGAAACCGCTTTGGAGCGGCTTGTTCGACGCAGGTGTGCATGAGTTCGGCGCGACGAGCCGCCTGATCGTCCGCGGCGGCGATACGGGAACCGGCGTGACCGCGGATGTGATCCTGTTGCAGGAGGAGAGGGAGAGGAAGAGCGAAGCCGCCCGCCGCCATCCCCGGCTTCGCGAGCCGGTGAATGCCCAGCGCAATGTGGAGAAGGTCCGCCCCATCAAGGCGAAGTTTGTGCGCTTCACCTCCTTCGCCACGATCGACAACGACAGGCACGAACCTTGCATCGATGAACTGCAGGTGTTCACCGCCGACAAAGCGCAGGTGAATCTTGCGAGTTCCAGCCATGGGACCAAGGCGACGTCCTCCGGGAACCGCTCCACGACCGGCAAGCACCAGCTGAAGCACATCAACGACGACGTTTTCGGCAACAGTCGAAGCTGGATCTCCGACGAGAAGGGCAAGGGCTGGGTGCAGTTGGAGTTCCCGGAGCCGGCGGTGATCGATCGCATCGTCTGGGGGCGTGATCGCGAAGGGAAGTTCAAGGACCGGTTGCCGGTGGATTACCGGATCGATGTCGCGATGAAGGAGGGCGAATGGACGACGGTCGCCTCATCGCAGGATCGGGCGCCAATCGGGACGCCGGTCGACAAGATTCAGTTCAAGTTCCGGAATCTCGAGGAATCGGAAAGGCCCGCCGCGGATGATATCTTCGCTGAGGTCACTGCCTTGGAATCGCGCATCAATGCGTTGCGCAAGCCGGACATGGTCTATGGCGGAATCTTCCGTGAGCCGGATGAGACCCGCGTTCTGGCGCGAGGCGACCCGGAGCTGCCCAAGGAAATTGTCGCCCCGAGAAGCCTGCAGGTTCTCGAGCCGATCGGGCTCAAGCGCGATTCCTCGGACACGGAACGGAGAACGGCGTTGGCGACCTGGATTGCCAGCCCGGACAATCCGCTGACGGCGCGCGTCATGGTCAATCGTGTCTGGCAGTATCATTTCGGGACGGGGTTGGTGGAGACGCCGAGCGACTTTGGTCGCAACGGCGGCAAACCTTCCCATCCGGAGTTGCTGGATTGGCTGGCCGGTGAATTCATCCGCGGCGGCTGGTCGGTGAAGCGGTTGCACAAGTTGATCCTGACGTCGGAGACCTACCGCCAGTCCAGTCGCATCAACGAAACGGCGCAGCAGGTGGACGCGGACTGCCGGTTGATATGGCGGTTTCCGTCGCGGCGCCTGGAGGCGGAAGCGATTCGGGATTCCATGCTGCAGGTGAGCGGCGTTTTGAACCTGGCGATGGGCGGGCGGGGCTACAGCTTCTTCAAATCGCGCGGCGGATTGAGCGGCTTCCCGCCGGTTGAGACGTTCGGTCCGGACGAACTGCGGCGCATGATCTACTCGCACAAGATCCGCATGGAGCGCGTGCCGGTGTTCGGCGCCTTCGATTGCCCGGATGCGGGGCAGCCGATGCCGAAGCGCGGGACGTCCACCACCGCGATCCAGGCGTTGAACCTGTTCAACAGCCCCTTCGTGATGGAACAGGCGGAGCGTCTGGCCAAGCGGGTGAGGGCGGACGCGGGCGACGATGCCGGAGAACAGGTCCGGCGGGTCTATGGATATGTCCTGGGTCGCGAGCCGCTCGGGGTGGAGGCGAAGGCGGCGACCGCAGCGGTCCGGCAGCACGGCCTGGCTACCCTGTGCCGGGCGCTGTTCAATTCGAATGAGTTCCTGTTTCTGCCGTGAATGACCAAGCGTTAGTGTGGACGAGGGAATTGAAGGAGGGGCGATTTTTCTGTCGCCCTGCCAGCGCAGCAGGCGCCGCGGCGTTGATCGGGGAGAGCGCAGCGGATTGTTTGGGTGGATTGGTCGTTCCTGCCCCTATGGTCGCCCCTTTGGCGCAACGGCGACAGGAATGCCGCCGCTCCTTGGGTGATGGCGCAGACAGTTTTTCATGGAATAACGCCCGATGAATTCGCCAAGCCAAAACGACCTCACCCACGCCGGGCGCCAATTCCTCGACCGCCGCGATTTTCTGGGACGCACAGGCTTGGGCCTGGGTTCCATCGCGTTGATGGATCTCTTATCCAAGGACGGGCTGCTGTCATCCTCGGCCGAGGCTTCCAGCGTCTCGATTCGCCCGACCGTCGATCCGGCGCGTCCGCATTGGCCGCGCGATCCGCATTATCCGGCGAAGGCGAAGAACGTGGTCGTCATCTTCTGCGCTGGCGCCTGCAGCAACTTGGAGTCCTTCGACTACAAGCCCGAGTTGATCAAGCGGGACGGGATGGCGTTGGAGGGAGGGCCTTCGGTGACGTTTCAAGGGCCGGCTGGAAACCTGGCGCGACCGCAGTATGAGTTTCGTCCCCATGGCCAGACCGGGAAATATGTTTCGGACATGCTGCCGCACTTGGGCGCGCTTTCGGATGAATTTGCCTTCGTCCATTCGCTCACCAGCAAGTCCAACACGCACGGGCCGGCGGAGAATTTCCTGTCGACGGGCTTTGTGCTGGACGGGTTCCCCAGCATCGGCGCGTGGGTGACCTATGCCTTGGGGACGGAGAACCAGGAATTGCCGGCCTTCGTGGCGATTCCCGATCCGCGCGGCGTGCCGCAGGCGAGCGTGAACAACTGGGGCCCCGGATTCCTGCCGGCGGTCTTTCAGGGCACGCCGTTCAATTCGGACAAACCCATCGGCAATCTGGCGCCGCCTTCAGGCGTCGGCGCGGCCGCGGATCGTTCCGCGCGAGATCTGTTGAAGTTGATCAACGACGAGCACCTGGACCGCAATCCCGGCGACGGAGGGTTGGCGGCCCGCATCGCGAGCTATGAACTGGCGGCGCGCATGCAGTTGTCTGTTCCCCGCATCAGCGACCTGTCCACCGAGCCGGCGCACATTTTGAAGATGTATGGGGCGGATGACACCAAGAACGAGACCAAGGCGTCCTTCGCGAAGAACGCGATCCTCGCGCGGCGGTTGCTGGAGAACGGTGTGCGCTTCGTGCAGTTGTTCAACGGGGCCTACGCCACGGGAGGCAGGTTGAACTGGGACGGGCATCAGAAGCTGCGGGAACAATACGACGTGCACGGGCCCGTCCTGGACCAACCGGCGGCGGCGCTCATCAAGGATCTCAAACAGCGGGGGATGTTGGAGGACACCCTGGTCGTCTGGTGCACGGAGTTTGGCCGCATGCCGATGTTTCAGAAGGGCGCCAAGGGGCGCGATCACAATCCTGGCGGCTTTACGGCCTGGCTCTGTGGCGCCGGGGTGAAGCGCGGCGTTAGTTTTGGAGCCACCGATGAGATCGGCTACAAGGCGGTTCAGGATGTGTCGTCGGTCTACGATCTCAATGCGACCATTCTTCATCTGCTTGGTCTGGACCATGAGCGGCTCACTTTTCGACACAATGGCTTGGAACGACGGTTGACCGATGTGCATGGCCATGTGTTGGAGGGGATGTTGACTTGACCCAGGAGCGGCGACATTCCTGTCGCCGTCGGCCTCGCAGAGGTTGAGGTGAGGGGGCGGAGTTGCTTGCGGTGGAAGTTTTTCCCTTGATCGGCTGTATCCCGTTCCGGGCCGATGGCGACAGGAATGTCACCGCTCCTCGGGGAGGTTGCCTCCCACTTTCTCCAACTCCTCGGCAATTCTTCGATCATGTCACCATCACAGAAGCCCGCGGGGGGCGCCGGTCGCTTTTCTTTCCTTTGAATTTGGCCTGTGGACTGGTCTACTCCTGTGAATTCACCATGTGCGGAGAACGTCGGAAGAAATTTATGCGTAATTGGACTGCATTAGTCGGAATGAGCGCGGTCTTGGCGATGCTGGCGGCGGGGTGTCGCAGCAGCCGGGATGCTTCGACGCCGGAGGTTGCGGGGGGCGTCCCGGTGTCCGCGGATGGAGGGGTGTTGGATGCCGAAACGGAGCGGATCCTGGCCCTGGCGCGGGAGAATCGTTGGGAGTTGGCGACGCTCAAGGCGGAAGACCTGACGGCCCAACGCCCGGGCGACGCCGAGGCAGCGCGTCTGCGCGACTGGGCCCGGGACAATCGCGACGCCCGGCGGGCGCTGGAAGCGACGAGCAAAATGGAGGAGTCCAAGGCGGCTCCGGTGGTCAGCGGTCGGGGCGCGTCCCGGCGCGAGGCGGCTCGGCTGAAGGACGCCCCGCCGATCGCCTATTCCGGGGAATATGATGCGTCAATCCGGGAGGTCTTTTCCCTGGCCGAAGCGGGCAAGTGGGAGGAGGCGGAGCGCAAGGCCGCGGAGTTGGTTTCGCAGGCCCCGGACGATCTTTCGGCGGAGCGACTGTTCAGCTGGGTGTCCAAGCAACGGCAGGTTCGGCGGTCTGCGGCGTTGGAGGATCGGATTCGCGAGATTGAAGCCAAGAATTCGGCGTTCAATCCGAGTGTCATGGATCTCCTGAACGAGCAGAAGGATCGGGGGCTGCCGCCGAGGAAGGATTTGCGTGACGCGATCCAGGCCCTGGAGGCGACCCCGCTCGTGCCGGAGAGTTTTGGCAAGAAAGTCATCCGCAAGGGGCCCATGTTTCCGGCGGATTCGAGAGAGGGAAGGATGTCGGCGGCGTTGGACAGGCGGGTGTCGGTCGTCCTGGATGACGTTTCGCTGGAGTCGATCATCTTCGACATCGGCGAGGCGGAGGGAGTGAATTTCATTGCCGACAAGACCCTGCCGGCCTTTGCCAAGAAACTGAGCGTCAATATGGCGGATGTCCGGTTGGAGGAGTTTCTCAAGTATGTCTCGCGCAACCTGGACGTGCATTTCCAGGTCAGCGACGACCTGGTCTGGGTGGTTGACGGTTCGCAGACGAATCTGTTGGAAGAGACGCGTTTCTACCGGTTGAACAAGGGGTTCGTCGTGCCGGCGCAGTTTGGCGTCAGCGAGGTGGACCGGACCTCGGTCACGGCCAAGGGAGTGACCACGGTGACGGAGAAACAGAAGATCGAGAAGTTCGTGCAGGACGGCGCGCCCGAGGAACCGGCGATCGAAACGGCGATCAAGCAGTTTTTCAAGGGGTCGGAGTATATGATCGACTATGAGCGCAACCTGATTGTTGCGCGAGGGCGGCCAGAGGAGTTGGACGTCATGGAGAAGATCATTGAGGAGTTCGACAAGCCGATTCAACAGGTCTTCATCGAGGCGCGGTTTGTGACTGTGACGGAGGCGATCTTCCAGCAGTTGGGGGCATCCTGGGAAACCGGGCGCGGCCCGGGCCGGTCCCAGGTGAAGGATTTTACCGAACTGCTGGACCCGGACGCGGCGGTGGGACTGGGGTTGGAGGAGACGTTTGCCGGCATTCTTGGTCGGGACAACCTTTCGCTGACCCTCACCGCGCTGGAGCAGAGCGGCGAGAGCCAGACGCTGAGCGCGCCTCGATTGACTCTGATGAACAATCGTCCCGCCCGGATCAGCGACGGCAAGGTCCAGTATTACTACGAGGAGTATTCGGTCAGTCAGCAGGTGACAGAGCGGTCGACCGCCTCCTCGCTGGTGCCGACCGGCAAACCGGTTTCCGTGACGGCGGGCGTCGCATTGGACGTGGTGGCCAGTATCGGCGGGGACGGCGAGAGCATCCTGCTGGCGCTGCATCCGGAGGTGAACCAGGAGGTGAAACTGGTCACGTTCGCCACGGTTACGGATCGGGATGTGGCGGGCAATGTGATCAGCTCCTTTGACATCCGGCTGCCGGAATCGCGGACCCAGGAGATCGAGACCCGCGTGGTCGTCAAATCCGGGCAGACCGTGGTGATGGGGGGCGTGTTGGAGCGAGATCAACTTACCTTTGTGGAGTCCGTGCCGGTGTTGGGCAACATTCCGTTG
>Ga0181594_10004516_pt1 | contig 12357 bp, 15 predicted proteins | sample 071ome_18_FD_145603 | JGI IMG/M metagenome (GOLD analysis project Ga0181594, IMG submission 145603) | Coastal salt marsh microbial communities from the Groves Creek Marsh, Skidaway Island, Georgia - 071413BT metaG (spades assembly) | ecosystem: Environmental > Aquatic > Marine > Intertidal zone... | reverse complement strand
CGTTCCTGGCCGATAAAATGGGCGTCGATCTTGTGGAGGGGCACGATTTATTTGTGCGTGAAAATCAGGTGTTCATGCGCACCACCGAGGGCCCGCGGCGTGTCCACATTATTTACAGGCGCGTGGACGACGAGTTCCTCGATCCGCTGGCATTCAAACCGGATTCCATGCTGGGTGTGCCCGGCATCTTCAACGCCTACACCAGCGGCAACGTCACGCTGGCGAACGCGGTCGGCACGGGCGCGGCGGACGACAAGGCGATCTACACGTATATGCCGGAAATCATAAAGTTCTATCTCAGCGAAGAACCTATTCTAAAGAACGTGCCGACGTACCGTTGCCGCGACCCAAAAGATTTGACCTACGTTCTCGAAAACATGAAGGACCTGGTCGTCAAGGAGGTGCACGGATCGGGCGGCTACGGGATGCTGGTCGGTCCCCATTCGTCCAAGGCGGAAATCGAGGATTTCGCCAAGCGGGTGACGGCCAATCCAACCGGATACATCGCGCAACCAACATTGTCCCTATCCAACTGTCCCGCCTACGTGGAAGCGGGCATCGCGCCGCGGCATGTGGACTTGCGCCCGTTCATTTTGTCAGGGGCCAACGGCGTGCGCATCGTGCCGGGCGGATTGACGCGCGTCGCACTGCGCAGCGGCTCGCTTGTGGTGAACTCAAGTCAGGGCGGCGGCACGAAAGATACCTGGGTGATCGACCTATGAGCGCGGGTGCAGTCATATGCTAAGCCGGACCGCTGAGAACCTGTACTGGCTATCGCGATACGTGGAGCGCGCGGATTATCTTGCGCGCATTCTTGACGCCGCGACGCGGTTGTCCGTGCTGCCGGTATCCTATTCCAGCGAGCGCAATGAGTGGGAAAGTGCGCTGATCACCGCCGGGTGCCTGGAGTCATTTCACGATGTTTATGAAAAGCCGACGGCGGAATCCGTCAGCGAATACATTGCGTTTTCAAGCCACAATCCCATGTCCATCCGCAATTGCTTTGAGAAGGCACGGTTTAACGCACGTGCGGTGCGCACGGCTTTAACGTCGGAGATGTGGGAAACCATCAACGGTGCGTGGCTTGAGCTCAATCAGATGTCCGGCATGGACGTGGCACCCAGCCGAATTTCCAGATTTACGGATTGGGCGAAGAACGTTGCCTTGCGCTTCGAGGGGTCCGGATACCGGACCATGCTGCGCAATGACGCCTATTGGTTTGCGCGTCTCGGCTCATTTTTGGAGCGGGCCGACAATACCGCGCGCATACTGGATGTGAAGTATCACATCCTGCTGCCGGAGACCTCCGCCGTGGGCGGGGGGTTGGATTACTCTCAGTGGGCCGCCATTTTGCGCTCGGTCAACGCACTCACGTCCTATCATTGGGTGTACAGAGAAAGTCTTCGACCGTGGCTGATCGCCGACCTGCTCATTCTCAACGAAGAATTGCCCCGCTCTCTGTCCTCCTGTTACGGCAGCATTCTTGACGCCCTGGACCATCTGGCAACGCTCTATGGGCGGCAAGGAAAAGCACAAAGGCTGGCACGCACGACGCGTATGTCGCTGGAGAATTCTTCGATGGAACAGATTTTCCAGACCGGCCTGCACGAGTTTCTGGGGAACTTTATTGTTGAAAACAATAAAGTCGGCATGGCGATTTCAGAGCAGTACCTTTCCTAATCATGAAAATCCGTATCCATCACCGCACGGCGTATACATATGAAACGCCCGTTGGGTCTGTTATTCAGATTTTGCGCCTGACGCCTCGTAACTACGAGGGCCAAACTGTCCGCTACTGGCGGATCGACCTGGACCACGACGCTCTCCTTCAGAAAAGCGAAGACGCGTTCGGCAATATTGTGCATACGCTGTCTTTGACCGACCCGCTGGACAATTTGGCGGTTACGGTTGACGGCGAAATCGAAACCCACGACACCAACGGTGTCGTGCAGGGTGCTTACGAACGGTTTCCGCCCAGCCTCTTTCTCCGCGAAACCGATCTGACAAAAGCTGACGGCGCCATCACGGACTTCGCGGCGAAAACGGTGGGGTCGGGGAACACGTTGGAGCGCCTGCACAAACTGGTCGATGCCGTTTACAACGAGATCAAATTCGACGTCGGCCCCACGGACGCATCGACAACTGCCGCCGAAGCCTTTGAGCACCGTCACGGCGTTTGCCAGGATCTATCGCATATTTTTATTGCCGCGGCCCGCAGTCTTGGCATTCCGGCGCGCTATATCGGTGGTCATATGCTCCGGGAGGACGGCGAGCTACAGCAGGAGGCCGGTCACGCTTGGTCGGAAGCCTATGTGGAGGATTTGGGCTGGGTTGCTTTCGATCCTGCCCACGGCATCAGCACGACCGAAGCCTATGTGCGGGTCGCTGTTGGCCTGGACTACCTGGGCGCGGCGCCGGTGCGGGGCTCCCGCCTGGGTGGGGCGCACGAAAAGCTCGAGGTCAGCGTGACCGTCGATCACGCCGGGCGCCAGCAACAGTAAATCTTATAAAGTCAAATTGTACGCAACCGTGCGATAGGCTATAAGCCGGTCCGAATTAGAGGAAGCGCGCATGACGTATTGCGTTGGTATCTTGCTGAATGACGGCTTGGTGATGATTTCCGACACACGCACGAACGCGGGCGTCGATAACATCGCCAGTTTCCGCAAGCTGCACATTTTTGAAACGCCCGGTGATCGGGTATTGGCTCTGGCCTCTTCGGGTAATCTCTCCATTACCCAATCGGTGATCAGCATGCTCACGGAAGGCGTACCCGGTACGGGAACGCCTGATAAGCCGATGGTCATCTCGGAGGCGCCCAGCATGTTCGAGGCCGCGCAGCTTGTGGGCAAGGCCATTCGCGAAGTGCACAGGGTGGATGCTCATAGCCTTGAAGATCACAAGATGGGCTTCGACGTCTCCATGTTGCTCGGCGGTCAGATCAAGGGGCGCCGGTTGCGGCTATTCATGCTGTATTCCGCCGGCAACTTTATCGAAGCGACCCCCGATACGCCATTCCTGCAAATCGGCGAACATAAGTACGGAAAGCCGATTCTGGACCGCGCCATCAATCCGAGCACGGATTTGTACGATGCGCTGAAGATCGGGTTGATCTCCATGGATTCGACCATGCGCTCCAATCTCGCCGTGGGACTGCCGCTGGACGTGATGATTATGCGCCGGGACGAATGTAAAACAGAGCTCGTCTACCGCATCGAGGCCGACGATCCCTATTTCGAGGACTTACGCCACCGCTGGTCCGAAGCCTTGCGCGAGACGCATCTCGCCATTCCGCGCCCACCCTACAATCCGAATGCCTGACCGCCCGATGAAAGGGCGCACGCAAGCAACTTCCTATGCCGAGAAAGCGCGGCTGCCCGCGCAAGCGGGAAAGAATCCGCCGGCGGTCATCTTGGTCGAGCCGCAGTTGGCCGAAAACATGGGCACGGCGGCGCGGGCCATGATGAATACGGGGCTCGATGATTTGCGGCTTGTGGATCCCAAACAGGATTGGCTGAACGAAAAGGCTATTGGGGCGGCGTCCGGCGCGGACCGCATTCTTGAGAATGCGAAATGCTTCAAGACCGTGGATGAGGCGATGGCGGATTTGGACCTGATCTACGCGGCAACGGCGCGCCAGCGGGACATGATCAAGCCGCTGATGACCGGCCGGGCGGCGGCGGCGGATATGCGCACGCAAGCGGGTGCGGGCCGCAAAATGGGCGTGCTGTTCGGGCGGGAGAAGGACGGACTGTCCAACGAAGAGATCAGCAAGGCCAACGCCATTATCGAGGTGCCGCTGAACCCGGAGCATTCCTCGCTCAATCTGGCGCAGGCGGTGCTGCTTGTCGGTTATGAGTGGTTTCAGGCGGGCTATGACGGGCCTGAAGAGATGCTTACGCTCAATAAGGCCTCGCCCGCCAGCCAGAAAATGATGCAGGACCTGTTCGATCATCTGGAGCGCGAACTGATCGTCAGCGGTTTTCTGCGCGACGAGGAACGGCGCCCGAGCATGATGATCAACCTTCGCAACCTGTTGAAACGCGCCGAGTTGACCGAGCAGGAAGTGCGCACCCTGCACGGCGTGATCACCGAATTGCGCTACGGACGGCGCCCCGACCGGCCCAAACGCCAGCCGGGGTATAAGGCGGATGATGAATAAGGTATTGATTTTACGTCATTTATAGCCCGAACGGATTATATCGCCCGCATTGACTTCACAGCCTCTATCCCTATACTCCGCCGCCTTATTTCCGGGAATGCATGTGGCGGGCATTTGGTCAACCAAAGCGCCGCTTCATCGCCCCCGGCCTGGTTCACAAGGCCAGTGCCGGAACGGGACTACCGGGACAACAAAAACCGAACAGGACGACTATGAGCAAACGTATTGCATCCAAGCACAAGATTGACCGCCGTCTGCAGGTCAATCTTTGGGGACGCCCCAAAAGCCCTCTGAACAAGCGCGAATATGGTCCCGGCCAGCACGGCCAGCGCCGCAAGAAGCCGTCGGACTACGGCGTGCAGCTGATGGCCAAGCAGAAACTAAAGGGCTACTACGGCAACATCTCGGAAAAACAATTCCGCCGCTATTACTTCGAAGCCATGCGCCGCAAGGGCGACAACAGCGAAAACCTGGTGGGCATTCTGGAATGCCGCTTGGACGCCATTGTCTATCGCATGAAGTTCGTGCCGACCGTGTTCGCCGCGCGCCAGTTCGTGAACCACGGCCACATCGCCGTAAACGGCAAGCGCGTGACCATTCCTTCGTACATGGTGAAGATCGGCGACAAGATCGAAGTGCGCGGCAAGTCGAAGGAACTCGGCATCGTGCAGATGGCCATCGAACTGCCCGAGCGCGACGTGCCCGATTACATCTCCGTCGATCATAACAAGCTGGTGGGTGAAATGACCCGCGTGCCGGAACTGAAGGACATTCCTTATCCGGTGCAGATGGAACCGAACCTCGTCATCGAGTTCTACTCCCGCTAACAGATCAACGGGGCTTCTTCACGGAGCCCCGTTTGCTTTTGTGGGCATCGTCTCGTGAACGTCTATCAATTTCTTCGTGAAGGGCGTTTGTTTCATGCCCGATGAACGCATCCGCCTTCATCCCGTTGGACGGTTTGTCTTCAATGTGGACAGCATCGCGCCGAAAGGTGAATTCCTCATCTGCGCCGGATGCCGTGAACTCGGCGTTTGCCGGTTTGGAATGACCAGCGAAGACTTTCTGGAAGATGGGACGCACCGCGTTGAAATGCAGTGTCCGGCCATCTATGCCGGAGCGCCCGGCGTCGCCCACGGCGGGTGGACATCGGCGGTGCTGGACGAGATGCTGGGACATCTGGCCATTTACAGGGGCCGCTTCACAGTGACCTCGACCCTGAATGTCAGATATGTACGCCCGGTTCCCGTGGACCGGGATCTGATCGGCCTCAGTCGCGTGATCCGGCAGGAGAAGGGCAGGTGGCATTTGCGGGGAGACCTCATGCTTGCCGACACCGAGGAACTTCTCGCGCGCGCCGACGGTGTGTTCGTCGAACGTGAGCAAGGCCATTACGACAAGCACGAAGAAAGATTTCGAAGTGAATGACGATGTAAAGGCTGAACGCACCGGTTTCATGAAAAAGTCGGGCGACTTCGTGCTCTGCGTTGCGTGCCGGGAGCAAGGCTTTTGCCGCCTCGGCATCACCCGCGAGGAACTGCTGGAAGACGGGAAGAGTTTAACGCAGGTAAAAGCGGGCGCGGACACGGCAGGCAGTCCCGGCGTTGCCCACGGCGGGTGGACGGCCTCGGTGCTGGATGAAGCCATGGGGCATCTGGCGATCTTCGCCGGAACTTTCACAGTCACATCCACGCTCACGATCGAGTATCTGCGCCCGGTGCCGGTGGAGCGTGATCTGGAGGCGTATTGCTGGGTGGAAAAGTGCGAGAACGGACGCTGGTACACCGTTGGCGAGTTGCGCCTAGCGGGCACCGAGAAAGCCTTGGCGCGGGCGAAGGGCGTATTCATCGAGCGGGACGCCAGCCACTTCAAGAAGCATCAGGAATGGCTCGCGCGCCACGATCAGCGGTCGGCAAAAAGTTCGGAGTAATAAAAAACGGGGCCGATACGGCCCCGTTTTGCGTTTTGTTGCGTGCGGTGTTTAGGCCGCAGCTACATTCTTTTGCTTGAAGAGTTCGGACAACTCACCGCTTTCGGCCATCTCGCGGATGATGTCGCAGCCGCCGACGAATTCACCCTTCACATAAAGCTGGGGGATGGTCGGCCAGTTGGTGAATTCCTTGATGCCTTGCCGGATGCCGTCGTCTTCAAGCACGTTCACGCCTTTGTACTGCACGCCGAGGTGGCCGAGTACCTGCACGACGGCGGCGGAAAAGCCGCACTGGGGGAACGTCGGCGTGCCCTTCATGAACAGCACCACATCGTTCTCGCTGACGTCTTTCTTGATCTGTTCGATCGCCGGATTATCGCTCATGGAAGCCCTCGTAATCTGCCGGGCGGCCGTTTAGACCGCGCGGTCTGTTTGGATGGTGGCAATATAGGCGGCCTGCGCCGGAGTACAAGGCCCGCGAGGCCGCAATATGGGTCGTTTATCTAGGCCGGCGCGCTGGTTTGCAGGGCCAGGGCATGCAATTCGCCGCCCATTTTGCCCTTGAGGGCGGCATAGACCATCTGGTGCTGCTGCACCCGGCTCTTGCCGTCGAACGCCTTGGAGACCACGACGGCGGCGTAGTGGTCGCCGTCACCGCGCAGGTCCTCGATGGACACCTGGGCGTCGGGAAAGGCTTCCTTGATCAGGGCTTCGATTTCTGAGGCGTCCATGGCCATGGTGAATTCCTTTCCGTGCCGCTTAAGACTTGCCGCTCATATAGGCCGGGAACCAGCCCTCATTCAAGGCGCGCAGCTTTGACAAATCTACTGTTTCGCCGCCGAGGGTGATGGCTTTGCTGCCGGTGGTGCCGATCTTGCGGGCGGGTACGCCGACTTTCGCCGCTTCGTTGAGCAGGGCGTCGGCATTGGCGGATTTGGCGGTGACGACATAGCGGCCCTGGTCTTCGCCGAAGAGGCGGTCGTGCGCGGCGGTGCCGTTCAGTTCGCAGCCGAGTTTTCCGGCGAGTGCCATCTCGGCAAGTGCGACCATGAGCCCGCCGTCAGAGATGTCGTGGCAAGCCGTGACGCGGCCTGCGGTGATCAGCCCGCGAACGAAGTCGCCGGTTCTGCGTTCATGGGCGAGATCGACCGGCGGCGGCGCGCCTTCTTCAAGGCCGCAGACTTCGCGCAGGTAAAGCGACTGGCCGAGCCAGCCTTCGGCGTTTTCGTCTTCGCCGATGATGAGAATGGCATCGCCTTCATTCTTGAACGCCAGCGTGGCCATGTAAGCGAGATTGTCGAGCAGGCCGACACCACCAATCGCAGGTGTGGGCAAGATCGCTTTGCCAGCGGTTTCGTTGTAGAGCGAAACGTTGCCGGAGATGACCGGATAGTCGAACGCCGTGCAGGCTTCGCCGATGCCTTTGATGGCCTCGACGATCTGGCCCATGATCTCGGGCTTTTCCGGATTGCCGAAGTTGAGGTTGTCGGTGATGGCGAGTGGCTTCGCGCCGACGGCGGTGATGTTGCGCCAGGTTTCGGCAACGGCCTGCTTGCCGCCTTCGAAGGGATCGGCCTTCACATAACGCGGCGTGCAATCAGTGGAGATGGCGAGCGCGCGGTTGGAGTTGTGCAGGCGCACGACCGCGGCATCGCCGCCCGGGCGCTGTGTCGTGTCGGCCATGACCATGTGGTCGTACTGTTCCCACACCCAGCGCCTGCTTGCTAAATCCGGGCAGCCCATGAGCGTGGTGAGCGCTTCGGTCCAGGCAACCTCTTTGACATCACTTGCCGAGAGAACAGGCAGTTTTTTTGAGGGCACCCACGGCCGGTCGTATTCGGGCGAGGCCTGGGCAAGCGGGTCGATGGGAAGATCGGCGACGGTTTCGCCGTGCATCTTCAGGACCATGCGTCCAGAGTCTGTCAGCGTGCCGATGATGGCGAAGTCCAGTTCCCACTTCTCGAAGATCTTGCGGGCAATGTCTTCCTTGCCGGGTTGCAGGATCATAAGCATGCGTTCCTGGCTCTCGGACAGCATCATCTCGTAGGGCGTCATGCCTTCCTCGCGGGTCGGCACCTTGTCTATGTTGAGTTCAACGCCCATGCCGCCCTTGGAGGCCATTTCGAACGAGGAACTGGTCAGGCCCGCCGCGCCCATGTCCTGAATGGCAACGATGGCGTCGGTGGCCATCAGTTCCATGCACGCTTCGATCAGGAGTTTCTCTGTGAAGGGGTCGCCCACCTGCACCGTGGGGCGCTTCTCGTCGGCGTCCTCGCCGAATTCCGCCGAGGCCATGGTCGCGCCGTGAATGCCGTCGCGTCCCGTCTTGGAGCCGACATAGACAACGGGATTTCCGACACCAGCGGCGGCCGAGTAGAAAATCTTGTTCTGATCCGCGACGCCCACGGTCATGGCATTGACCAGGATGTTGCCGTTGTAGCTGGGATGGAAATTAACCTCGCCGCCGACGGTGGGCACGCCGACACAATTGCCGTACCCGCCGATGCCCGAGACCACGCCGGAAACCAAGTGGCGGGTTTTTGGATGGGACGGTTCGCCGAAGCGCAGCGCGTTCATATTGGCGATGGGGCGCGCGCCCATGGTGAATACGTCGCGCAGGATGCCGCCGACCCCTGTCGCCGCACCCTGATAAGGCTCGATGAAGGACGGGTGATTGTGGCTTTCCATCTTGAAGATGGCGGCCAGGCCTTCGCCGACGTCGATGATGCCCGCGTTCTCGCCGGGGCCGCAGATCACCCACGGCGCCGTTGTGGGCAGGGTCTTTAGCCACTTCTTCGAGGATTTGTAGGAGCAGTGTTCGGACCACATGACGGAGAAGATGCCGAGTTCGACGAGATTGGGTTCACGGCCCATGATCTCGAGGATGAGTTTGTATTCGTCGTCCGACAATCCATGCGTTTTGATGTCTTCGGGTGTGATGGCGGCGGTTTGGCTCATGCCAGAGCCTCCACCAAGCTGTCGAACATGGCCCGCCCGTCGGTGCCGCCAAGATGTACGTCGGCGAGGCGTTCGGGGTGCGGCATCATGCCGAGCACTGTTTTCGATGCGTTGTAGATGCCCGCGATATTGTGCTGCGAGCCGTTGACGTTGGCGGCTTCGTTCACCGCGCCGGCCTCGTCGCAATACCGCAAGGCCACGCGGCCTTCGTCTTCAAGCGCCTTCAATGTTGTGTAATCGGCGAAGTAGTTGCCTTCATGGTGGGCGACGGGAATGCGGATTACATCTCCGGCCTTGTATTTCTTCGTAAACGCGCTGGAGGTGTCTTCGACCTTCAAATGCACGTCGCGGCAGATGAACCTCAGATCGCGGTTGCGCATGAGAACGCCCGGCAATAGTCCGCTCTCTGTGAGAATCTGAAAGCCGTTGCAGATGCCCAGCACCCGCACGCCCTTTTCGGCCTTGCGTTTGACGTCCTGCATGATGGGCGAGTGCGCGGCCATGGCCCCGCAGCGCAAGTAATCGCCGTAGGAGAACCCGCCGGGCACGGCGATGAGATCCACATCCGGCACCTCGGTGTCGCGGTGCCAGACCATAAGGGGTGCTTTGCCCATGCTGTGTTCGAGGGCGACGGCAATGTCGCGGTCGCAGTTGGACCCCGGAAAAACGATAACGGCAGCCTTCATGGCCTAATCTAATATCTCGACGCTGTAATTTTCGATGACGGTGTTGGCGAGCAGGGAGCGGCACATCTCTTCCACTTTCGACTTTGCGGCAGCTTTGTCGTTGCCGGGCACATCGAGCTCGATGTATTTGCCTTGGCGCACGTCGGCAACGTCGTCAAATCCCAAACTGTGCAGTGAATGTTCGATGGCTTTGCCCTGCGGATCGAGCACGCCGTTCTTCAAAGTGATGTGTACCTTCGCCTTCAACCTGCGCTCCTGACTCTCGGCTCCAAAACTCGAACCCCCGGATTTTAACCGGGGGCCTACGCTATTGCAGGGTGGACGGTCCCTGCTGATCGGCCGGGCCGCTTTCCGGCAGAATGCCGAGCCGACGCGCGACCTCTTGATAGGCCTCCTCGACGCCGCCGAGATCGCGGCGGAAGCGGTCCTTGTCCATCTTTTCGTTTGTTTGCGCGTCCCACAGACGGCAGTTGTCCGGCGACAGTTCGTCGGCCAGCACGACTTGGATGTCGCCGTTCTCATGGAACAGGCGCCCGAACTCGACTTTGAAGTCCACCAGCTTGATGCCGATGCCCAAGAACAAGCCCGACATGTAATCATTGATGCGCAGGGCCATATTCAGCATCTCATCCACTTCGTGGATGGCGGCCCAACCAAAGCCGGTGATGTGTTCTTCCGAGATGAGCGGATCGCCCAACTGATCGTTCTTGTAATAGTACTCGACGATGGAGCGGGGCAGACGCGTGCCTTCCGGAATGGCAAAGCGATCAGAGATAGAGCCGGCGGCGATATTGCGCACCACGACTTCCACCGGGATGATTTCGACTTCTTTCACCAACTGTTCGCGCATATTCAAGCGGCGCACGAAGTGCGTGGGAATGCCGATCTCCTCCAGTTTCATCATAAGATATTCGGAGATGCGGTTGTTGAGCACACCCTTGCCGGTGATGGTGCCCTTTTTCTGATTATTGAAGGCAGTAGCATCGTCCTTGAAATATTGGACGAGCGTTCCGGGCTCGGGGCCCTCGAAAATGACTTTGGCTTTGCCTTCGTAGATTTGCTTGCGGCGGGCCATGCGCCTCTCACCTGAAAAAAAGAACAAAAACCGAGGCCGCATTGACCGTCGGGAGGGTCATATAGCAGGTGCATGGTGTGGCCACAACGCGCTCTCGGCGCACGGATAAAACGGCTGAATTCCGCCTCACTAGACGAGGATTTTCACCGTCCGCTAGATATCCACAGGCACGAATGGAGCGGATTCGGGCGCGCCGGCGGCAAATAGCCAAACCGGCGACTTGCCACTCGGGCCAAAAGCCGCATCGACCGAAGGCAACGCCAGGAGAGATGAGGATGAGGTGCCGAATCCCGTCTCCATCCTGAAACTCATGGCATTGTAGCGCTCGCCTTGGGTTTCCGTGGCGCCGAGGAGTTGTTTCCAGGATGACCAGTCGTCGTTGTCGGGATTGGGCGGCGGCGCAGCCTCGAAGCGCGGCAGGTAGGTCGCGATGCGGCGGTCCGATGTATCGTTGCGATCGTATGCGGTAAATACAGACAGTCCATCTGGAATAGGTTGCACACGGACAACGCCGTTCGATTTTTCGGCTTCCGCCGTCAGCGATATCCAATAGGCGTCTTTGTTGTCCGTGATGACCATATTGAACGGGCGGTATGCTGTTCCATTGAGATCTGAAAGCGCGTCAGCGGCATCGGACGCCTCGGTATGATCCAAAGCTTCGAGTACAAGTTCGCCGCGGCTGCGTTTTCCGGACGTCGGGCCGAGCGAGCCGTGCCGGTTCAAAATACAGGCAACGAGGCCAGTGTCGTTGAGACCCATCCATGTGCCGCCGGCCAGCTCGTCCATTCCCGCAACAACGTCCCCGCGGTCCGGCCAGTGTCGCGCGGGCGGCCGCCAAGGCCGGTCGATCATTTCATCGCGATTCGCGCCGATGATGACAGGCCAAGAATGGTCCGGACGGCGAAGGATGACGACAGTGCACATGGTTGGATTTCTGGGAATTCCGGTTGTTCGTGAAGGTCTTGGAACCTAATGTGAAAGACGTTTCAACGCCAGTTGCGCCGCGCTGTCCGCGTCTTTATATCAGGGCTTCGCCCGCGGTTCCGCCGCGCTTTTCGAACGTTGCCATCCGGAGATCATAATGAACGACGCCTTCCAGGACCGCGAAAAAGCATTCGAACGCAAATACCAGCTCGATCAGGAGCAGGCGTTTCGGGCCCAGTCACGGCGCGATAAGCTTTTCGGTAAATGGGTCGCCGGGAAATTGGGTATCACCGGTCCTCAAGTGGACAGCTATGCCGGTGAAGTGGTCGACTCAAACTTCGAAAAGCCGGGTGATGAAGACATGCTGGATAAGGTGAAGGCGGACCTTGCGGCGAAGCAGGTTGAGGTTTCCGACCAGGAGCTGCGCCAGGCTTTGCATGATTGCCATGACGAAGCCGCTCGTCAGATTGCCGAAGAAGCCAAAAAATAATTCGAGTGTGTGAAGGATCGTATGGGTAAAGACGAAAAACCCGTTGAGGCGATCCTGGCGGCTGACGTTCCGGCGCGAGCCGTGCATTCATTTTACCCCGAGCCCTTTTTCACGATGACGAAGGGCCGAATA
>Ga0181594_10004515_pt1 | contig 12358 bp, 7 predicted proteins | sample 071ome_18_FD_145603 | JGI IMG/M metagenome (GOLD analysis project Ga0181594, IMG submission 145603) | Coastal salt marsh microbial communities from the Groves Creek Marsh, Skidaway Island, Georgia - 071413BT metaG (spades assembly) | ecosystem: Environmental > Aquatic > Marine > Intertidal zone... | reverse complement strand
TGCGCGGAAATGAACATCCGTTCGGTGGCCATCTATACCGAACCCGACCGCTACGGTCTGCACGTTAAGCGGGCCGACGAGTCCTATTCCTTAGGAGAGGACCCTATTTCGGGCTACCTAGACCCACAAAAGATCGTCAGTCTTGCCAAACAGGTGGGCTGCGACGCCATTCACCCAGGCTATGGCTTTTTATCAGAAAACGCTGAGTTTGCACGCCTATGCGAAGAACAGGGCATCCGTTTCATTGGCCCCCATTCCAGTGTGATCCATAAAATGGGCGACAAAACCCAGGCTCGTGACAGCATGCGCGCTGCGGGCGTGCCAGTCACCCCTGGCTCTGAGGGCAACCTCAAAGATTTAGACGATGCCATCCAATTAGCAGGGCAAATCGGCTACCCGGTGATGCTAAAAGCCACATCCGGCGGTGGCGGTCGCGGTATTCGTCGTTGCGACTCAGAACAAGAACTGCGAACTCAATACCCTCGCGTCATCAGTGAAGCCACTAAAGCCTTTGGCAGCGCTGAAGTATTTTTAGAAAAGTGCATCGTGGACCCTAAACACATTGAGGTGCAAATTCTGGCGGATAGCCAAGGCAATGTGGTGCACCTTTACGAACGTGATTGCTCCATTCAACGCCGTAACCAAAAGCTCATCGAAATTGCCCCTAGCCCTCAGCTAACCCCAGAACAAAGAAATTACATCGGCTCACTAGCCGTGAAAGCGGCCGAAGCCGTGGGCTATGAAAACGCAGGTACCGTGGAGTTTTTGCTCACCGGTAACGAAGTGTATTTCATGGAAATGAATACCCGCGTTCAAGTAGAGCACACCATTACCGAACAAATTACGGGTGTGGATATCGTGCGAGAGCAAATTCGCATCGCATCTGGCTTGCCACTGAGCTATCGCCAACAAGACATTCAATACCGCGGTTATGCATTGCAGTTTCGTATCAACGCAGAAGATCCTAAAAACGATTTTCTACCCAGCTTTGGTCGTATCAGTCACTACTACGCTCCCGGTGGTCCGGGCGTGCGCGTGGACACGGCCATCTATACCGGCTACGACATACCGCCGTATTTTGACTCCATGTGTTTGAAGCTCGTGGTGTGGGCATTGAACTGGGAGGACGTCATTCAACGGGGCGAACGAGCACTAGATGATATGCGTCTGCACGGCATAAAAACCACCGCGTTGTACTACCAGCAAATTTTAGAACACGAAGATTTTCGTAAAGCCGAGTTTAATACGAGCTTTGTACCCAACCACCCCGAGTTACTGAAGTATTCAGAAAAGAAACAACCCAGTGAAATGGCACTGGCGATTGCCACCGCCATCGCCGCCCACACAGGCTGGTAATCGAATTCGATATTGTAGAGGCACACGAAGATGAATAAGCAAAATTCCATGACACCTAAACCGATTGAAGTCACTGATCTCATTTTACGCGACGCACATCAATCCTTGATCGCCACACGCCTACGTACAGAAGACATGCTACCGATCTGCGATAAGTTAGATAAGGTAGGCTACTGGTCGTTGGAAGCATGGGGCGGAGCGACGTTCGATGCCTGTGTACGCTTCCTTAAAGAAGACCCTTGGGAGCGCTTACGTAAGCTAAAAGACGCACTACCGAATACCCGTTTACAGATGCTGCTACGCGGACAAAACCTGTTAGGTTATCGCCACTACGCCGACGATGTGGTCGAGGCGTTCGTGCAAAAAGCCGCTGATAATGGCATGGATGTGTTCCGCATTTTTGATGCACTAAATGACGTTCGCAATTTAGAAACGGCCATGGCCGCGGTGAAAAAATCCGGCAAGCACGCGCAAGGCACACTGTGTTACACCACCAGCCCAGTGCACGATGAGCAAATGTATGTGGACATGGCCAAACAACTGAGAGACATGGGTGCCGACTCGTTGGTGATTAAAGACATGGCGGGCTTGCTTACCCCGTTCGCCACCTACGATTTGGTGAAAGCGCTAAAAGAAAACATCGACTTACCCCTTGTGATTCATAGCCATGCCACGGCGGGGCTGGGTGCCTTGTGTCAATTGAAAGCCATCGAAGCGGGGGCCGATCGCATCGACACAGCCATTTCATCTTTTGCCAACGGCACCAGTCATCCGGCGACGGAGTCGCAGGTGGCGGCGCTAAAAGGCACGGGATACGACACGGGCTTAGATTTGAACTTGCTCACTGAGATTGCCGACTACTTCCGTGAAGTTCGCAAAAAATATCATCAGTTCGAAAGCGAATTTACGCGTGAAGACATTGGTGTGCAAATCAACCAAGTGCCAGGTGGCATGATGTCAAATCTGGCAAATCAGTTGAAGGAGCAAAACGCGCTGGATCGCATTAAAGAAGTGTTCGACGAAATCCCTAACGTGCGCAAAGATTTGGGCTATCCACCCCTTGTCACCCCCACATCACAAATCGTTGGCACGCAAGCCGTGTACAACGTGTTGAGTGGCGAACGCTATAAAACCATCACCAACGAGGTGAAACGTTACCTACAGGGTGGGTATGGTAAAGCACCGGCTGAAATCAATGCCGATTTACAAAAGCGTGCCATTGGCAACGAAGCCATCATCGAAGGCCGCCCTGCCGATTTACTCGAGCCAGAGCTGAACAAACTAAGAAATGAAATTGGTGATTTAGCCAAATCCGAAGAAGATGTTTTAACCTATGCCATGTTCCCGGATCTAGGTAAAGAATATTTGCAACAGCGTCAAGATGGCACGTTGCAGCCGGAGGCCTTACTACCTCCAAGCACAGGTTCACAAGCAGGCAAAGCCAAGGAAGGCACCCCTACCGAATTTACCATTGATGTTCATGGAGAAACCTATGAAATTGCCATCACGGGCGTGGGCGACGCTGGCAACGGTCGCCGCAAAATTTATCTATCAATGGACGGTATGCCAGAAGAAACCGTATTCGAACCTCTCAACGAATACCAAGCAGATGGCGGCAGCAAACGCAAAAAGGCCACCGAGCCAGGCCATGTTACCGCTGCCATGCCGGGCAACGTGGTGGACGTGCTGGTAAACGAAGGGGATATTGTTAAAGCCGGTCAAGGTATTCTTGTCACCGAAGCCATGAAAATGGAAAATGAAATTCAAGCCAACATCGACGGTGTGGTCGCCCATGTGTATGTCACAAAAGGGGATCGCGTCACACCGGGCGAAGTACTAGTTGAAATCCAAGCGGGAGCCTAATCATGCCAGATATTGTCGTCATGTTTTTCGTTTTAGGTTTGGTGGCGGGGTTGCTTAAGTCCGACTTAAGCATTCCTAAAGCCGCCTACGAAACGTTAAGTTTGTTGCTCATGCTCACCATTGGTTTAAAAGGGGGGATGGCACTCTATGGTTCCCTTGAATGGTCACTGGCCATTGAATTAGTCAGCGTGGCTTTAGTAGGCGCGGTTATTCCCCTCATCGTGATCCCTATACTCATCAAGCTAGCAAAAGCAGACAAAGCAAACGCCGCCAGTCTTGCCGCTCACTATGGTTCGGTCAGCGCCGGTACCTTTGCGGTCGCGTTAGCCTACGTTGAGACTCAGGGGATCGATGCTTCGCCTCAAGTCACCTTGTATCTTGTCATGCTCGAGCTGCCCGCCATATTAGTCTCGCTTGCTTTGTATCGTCGTATGTCAGCTGATACACAAGACAGCAATGTCAAACCGCGCGAGCTTTGGCATGAAACATTCACAAACCGCGGCGTCGTTTTACTCACGGGTGGCGTCATCATCGGTTTCATGTATGGCCCAGCAGAAGGCGCGGCGGTCACGGAACTCTTTACCAATGCGTTTAAAGCGGTACTCGCTCTCTTCTTATTGGAGATGGGTTTAACTGCGGCCGACACCTTGTCACCCATACCATGGAAGAAATGGAAACTCTTGTTATTTGCGTTACTGGCACCAATGGCGCTGTCCATGCTGGGCATGGGGCTTGCCATAGCTTTAGGGTTAAGCCTGGGTGGCACCATTATTCTTGCGACCCTGACGGCCAGTGCCTCTTATATTGCAGCACCTGCTGCCATACGAGGGGCTATTCCTAAAGCGGATATCGGTTTGGCCATGCTCATGTCATTGGGCATTACCTTCCCATTTAACTGCATCATCGGGATTCCACTTTATCACTCTTGGGCTAGCCAGTTGATGGGCTAAGATAAGTAGTATTCGAGAAACTCTTTTTCGGCCATGGGTTTGGCAAAGAAAAAACCCTGCACCTGATGACAACCCATGGCCGTCACACAATCTAACTCTTCTTGGGTTTCAACACCTTCAGCCGTTAAAGTAATGTCCAGTTGTCTGCCTAGGTTAACCATCCCATTCAAGATGTCATAACCCTTTTTGCTTTCTAAACTACTACGCACAAAACTACGATCAATTTTGATATGCCTGATGGGAAGTTCCAAAAGGGTTGCAAGGTTAGATTGTCCTGTACCAAAATCGTCAATCGACACTGAGATACCTAAACCATAAAGGCTCAGAATGTGTTCATGCACAATCTCGATATCGCTCACGATGCTGTATTCCGTAATTTCAAGCTCCAAAGACTGAGTCGAAATCTGATGACGATCAATCACCGACTGTACGTATTCGACAAACCCCTCACTACGGAATTGTTTCGCGGAGATATTCACAGCCAAATGCATTTTAATACCCTGGCTCTGCCAGTTCGCTAAATACGCACAGGCTTTGTCCAGTACCCAATGTTCTAGTTTATCAATTAGATTGGCGGCCTCGGCAATGGGAATAAATACGCTAGGCGGAATCGGTTCACCTGACGCTGGAAACCAACGTACCAAGCACTCAGCCGAAACAGGTTGATGATTGTCAATGCTGATTTTTGGCTGAAAGACTAAAGCCAATTCGTTGTCGCTAATGGCAGGCAAAAGATTGCGGCAAATCTGTGCATTCAATGCAATACGCGAGAGGTCCTTCTCTTCCAACAAATAGGTATGTTCTATGGTTTCTTTCTTGGCTTCACCCAACGCCAAATCTGCATTGTGCTGAATATTCATGATGTCATCAGATATATCGGCTTCAATGGCCCCAACGCTCACACTTATGTTCACATCATTCTCATCCAATTTGAAACTCAGCATGTGCTTTGAGAACAATCGGTCAACAAAGTCTGAAAACTGAATGGACAGGGTTTGCGTGTTTCTCGGTTTACCCAGTAGAAAGCGGTCCGATCCAAGATGAGCAACGATGCGAAAATCAGAAAACACTCTTTGCAGGCTCTGAGCCAACGTCGCCAACAGTTTATCGCCCACGCCATAACCGAGATTGGTATTAATGTCTCTCATATGATCGACACCCACCATACAAAACATCCAATGCTCATGTTCGTCGGTGACTTGATCCCGCTTAAAGTTGCTAAGATACTCTTCTAAGCCATTACGATTGACTAATCCGGTGACTTGATTGGTATAGGCTAAGCGCTCTATTGCCTTACGGCTTTCCACTTCGAGCGTCACATCACGCACAAATCCAACGAAACGACGATCTGAGTTCAATTGAATTTCAGAGATAACGATTTCAATCGGAAACTGTTCTCCATCTTGACGCAGCCCTTTTACTTTACGTATTGTGTTTACGATATGAGGGTGCCGACCACTTTCAATATGCTCCTCAACGTGGCGATGATGCGTCGAACGATATCGATCTGGCATTAACATTTCGATGGGCTGCCCAATCATATGACCAGCATTCTCGTAGCCAAACATCTCCAACGCTCGCTCGTTTACATCGAGTATCGTGCCCCCTTCACTCATCACGATAATGCCTTCGATGGTCGCGGCATAAACCGAATCAATGTAACGCTTTTGATCGGCAATCAATGTTTCTTGATGCTCAATACCGTCCAACATGTGGTTAATGGATTTTGCAATGTCTTCGAATTCTCCTACGTCTTCTACCGCTACTCTCGCGTGATGGTTACCCCGTAAATATTCAGAGGTCGCTCCCTTGAGGTGATTAAATCGTTGGGTCACCTTGCGATTAAAGGTCAAGATAAACCAGGCAGAGATCAAACCAAACACCAACAACGCCCAAAAGTTGATCTTCGAAATATGACGGGTCAACGCTTGCCTTTGATTCGATAGATCTCTTTCTAGATAAATGAAACCCGCATCGTTTTTTCGACGACCCACTTCATCAAATATTCGAATGGGTACAAAAGCAAAGGCATAGTCATTACGAGTTTCCACTGACATACGAAAGCCAGTTTGAGATAGCCATTCCATCGCACGACGATGAACAGAGGGCAGTATTTCATTCAATGAAGCACCCTCCTGTCGTATGTCACCTGACGCAACAATAACGCCATGGTCATTAACTACGAGCGCATGAACCGTAGTCGAAAAAGCACTCTCCATAGAGGCCCACTGGCGAATCTGTGCGATATTGTTATTGACCAGCTGCTCTTGAATTTCTTCCCCTTTTAAAACCAAGTGTTGCTTGATGTTTCGTAACGTTATATCCAATAGCAGATCGGTCACGGCTGGGCGATTCACAAAGAATGAAAAGAACACGACAAACACGAGCAGTACGCTGGCGAACACAAGAGGCAAGAAACGCAGATTCATTTTTCATTTACCTCGTTTAAGCGTGTTAAACGATAGGGAAAAAGCACCCCTTCAATGGAAGGGACTTTTTGAATCAACTGAGCCTTCAATAAAACGTCAGCCATAAGTGGCCAAGTCTGCTTTAACGAGCCCGCCATAATGTGGGCACTGTCATGGGCATTCGGCATCACAATTGATTTGAATGCCTCCTTTGTGTCGAGTACGCTGAGTTTTAATTGATCGGCTACAAACTCAAAGAACACATCTTGGTGCCCAATATAGTGATTGAATGCGAGGTAATAGCTCGTTAGCAGATCCTCAATCTGCTCGTCACTTAGACGGCCCTTCCTCACTACCAGAACATCAATGATTTCATTAGGAATATCCATGGATGAAAAGCGAACCTGACCACCCAGTCTTTTGATGCGGCTTGCGAAGGGTTCATAGGTAATGAGGGCATCCACATCCGAGCGACGGAAAGCCTCTTCGTGATGCTCAGCGTTTTGTGATAACAGGCGCACGTCATCGACGGATAAACCGCCGACCATAAGCGCTCTTTGCATAAGGTAAGCCCCGAGTGCGGTACTCTCAAACACCAGGGTTTTTCCCTTCAGGTCTTTCAAGCTGGCAACATGGGGCTTAGCGAGCAACATATCCGCCCCATGACTGATGTCCATCACGGCCACAATCTGAAGATCTAAGCCACGATCCATCATCTGCATGGTTTCATCCAATGTCAGAGCAGCGACATTAATGACATCAGCTTCCAATGCGAGCATAACCTGAGAGGCGCTGCGCAAAGGCACCACCTCGATCTGATCCGCTTGCCACAACCCTTGGTGGGTTGCGTAATGCAAAAGCTGATAGCCAGGCCAGCTATTCGTACCAATCCGCACTTCCTCTTCTGTGGTGCTGGAGCAACCGGAGCCCATAATTAGAGCCCCAAGCGCCAAAGTTATCCACAAGGCTTTAAGTTGCTGCATGGCAAACCCATTCACATGTCGTCACTCTACAAGTTTAGCCAACGACAGGTGTTTCGCCGCTCATGGGGGGCACCATTCAGGCCTTATTGTTCGCTTTTACACATCACCGCCAAGGCCGTTCTTAGTCGACCACGGCCAAAAGCCGACATTTTTTCAAAATCTTCCCTAGCAATGGGCAAATGCTGACAATCCATGGGTTGTTGATCGTCGCCCAAATCGGGGTCATGGAGGTAAAAGCAACGCTCGTCGGCACCACTGATCATGACCCAATGGGGCGCTTTCTTGCCATCAAGGCGATAAGTGGATATCAGCACCAATACGGAAGCACCACGCTCCAGCCAAGCATCAAGGTGGCCCTGACTCACTTCCTCGATGCTAAGAGACAACCCTACCTGCTGGCTTTGAGCCAAAAACTCTTCGTGTACCAAGGCCATTATCGCTTTTTTATTTGGATCTCTTACCCCTTCTATAAAAAGCGGGCTCGCCGTGTTCATGACCACCTCCACCTCGAACCCTCGTCTGTGGGCAGATAAAGCCAAGCCCAGAGGGTGACAGCCTCCATGACCGCTGGTCATGAACACCGTCGTGGCCTCTCGCCATATATTGATCTCTTCTCTTTGGTTCATTTCAAAGTGATCATTCACTTTGTTCATGGCCATTAATAGAGAGGCCGGGCCACAGGTAAATTCTGTGGTTTGCTGATACCAAGGGTCCCGCCCCTGTGGATGATCAAGACACTTTTGTTGACGTAGCCGCTGGCGCATATTTTTCTGCATGCGCAAGGCATCGCCGTGATCATCATAGTAATCAAGGTATTCACCGAAGACGCGATAACCCATGCTTTCATACAAAGCGATCGCAGCCACATTGCCTTTGGCCACTTCTAGACGCATTAAAAAATAGCCTTGTTGTAAACACTGGCTTTCCAACTCTTGCAGTAATTGTTTACCTAGCCCCAAACCTCTAGCCTGCGGTGATACCGCAAGAGAATATAAACGCGCCAACTGGGTACCCTTGTGGCACCAAACCAAGCCATAGCCTAAGAGTTGCGCTCCCTGCTCAGCTAACAGTAATACACCATGGGGGGATGCCACCCAGCGACGAAAACTTCGAGCGCTCAATTGATCCGTCTTGAACGCCGTCTGTTCAAGTGCCACCAATTGCGTCACATCTTGTCGCTGAGCAAGCCGGAGGTTAACATCACCGTCATTGACCAAAGAGGCTAACGGGTTCACTAGCGGCCCCTTGCTTCTAATCGGCGATGAAACTCACCCATGATTTGCATGTACAGTTCGTCACCGAGATACGCATCTTCCACTTTATGATCAATGCTCGGGTTGTCATTCACTTCCAGCACGTAAGCACGGCCATTCACTTCTTTCACATCGACGCCATACAGCCCTTGGCCAATAATTTTCGACGCACGCAAGGCGGCATCCAACACTCGCTTGGGTACCTCAAACGTTGGTAAGGTTTCAAAGCCACCCGATACGAATCGTTTGGCACCATGATTATAAATTTGCCAGTGATTGCGAGCCATTAAATAACGGCAAGCGTAAATAGCACGGCCATTCAATACTCCGATTCGCCAATCGTAATCGGTATAAAGGTACTCTTGGGCTAACACCAAGGCACTATCTGCCAACAACACTTCGAGTTTATCTCTTAATTCCGCTCGATCTTTAACCTTAAACACCCCACGAGAAAACGAGCCTTCGGGCATTTTTAGGACAAGCGGATAGCCAAACTTGTCTTCCAGCTCTTGTAGCGTTGCGATAGAAGCATCCATCACCACATCGGTGCGTAAACTGGGCACCCCTTGATAGCTAAACGCATCGTGCAAGTACACTTTGTTACAGCACCTCAAAATGGACTGAGCGTCATCCATGACCACCAAGCCCAGTTGTTCCGCTTTGTTTGCCAACTGATAGGTGTGGTGATCAATCGCCGTTGTCTCTCGAATAAACAAGGCATCGAAATAGGCCAGATTCGTCAGTTCTTCCGGCGTAACTGTGTGTGCTTCAATCCCGAGCTTATGGGCCGCTTTTACAAAGCGAGCAATCGCTTCTTTACTACTGGGTGGCACACTTTCTTGCGGATTGACCAAGATAGCCATATCCCAACGGTGCCGTTTTTTTCTCTCATGAATGCGCCAAACCGTCTGAGTAAAGTGAGACAAGTGGGCTAAACACTGCTGACGGGCTTCGGCACCTAGGTCAGAAAATGCACCTCGCTCAATAGACGCATACCAATGGCCATCTTCGTCACTGACCACCAGCTTCAAAATCGGCGCTGGAAATTGCTTAAATAGCTTTTCAGCTACCGACTCAAGCCCGGCTTCACTGCTTTGGCCAAAACAAATCCAAGTGCTGATGGCCCCCTGTATCGCAGACATCTTGGATAATTGTTGCGGCAACCATGAGATGTTTTCATCTGAAGTTTGGCGTAACTGATTGATGGTTTTGACGCTGGGCAACACCAAGTGATTGCGTGCTTCCGCAAGCAAGGAACAATAGTAACCTTTGCTCAAATAGGTGCGGGTATCACACAAGTTGATAATGCGTGTTTTCGGCTCATTACGCTTTGGAAATTCATGGAGATAGGTTTCGAAACTGATGACGTTTGGAAATTGCTCAATTAACGATGTGTCTTCCGTGTCAACCACAATAAGGGTTTTATACACTGGCATACCTTTTAGTTTCAAGATAACGGTCTTTGGACCGTTGGGGCTAATCATAGGCGGGCCTGCGAGCTTAGCTGCGCAGCGGTAGTGACGAACACCAGCGGGTGAGATAGCTATATAGATGGGAATAGAAGACGGAACAAACGATATTTTGTTGTCGTGTGAACAAGGTTTTTTAATGATTGAATCCACCTCGCAGCTGGGCGAGGTGAATCCAGATTTTAAGACTACAAGTCTTGAGTTCGCTGCACGATACCCATCATTTTGTAAGTCAGTAAAGCCGCGGCAAAGTCATAGGCATGGAAGCCTTCAATAGGGGCAAACTCCATGATATCAAAGCCGATAATCTGACGTTGTTTTGCCACAGACTCAAACAAGTTTAAGGTCTGGTACCAGCTTAAGCCGCCAGGAACCGGTGTGCCCGTGGATGGAAACACCGATGGGTCCATACCATCAATGTCTAGGGTAAAAAACACCTTCTGTGGGAAGCCATCCGGTAACGTCAGGGCTTGAATATTATTAGGCACCAATTCATCGGCGTCTTGAAAGTACACACCCTTGTCTGCTCGGGTTTGCTTTTCTTCTTCACAAAACGCACGAATACCCAGTTGGTACAAAGGAATGCCTTCGTCTACCACGCGCTTCATGACCGACGCATGGGAGAGCGGGTCGCCTTCATAGGCATCACGAAGATCTGCATGGGCATCGATTTGCACCACGCCAAAATCTTTTATACCAGCATTGAGGTAACCTTTAATCACCCCATAGGTGACGGTATGCTCACCACCAAACACCACCGGCATGGCACCCGCTTCCAAAATTTTCTGGGTGGCAGCTGCAATGTTTTCAATGACTTGATCTGGGCTGACATTGCAGTCAACGGTATCACAAGTGTGAATGCCTAATGACGAGGGGTTGGACTTTCCGTCCCATGTTTCTAGTTGCTCGCTGGCTTCCAAAATAGCCGCTGGGCCTAAGCGCGTGCCACCGCCATAAGAAACGGTTTTTTCGTAAGGCACCGGCAACACTGCAAAGCCCGCTTGGTCAAGTGGTGCTTGCTCAATTTCTGATGCCAAAAAAATGGTCTTTTCCATATCCAATCTCAAATACCTAATTAAGACAGTCGGGTTTTAAAGTCGTCGTAGCCAAATTCTCGCACGACTTTCACTTCGTCTGTGTCAGAATTCCAAATCGCAATAGCCGCTAACTTAGTACCGTTAAACGTAGAGGTTTTCACCATGGTGTAGTGCCCCATGTCCTCAAACACCAAGCGCTGGCCAACGGTGAGTGGCTCATCAAAACTGTAATCATTAATCACATCACCAGCCAAACAGGTTAGGCCTCCCAAACGATACGTGTAGGGTTTTTCGTTGGCTTCGCCGCTGCCGGTAATATCGGGGCGGTAAGGCATTTCTAACGTATCTGGCATATGGCAAGTGGCGGAGGTATCCAATATTGCTTGAGGCACCTGATTAAAGCCGATGTCCAGCACTTCAGATACCAAAACCCCTGTGCCAATCGCCACGGCTTCACCGGGCTCAAGATAAACCTCAATATCGTATTTCGCACGAATGGTTTTAATGCAATCGACCAATGCGTCTATTTGATAGCCAGGGGCCGTGATGTGATGCCCCCCTCCGAAGTTTAACCACTCAAGGTTTGGTAACCACTGTGCAAATTTTTCTTCTACGGCCTTCAGTGTGCGCTGCAGCGGCAAAAAATCTTGCTCACAGAGAGTATGAAAATGAAAACCGCTGATCAATTCAAATGCTGCCTGTGTTTCAACCTGCTCTAACGCTTTCACCAATTGATCATGAGGCGTTCCCAGACGAGACCCAGGAGAGCATGGATCGTAAATAGCCACTTCGCCTTCGCTGTGTTCGGGGTTGATACGTAAGCCAAAGTGTAACTCTGGACGTTCTGCTTTTGCGGCCTTACATAGTTCCGCAAACCGCACGAGTTGGCTCGGCGTATTAAACACAATATGATCCGCAAAGGTCAGCAGTTCTTTGAAATCGGCTTCTGTATATCCGGCAGAAAAAACATGCACCTCACCGCCATAATATTCTTTGCCAAGTTTCGCTTCATGCAAACCACTGGCGCAGGTGCCAGATA
>Ga0181594_10004513_pt1 | contig 12362 bp, 14 predicted proteins | sample 071ome_18_FD_145603 | JGI IMG/M metagenome (GOLD analysis project Ga0181594, IMG submission 145603) | Coastal salt marsh microbial communities from the Groves Creek Marsh, Skidaway Island, Georgia - 071413BT metaG (spades assembly) | ecosystem: Environmental > Aquatic > Marine > Intertidal zone... | reverse complement strand
CGTCGCCAACATGGCGACCTGGGCCCTGCGCGATGCCGTTTGGCACACCTCGATCCCCGCACCCCCGGATGTCGACGAATTCGAACTCGCCGGCCTCACGCCCATCGCCAGCACGATCGTGACCCCGGCTCGCGTCAAGGAAAGCCCCGTCAGTCTCGAATGCGTTCATGTCCAAACCATTCGCCTGCCGCACGTCGATCCCAGCGCCGCCAATCATGTCGTCATCGGCAAAGTGGTCGGGGTGCATATCGACGACAGCGTCATCACCGACGGCATCGTCAGCGAAGCGGCGCTCGAACCCATGGCGCGGCTGGGCTACCTCAACTACACCCGCGTCACCGAGGTGCACACCAAGCCGTTCCCGACCTGGCCCCCGAAAGAGGACTAAAGCGATCACGATTTCCGGTCCCCGCATTGTGCACAGGCTTCCGACCGCACATCTCAGGGGCACACACCGCGGGCCGGCCCTCGGCGCGCGCAACTCACCCACCAACCCAAGGAAAACTGCGGGCGTTGGCTTTGTTTCGGCATAAAAGGGTTTTTCGGGACGCAGATAGGGCGGCGCGGTCCCCACAAAGCGTTTTCCCAGGAAAACTGCGGGCGTTGGCTTTGTTTCGGCAAGGTAACTTGTGATGGCGACGCCCGACCTTCTCCTTGCCATCGATCAGGGCACCAGCAGCACCCGTGCGATGGTCTTCGATCGCGAAGGCACGGTCGTGGCCACCGCCCAACGAGACCTCCCCCAGCACTATCCCCAAGACGGCTGGGTCGAGCACGACCCCGAAGACATCTGGACCGCCACGGTCGCGGTGTGCCGGGACGCCGTCGCCGAAGTTTCACCAGATCGACTCGCCGCCGCCGGCATCACCAACCAGCGCGAGACCTGCCTGTTATGGGATCGCACCACCGACGAACCAATTCACCGCGCGATCGTCTGGCAAGACCGCCGCGGCGCCGACATGTGCGATACGCTTGCTGCGGCTGGCCACGCCGACCCCATCCGCGCGGCGACAGGCCTCGTCCTCGATTCCTATTTCTCCGCCACCAAGCTTGTCTGGCTCCTCGATCATGTCCCCGGCGCCCGCGCCCAAGCCGAGGCGGGCAATCTCGCATTCGGGACCATCGATACCTTTTTGCTGTGGCGCCTCACCCAGGGCCAACACCACGCCACCGACGCGACCAATGCCGCACGCACCATGCTGTTCGACATTCACCAACAGACCTGGAGCGCCCCGCTTTGCGATCTGTTCGGGGTCCCTATGTCGGTGCTGCCCGAGGTGCGAGATTGCGTCGCCGACTTCGGTGTTGTCGACGCCGACATTTTAGGCGTTCCTCTGCCCATCGGCGGCATCGCTGGCGACCAGCATGCCGCTCTAATCGGCCAGGGCTGCGTGCGTCCCGGCATGGCCAAGGCAACCTACGGCACCGGGTGTTTCGTTCTCGCCAACGACGGCTTAACGCCGCCGGCCGATAACGGTGCGCTGCTGACCACCGTCGCTTACCGTATCGCCGGCACACCGACGTTCGCGACCGAAGGCAGCGCCTTCAATGCCGGCACCGCGATCGCCTGGCTGCGCGATAGCCTGGGGATCGTTCAAACCAGCGCCGAAACCGAATCCCTCGCCCGCGGTCTCGACGACAACGGCGGCGTCTATTTCGTGCCCGCGTTCACCGGTCTCGGCGCGCCCTATTGGGAACCCGCCGCGCGCGGCGCGATGACGGGCCTGACCCGCGATACCGGGACCGCCCACCTCGCCCGCGCGGCCCTCGAAGCGGCGGCCTATCAAACCCACGACTTGCTGACGGCGACCGGCGACCGCCCCACGGTTTTGCGAATCGACGGCGGCATGGCCAACAACGATTGGTTGGCCCAATTCCTCGCCGACCTTCTCGACGTCACTGTCGAACGCCCGGCCGTGACGGAAACCACCGCCCGTGGCGCCGCGATCTTGGCCGGCCTACATGTCGGACTTTACGGGTCGTTGGAGGACGTCGCCAACACCTGGCAAACGGCCGCCCGCTTCGAGCCGTCAATCAATGAAGACCGACGCCAAACGCTCTTGAACGGCTGGCAACGGGCCGTTGCCCAGGTGCGCGCGGGCTACGATTAGGTGGGCTTGGCCAACGCTTTGGCCAACGGCGCAAGTGGCTCTTCATAGGCGCGCCATGCGCAGACCGAATCGCGAAAGATCGGACGCCGCACCTGCGCCCAACTCGCGGTGTCCGCGCCGCGGGTGCTCTCGTGGAAATCGACGCATCCGGTTTCGAAGGGCAGTCCGCAATAATCGAGCATTCCGCGTACGGTGCCCTCAAGGTCGTCAATCAAATCATCATAGGCGACGTCGTGAATCTGGATTGGGCAAACCTCCGCCCAGTGCGCCATCAACCGCTGGTACTGGCGGTGATAGTTCGCCAGCGCCGCCATATCGAACGCATAACCATGCGCGCCATGAAAGTTGTGCCGATAGATCGAAAAACAAACATCCATCGCATCGCGCCGGCAATGAATGACTTTCGCGTTGGGGAAAAGTACGCCGATCAAGCCCAGATACCGAAAATTCGCGGGCATTTTGTCTGTGAAATGCTGCGCGCCTTTCGACAACCCGTCGGTCACCCCGAGATAGCGTTTCGCCGCGGCCTCCAGGTCGGTTTCGGTGTTGGCAGTCAGCGCCCGCGGGTAGCCGCGGCTCGACCCCGAAGCACGGGCCAGGTCATCGCTGATTTCGCCAAGATCGCGCAGTTCGCCCAGCGCCGCGACCGCCGGGTGCCGCGAGAAAACCTGCTCCACCAACGTGGTCGCGGAGCGCGGCATGCCAAGAATGAAGATCGGCCGGGCCGTCGGGTCGCCCCAATTGCGGCGTTCCTCGAAAAACTTTTTGTCGAACGTCTTGATCGTCCGCGCGGTCACCAAGGTGTCGTCGTTCGGTTTGTGTCGATAGGTGCTGTAAATCGACGCATTCGCCTTTTGCAGAAACGGAAAGGCCTTTGCGGGGTCGCCCTGGCGGTGCCAGTGCTCGAACAAAACGAAGCCAAGCCGCCCAAGCGTTTCGGCATCGTCAGCACCGCGATCCAGCCGTGCCGAAAGACTTTCCACCTCCGACGCCGAAAGCGCCCGCTCGGGGTCGGCGACATGCAACTCGAACCCGGTGATGTTGTCGGGAAACCGTTCAAGCAAAGTGTCGACCACTGCGCGACCGGCATCCAAGTCTCCGAGCCGACGGTAGGCGTGACCGGCCAAGCGCTCGAGGAAATAGGGATCGTCGGGAAACCGTGCGGCACCCGACTCACAAAGCGGCCCGACTGCGTCGTTCTGTCGGGTTCGGATCAAAAATCCGATGAGATTGTGCAACGACTGCGGTCGAGCGTCGTCGAGCTCCACCGCGCGACGAAAGTGCGGCTCGGCTTCATCGAATCGACCGAACCGCTCAAGCTGCGGCGCGATGTTGGTGTGGGCCGCCAGGTTATCGATGTCGGCAGCCAAGACTTCCTCATAAAGCTCGATCGCCTCTTCCCGCGCGCCGAGCTTCTCTTTCGCCGCGGCCAACCCGAGCAACGCGACCAAATCGGTCCGATCCCTTTCCAAGAGACGCTTATAGACCGGCAGGGCGTCGCCCGGTGCATCCTGCTCGACCAACAAATTGGCAAGGTTGCGCGCCGGCACAGGATCGGAAGGGGCAAGCCGGGCCGCCGTCCGAAACGACTCAAGCGCCTGTTCACGCATCTCGCTGCCCACCTGGGCCACACCGAGGTTCAGCCACGCACCGGCATTGCGCGCGTCGGCTTTGGTCACCCGACGGAAGGCCGCGACCGCCTCGGTGGTTCGGCCGGTGCGCAAATAAGCCAAGCCCAAATTGAACTGGGCGGGAAGATACCCCGTGCGCTGCCCAACCGCCTGCTCCAACAGGCGGACACCTTCCTCAGGCTGCCCGGTGCTGAGCTTAGCAATGCCGAGGTGGGTCAACGACTCGACATGCGTCGGGTCGAGCGCGACCGCTTTTTCCAACAGGTCCGCGGCGGCAACCGCTTGCCCGAGCGAGAGTTGGGCCAAGCCCGCGAGATTAAGGGCGCCGACATCGTCGGGTGTCGTCGCCAAATAGACCTGGAGTATATTCAGCGCGTCGGCCGGTCGCCCGCCTTGCATCGCCTCGTGCGCTTGGCGCAACGCATCGGGCATCGTCTCGGTCGAGCGCGCCATGTTTCAGGTCCTCGGGTGTTTTGCGATCCAATGGCGGGCGATTTCTTCGCGCCGACAGACCCAAACATCATCGTGCTTTTGCAGATGATCCATGAAGCGAAGCAAACCGGCGAGCCGCCCCGGATGACCGACAAAACGGGAATGAAGACCGATCGACATCATGCGCGGGGTTCGCGCGCTCTCGCGGTAGTAGATGTCGAAGGCGTCTTTCAGGTAGGTCTCGAAGTCCGTCGCCGTCCCAAATCCCGGCGGCGCGGTGAACTTGGCGTCGTTGTTGGTAAAGGTATAGGGAATGACGAGGTGCTGACGGCCCGACACCTCGACCCAATACGGCAAGTCATCGGCGTAGGAATCCGAATCGTACAAGAACCCGCCTTCTTCGACGACGAGGCGCCGGGTGTGATCCGACGGCGAATAGCGGCAGTACCATCCAACCGGGCGCACACCGGTGGTTTTGGCGATTGCATCGACGGCAAGCTTTATGTGCTCGCGCTCTTGTTCTTCGCTAAGAAGATGATGACTGATCCAGCGCCAGCCATGGCTACAGACATCGTGACCGGCCTCCGCGATCGCCCGGGCCGCATCAGGGTGGCGCAACAGCGCCAAACCGCACCCAAATACCGTCATCGGCAAGTCACGCTCGGCGAACACGTCCATCAGCCGCCAAAACCCGACCCGGCTGCCGTATTCGTAAAGCGACTCGGTGACATGATCCCGTTTGCCCGCACCGACCGATGCAACGGGCACTTCGCCAATATAGGTTTCGGCCGCCTCGTCGCCGTCGAGAATGGAGTACTCCGACCCTTCCTCGTAATTCAGCACGAAATTTACAGCGAGCCGCTTACCACCGGGCCATGCCGCATTGGGCGGGTTCCGCCCGTAGCCGACCAAGTCACGGGGATAGTCGCCGGCATCGTGTGGCATAGACGCCCTCCGTCTGGGTTAGCCGGCGGTGACGAGATGAATTTCGCCGTCGGTGTGAAAGATCCGCAATCCCTTGGCGTGGTGGTAGTCGGGATCGTCGTAGAACGCCCGGGCTGCCGCTTCGTCGGGAAACTCGATAATCGCACCGCGCTGCCAGGACTTGGCGCGCTCAAGCGGCGCAGGCTCGCCGGCGGCGAGGATCTTGCCGCCGTGCTTCTCCAGCAACGGCACCACCAACTCGTAGTATTGATCGCGCCAACTGGGATCGTCGCTGTGCTGACTGGAGAGCGATATGACATATGCCGACATGTAATTTTCCCGCGTAATACTGGTTTAATGTGACCCGGCGCGGCACTTGGGCTCCCGCCAATTGAAGGACCTTACCGTTATGGCCTGGGAAATCCTCGAACGCAATCTACCCAAGTACGACTTCGTCGAGCGCCACCAACGCCTCATCAAGGCCCCGCCGCCCGATGTCTGGCAAGCCGTTCAAACCGCCCGTGTCGCCGGATCGATGCTAACCCGCAGCGCCGTGGCGTTGCGTATGTTGCCCGCGCGGCTGGCTGGCCAGGCGGCGCCCGAACCCGCACCGCTCTACGATCTCAGCGGCATGAAGAATTTTCTGCGCCTGGGCGAAGCACCCGAGCGCGAGTTCGTGCTCGGTATGGTCGGCCAGTTTTGGCGCCCCAGGGGAGGCCTACGACCGATCGCCCCGGATACGTTTGCGGCCTTTGCCGAACCCGATTTCGCCAAACTCGCGTGGGGCTTCGACCTCGAACCGAGTGGCGCCGGCACGCGCCTGCGCACCGAAACGCGCATTCAATGCCTAAGCACCGAAAGCAAACGCCACCTTCGTCCCTACTGGATGATCATTCGTCCGATCAGCGGGCTGATCCGGCGAGAGATTTTGGGCGGAATCGGCAACGTCGCGGAAACGACAGGTTCAGCGAAACCTTAGAAGAGGCGCGGTCGGTTGGTCAGAGTCTCCGCGGCGGCCCCTACAATGCGGGGACCCAGCACCTCATCCTTTACGAAGGCATAGACGAACATCCCGTCCTTCCCGGCAAAGCAAGAGATTCGCACGCGACGTTCGTCGGCCAGTTCCATGTAGTAAACGGTGACGGACTGCCCGGTCCCGTCGGAAAAGACGTGGGTCCGACTGAGCTCGTAGTCGAAATCAGGCGATGCCTCGGCGTAAGCGGGCCGGTTATCGAGAACTGCCTTCTGGCAAGCGACCTCATACCCTTTCTCGGAACAAGCTCCGAGAACCAACGCCGTTCCGATCGCCAGTGGCCACCATCGCACGGCAATAGTCCCTACTATGACGAACGAGGAAATGGTCGGAGCGAGTGGATTCGAACCACCGACCCCCACACCCCCAGTGTGATGCGCTAACCAGACTGCGCCACGCTCCGACCGTAGGCCGATATATAACGATTGATGGATGGCGCAGCAACGCGCCGAATAAAGCTAACGGCGTTTGGCGTCGGCAATCAGCTTGCGCAGCCCATCGAGTTCCTCGATCGCGCTCTCGATGGCGGCGGCCTTGGCGCGGGGCAGGCCTGGGCGGTCACTGAGGCGGCGACCGGCCTTGGACGGTCGCGCGATCTCGCCGCGCTTGCCGTTTTCCTTGAGAAGCTTTTGGACACCCTTGATGGTGAAGCCTTCTTCATAAAGAAGGGAGCGAATCCGGCGCAAAAGCTCGACATCTTCGGGCCGATAATAGCGTCGTCCCCCGCCCCGCTTGAGCGGCCGGACCTGAGCGAATTTGCTCTCCCAAAAGCGCAAAACATGCTGCGGCACGTCGAGTTCCGTGGCGACCTCGCTGATCGTCCGGAACGCCTCGGGCGATTTCCGGCTACGCGAACTGCCTGATTCTCCTCCGGCTGTCGTGGTCGCCATGCCCTACTCCCGTTCTTGCGAGGTTTCCGCGTTGATGCGGTCCTTCAAGACATGCGAGGGGCGAAACACGAGTACGCGCCGCGGAAGAATCGGGACCTCTTCGCCGGTCTTGGGGTTACGCCCAATCCGACGACCCTTTTCCCGCACGTAAAAGCTCCCGAACGAGGAGATTTTAACGGTTTCGCCCTTTACCAGGCTGTCACCGATTTCGTGCAGGACCGATTCCACGAGATCCGCGGATTCGTTTCTGGATAGGCCAACCTCTTGGTACACAGCCTCACTAAGCTGTGCACGGGTGACCGTATTCCCTGCCATGGTGGGTCCCCTCCCTCACTGCCGCGCAAACGGTACTCAAGGGGTCATACCCCGTCAATAACAAAGGGATATCAAGGGGATATGACACGACGCTGATGTTGCATGGAATCCGCAGTAATCGGCGGAATCACCAACGGACGAGGCACGCCCCCCAGGTGAATCCGCCGCCCATGGCCTCCATCAGCACCAAATCGCCCTTTTTGATGCGGCCATCCTGGACCGCCACATCCAGCGCCAAAGGCACAGATGCCGCCGAGGTATTGGCGTGCTGATCGACGGTGATCACCACCTTGGCCGGGTCGATGCCGAGTTTTTTAGCGGTGGAATCGAGGATTCGCTTGTTGGCCTGGTGCGGCACCAGCCAGTCGATGTCGGAGAGGCTAACGCCCGCCTCGGCGACGACCTCCTCCACCACCTTGGCCATGTTGACCACCGCATGACGGAAGACCTCTTTGCCCTGCATCCGCACGTGACCAACAGTCCCTGTCCGGCCGGGACCGCCATCGACATAGAGCGCCTCGCGCATGCGCCCGTCGGAATGGAGCCGCGCGGCGAGCAGACCGCGATCCGCCGTCGTGCCGGCCGATTCCTCGGCCTTCAAAACGACCGCGCCGGCACCGTCGCCGAAAAGGACACAGGTTCCTCGGTCTTCCCAATCCAGGATGCGCGAAAACACTTCAGCCCCGACGACGAGGGCCGTGCGCGCCTGGCCCGTCCGCAACAGGCTATCGGCGACCGTCAAGGCATAGATAAAGCCGGAACAAACCGCTTGGACATCGAAAGCGCTGCCCTGGGTCATCCCCAATGCGGCCTGCAGCGTCGTTGCGGTCGCGGGAAACGTATCGTCGGGGGTCGTCGTCGCCAGGACGATGAGATCGAGCTCGGTCTCAGGGTCGACCCCGGCTTGCCCCAACGCCTTGCGGGCGGCCTCTAGCGCCAGCCCCGAGGCGAGCTCGCCGTCGGCTGCGATGTGCCTTTCACGAATACCCGTGCGTGCCTGAATCCACTCGTCGGTGGTGTCGACCTTTTTGGAAAGGTCGTCATTCGTGACAAGCCCGGTCGGCAGGTACGAGCCGCACCCGTGGATCACCGATCGAATAACGGTCACGAGACGGCAGCCTCGGAGCTCTGCTCGTTTTGGTCCGAGATAGACTGTAGATCGGCGACGATCTGTTCGTTGAAACGCCCCCGAATGAGATCCGCGGCGACGCCCAGCGCGTTTGCGAAGCCGAGCGCATCGGTGCCCCCGTGGCTTTTGACGACGACCCCGTTGAGACCGACAAACAAAGCACCGTTGTAGGTCCGGGGATCGACTTTCTTACGGATGGCCTGCAACGCCGGTCGGGCCAGCAGGTAGCCAATCCGGGAAAGGAGCGAACGACGAAACGCGGCGCGGAGCATCTCGCTGTAAAACTTCGCTGTCCCCTCTGCGGTCTTCAGCGCGATATTGCCGGCAAAACCGTCGGTAACGAAAACATCCACCGTGCCTTGGCCGAGGTGGTCGCCCTCGACGAAACCTTCGAAAGCCAGCGGCAGCTCGGTGGTATCGCGCAGCACTTGCGCGGCGACCTTGAGTTCGCCGTGGCCCTTGAGTTCTTCGGTACCGACATTGACGAGCCCCACCATGGGCCGGCGCACGCCCAGCACGGATCGAGCGAACTCGGCCCCCATGATGGCGAACTGCACCAGGTTATCGGCAGTGCATTCGATGTTGGCGCCAAGGTCGAGGATGACGCTTTCGCCGCGGCGCGTGGGAACGACGCCAGCCATGGCCGGGCGATCGATCCCATCGACCGTCTTGAGGACAAACTTGGACATCGCCAACAAGGCGCCGGTGTTGCCCGCCGATACCACGCCCGCCGCATTGCCATCGCGTACGGCATTGATGGCGAGGCGCATGCTGCTTTCCTTGCCGCGACGGAGCGCTTGGGACGGCTTGTCTTCCGCCGCGATGACCTGCGGGGCATGACAAATCTCGACGCGATCCGCCAATTTCGGAAACCGCTTGAGGATCGGCGCCAGAAGTCGTTCGTCTCCGAACAACAGGAAATGAACATCGGGATGGCGCTTTCGCGCGATATCGACGCCTTTGAAGACCATGCCGGGGGCTTTATCCCCGCCCATGGCGTCCAGGGCGATCGTGATCGGCTGCGTCAAACCAAACCCCTGCGCGGCCTAGACCGCGTCACTTCCTTCGGTGACTTCCTTGCCATTGTAGTAGCCGCACGCCCCACACACATGGTGCGGTCGCTTGAGCTCACCACAATTGGGGCATTCCGCCGAATTTTGGGCCGCCAGCGAGTCATGCGCGCGGCGCATGTTGCGGCGGGAATTGGAGATTTTACTCTTGGGAACAGCCATGACTAACCTACGGGCTCCATTTAACTCTCGTTTGCCAAGTACTTAAACCTTGTTTCTCAACTTTGCCAGGGCCGAAAACGGTCCTGGATCGGCCTCGACATCGTTATCGAAGCGAAATTCGACGTCCGGACGCCGCGGATAGGGATCGATCGCCAGGGCAAGATACTCGGCCACCGTTGCACCGAGGTCGATCGCGCTGCCGGTCATCGGCTCGACATCTTCGTCGTCGGGCGAGACCTCGACATCACGCCGAAGATGCTCTTCCCAATCGGCCATGGGCAGATATCGGACTTCGAACCCCTCATCGATGGCGGTTTCGACAGGGTCTAGGGTGACCACGCATTTTTGGGTGACATTGGCGCGAAAGCGACCCTGGACGAGGATTGCGGGGCTATCGCCGTCCCGTCGGATATCGGCCGCCACGGTGAAATTCCTGAGGTCGAGCAGGTCCAGCCGGGTCATCAGCGCTTGGCGCTCGGATTCATCGACCGTGAAATCGACTTGGCGACCGTCGGTGTCGATCTCCGCCGTTTCGATGATATGGGACATTTCACGCATCAAACTGGCCACAAACGGGCGTTTTCTGCGCCCGATCAGGGCGCGAATAAGCCGCGGAAACTAATGATTGGCCCGGGCGGGGTCAATCCGATAACGGGCCGCCTATGCCTGGCCGGAGGGCTCGAAACGCACCCTTCCGGCCAAGAGGTCGGCTAAATCTTGGCTCTCCAGCGCGGCGACCTGGCGACGAACGCTGTCGGCAAGGCCGCGCACTCCGGCGTGATGATCCTCAACCTCGGCAAAAACGTTGCGCGCCAAGGCTTCTTCGAGGTCGGGCGTACCGGCCTCAAGCGCAGCTTGGTAGGCCCGCGCCCGGCCGTAAAAAGCTTCAGCCATTTCCTTGATCTTCTTGCCTACCCGCATGTCGCCGGTCCCCATCTCCCGGAGATTTCGGTCCATGTCGGCGAACAAGTAGGACATAAACTCGCGGCCGAATTTGTCGCTGGCCTCGCCCCTCCCCTTGATCCGATGGACCAACAAAATGGCGTGAAGCGCGATCATCTCGAAGCGGCCCTCGACCGAATCGGGGACACCGAACGACGAATACAGATCTGGCTGTCGAGCTTGGGCGACCACTGCGAGGTAGGCCTCGCGCGCCGGCGCTGCATAGGGCGATTCGCTCGCGAAGCGGCGCCACAATCGTTTAAGAATCGTCATCGTCGCGCCTATCCGGCCCTAAGTTGACAGCCAAGAACGTCGGCTGCATGGTCCGCGACGTTCGCCGGTATCCTTCGTTCGCGGATAAAACGTAGTCGTCGCCTCATGAAACGCTTCTCTCAGATTAGCCCTGCCGTCCTTGTGCTTTGCCTGACCTTGGCGGCCTGCACGCCGACCCTCGTCGTTCAGGGTTACGTGCCGGACGAAGAAACCTTGGCAACCGTCCAACAAGGTGTCGACAGCAAAGACGCCGTTGTGTCCAAACTCGGCTCGCCGTCCAGCGTTGCCGCATTTGACGACGACACCTGGATTTACATCAGCAAGCAGACCGAGAACTTCGCGTTCTTCGAACCGACCGTGGTCGGTCAGGACGTCGTCGCGATCAATTTCGACCCCGAGGGACGCGTCGAAGAAGTTCGACGCTACACCCTCGAAGACGGTCGCTTGATCGATCCCGTTACGCGCGAGACCCCCACCCATGGCCGAGAGCTGGGCATTCTCGAACAACTCTTCGGCAACGTCGGCCGGTTTACGGCCGGCACAGATGGCTAGCCCTCAGACGCGCTAGGCCAAGACGGCCAAGAGCAACAATGCAACGATGTTGGTAATCTTGATCATCGGGTTGACCGCCGGACCCGCGGTGTCCTTGTAGGGATCGCCAACGGTGTCGCCGGTTACCGCAGCCTTATGGGCCTCGGAGCCCTTGCCACCGTGGTTGCCGTCTTCGATGTACTTCTTGGCGTTATCCCAAGCACCGCCACCAGCGGTCATGGAGATCGCAACGAAGATGCCGGTCACGATCACGCCGAGGAGCATGGCGCCCAATGAGGCAAAAGCCGCGCCCTGACCGGCGATCGCCCAGATCACGAGGTACAGCAGGATCGGCGCAAGCACCGGCAGCATCGACGGGATGATCATCTCGCGGATCGCGGCCTTGGTCAGCAGATCGACGGCGCGCCCGTAATCAGGTTTGCCGGTGCCTTCCATGATCCCGGGGATCTCTTTGAACTGACGCCGGACCTCGGTGACCACGGCGCCGGCGGCACGTCCGACGGCGGTCATGCTCATCGCGCCGAACAAGTACGGCAGGAGACCGCCCATGAAGAGGCCGACCACGACGTAAGGGTTGCTGAGCGAGAAGTCGACGTCGACATCCGGGAAGAACTGGCGCAAATCTTCGGTGTAGGCACCGAACAGCACCAGCGCAGCGAGACCGGCCGAGCCGATGGCATAGCCTTTGGTCACGGCTTTGGTGGTGTTGCCGACCGCATCGAGCGCATCGGTGGTTTTGCGCACCTCGTCATCCAATTCCGCCATTTCGGCGATACCGCCGGCGTTATCGGTGACCGGACCGTAGGCATCAAGCGCGACAACCACGCCGGCCAGGGCCAACATCGTGGTCACTGCAATCGCGATACCGAAAATGCCGGCCAGCATGAAGGTCGAGATG
>Ga0181594_10004511_pt1 | contig 12364 bp, 13 predicted proteins | sample 071ome_18_FD_145603 | JGI IMG/M metagenome (GOLD analysis project Ga0181594, IMG submission 145603) | Coastal salt marsh microbial communities from the Groves Creek Marsh, Skidaway Island, Georgia - 071413BT metaG (spades assembly) | ecosystem: Environmental > Aquatic > Marine > Intertidal zone... | reverse complement strand
ACCCCGCCCGCCCGCCCGCCGCCTCCAAGGCCATGGTGCGCTCGCTTGGCTCCCCCGGCGGCTCGATCGTCGTCGACGTGATCGCCGCCACGAAACGGTGAGTCCGGAAAACCCCTCTCCGCCTCCCCAACTCCCCGCCTCCCCAACTCCCCGCCTCTCCAACTCTCCAACTCTCCAACTCTCCACTCAAGCAAAACGCCGCGGATGATTTCTCATCCGCGGCGGTTCGCAGTCGGTTCCTCCGACCGGTCGCAGAGCATGGCTCAACCGATCACTGCAATTCTTCTCGGTTTTGCCTCAACGACTTTGGGCAGGGTCAGGCGCGCAACACCGTTTCGAATACCGGCGGAGATGCCAACCGGATCGACCGACTCACCCAGGGAAAAGACGCGCCGATACCCCGCAGCCCGGGACTCCCGATGGAGGGGCTCGCCTGCCAGTGCATTCTCCCGGCGCCCCACCACGGTCAAGGTCCGGTCCTCCAGGGTCACGTCCAACGCATCCTTGCCGACACCGGGCAGGTCCAGCGTCACGACAAATCCTTCCTCGCTCTCGACCACATCCGCGCGCGGCAGCGCCCAACGCTCGGATTCCACTCTCGCCTGCGACTCCGCCTTCGAAGCCCGGGTTTCCTTCTCTGTCTCGTTCACACATGCACAACTCATGATCTGATTCCTTTCCTGGGTAATGGTTCTGTTGGTTGACTACGATTCGCAAAAGGCCGGGGGCAATCCCCCGGCCGTGTTCGTTCCGCGGCTCCCCTCATTTGACTTTCACATCGATCTGCTTCGGCTTCACTTCCTCCGCCATCGGGGCGGTGACCGTCAGGATCCCGTCCTTGTAGGAAGCGGTCACCTTCTCCTCGTTCACCGGTTTCGGGAGGCGGACCGAGCGACTGAAGCTGCCGAACACCCGCTCCGTCCGGAGTTGGCCTTCGTCATCCTTCTTCTCCTCAGCCTTGCGCTCGCCGCTGATCGTCAACACACCCTCATGCAGTGACACTTCGATGTCGTCTCTCTCCATGCCGGGCAGCTCGATCTTGGCAACGAAGTTCTCCTTGTCGTGCGTCAGATCCAACGCCGGCGTCCAATCGCCGAAGAACTCTGTCGGCCGGCTCATCCCCGCAAAGGGCGTTCCGAGCAGCCGCTCTATCTCTTCGTCAAAACTTCCCCAGCGTCCCAATCCGAATCCGTCAAACAAGGTCGGTTTGTTCTTTCTGATCAGTTTCATCGTCTTGCCTTTCTCTTTCGTGGTTTAAATCGCTTCTCGATCCAACTCCCTAATAGCTTTGGGCGTGCCAGTGGAGAAAACAGGCCGCAACGGACGAATTCCCGCCCAAAAAGAGAGAAAACCCGAAAACCACAGGGCAGAACCGCGGTCAGGAATGCCCGATTGGCACAGGTTTCGGCCTGCAACAGTGCGCCACCTTGTCACAGGCCAACGTTTACAGAACGAGAGGGAAACCAAGAATCAGGGCGAAAGCTCCCGCCGCAAAAAGCATCGGGCTTAAGCCCTGTGTTCTGTGGCAGACGAGGCCGCCGGCCTGAAGGGCCGCGCGCAACCTTTCAGGCCTGTCCATCCGCCCGCGCCGCGCTCAAAGCTCTCCGCAACTCAGCGGAAGGATAAGCCGTGAAACCGATTGCCGCGCCCAAGGCTGCGGCGCGAACCTGGGTATCCGGCCGCAATTCGATTCGCGGCGCATTGGGCGCGGGATGCAGGTCGCAGCCGATATCAAACACCTTCTTCGCCCGGTCCCAAATCCGACGGGATTCCGGTGACAGGCTCTCGATGACCTTGCACAAGGCATGAATGGCGGCATCCGGCTTTCTGACCACTCCCGCTGCCTCAACCGCCAACAGCTTCCGTCTTCCTTCATACAGGCCGCAGTAAAGTACGGACACGCGATCCCCCATCTCCTCAGCTATCGATTCCAAGTTCGAAATCGACACAATCTCCAGGTCCACGTTCCGGAACTCCGGTCTTAAGCCGGGCATGGCATTCCCTTTCACCACTCCGTCGCGTATCCGGGCGGGATTTGCTCGCTCCGAAAACGGTCCTCGATCCACGGATCCGCCGTGTCCGAGTAACCGCGCTTCTCCCAGTAGCCCAATTCATGCGCATCGGTGAACCGGATCTCGCGGAGAAACTTGGCGCTCTTCCAGGCATAGAGCTTGGGAATCACCATCCGCGCCGGCGCGCCATGCTCCAAGGGCAAAGGGGCGCCATCGACCTTGGTCGCGATCAGGACATCGTCGTCCATGCAGGGATCGAGTTCCACGTTGGTGTCGTAGCCGTCGTAAGACTGGAACACCACATGCGATGCCTCGGCCCTCGGCTTCACCAGTTCCGCAATGGTGAAGAAGGCCACTCCCTCCCAGGCGAGGTCGAAGCGACTCCAGGTGGTCACGCAATGAAAGTCGCTCGTGTCGGAGAACTGCGGCAGGGCATTGAGATCTTCCCAGGTCAGCTCCACTGGATTCTCCACCATTCCATGAATCCGCAAACGCCATTCGTTCAAGGGCACGCGAGGCTTGATGCCCAGGTCCAGGACGGGGAAGTCCTTCACTTCGCGTTGCCCCGGCGGCAAGCGGTCCGTCGAGCGAGCCGTCGGCCTCGCCTGGCCCGCCATTTTGCGGGCCCAGCGTTCCTTGGCTGAGATCCATTTGTCCTTCATTCCACCTTTCGTTCACTTCCAACCGAAGCACGTCAACGCATTCAACTCGCGGATAAAGAGCCCTTCCTCGACAACCGCCAGGTGCGCCCAGGTTTCTTGCTCAGATAGATCTCGTTGGTCCAGGATTCGAAAGGTCGTCGGATCCGCGGCGATCAGGTGCAAGCCCCCCTCCGAGTCCAGCATCAGGATCTTGTCGTCGTTCGCGACCAACGACGCGTAATCCGTGAATTTCTCCTTGGTCGTCCAGTTGATGTCGCCGTTCTTCAGATCCATGCAGGCAAAGCGATTGTTCCGCAGATGCAGGTAGCCGTGTCCGTCGACAACGACTGGCGAGGACATGTAACCCTGCAGTTTGTTGTCCCAGGCCGGCTCCGCTTCGAGGGCGTCTCCGCGCTGGATGATCCGGAGCAACTGCGAGCGCCCTCCATAGCTGCTGATCAGGACGCCGCCCTGGTAGGAGACCGGCGTCAGGATGTTCTGATCGTGGGAGGAACGCACCGGGATATCCCACAGCTGCGAGCCGTCGCCGGGATCGAATCCCGCCAGGGTCTCCCGGGACTGGGCGACAATCTGTTGACGCCCCTGCAGTTCCGCGACAATCGGCGACGAGTAAGCGCTGTGCGACTTGTCCTTGTCCGTCTCAACGAAAACCCGCCAAAGCGTCTTGCCGCTGGCTTTGTCGATCTTGAGCAAGCCATCAGCCGCCTGCACATAAAGCGCGCCGCCCGCGACCAATGGCGAACAAACGAAACCGAACTGCGGAATGGGCCGCCCGTGCCGTTTGGCCAGATCCGCCCGCCAGATCACCTCACCCGTCCCCTCGTCCAGGCAGACCAACACGTCCAACATGCCGCCGACATAAAGCCTTCCCTCGTCCAGGGCCGGCGTCGATCGCGTCCAACTGCCGTTCGCCCGCGCATACCAGGGAACTTTCATGGACCCGGCCCATTGAGCCTCCCAGAGCTGCTTGCCGGTCGCGCGGTCGAACGCCCGGACAATCTCGGTCTGCTTGTCCCGGGTCTCCACGGTGAAGACCTTGTCCCTCGACACGATCGGACCGGAGTACCCCGGGCCAACCTCCACCCGCCACCGCCGTTCAAGGCTGTCCAGATTGTCCGGCCAGGGCGCGCCGTGGAATTGACCGTCGCGCTCCGGCCCGCGCCACTGCGGCCAAACATCACCCTTCGGCGCCGCCGAAACAGCCGCCGCCACAAGGAGCATGGAAAGAATCAATCTGTGCCTCATGTCAAAATCTCAGCTTCGTCTACAAGAAATCCGCCCGGGCCATTCCGGTCATCGGGCGCCCGCCGCCCCAATGCGCGTGATCAGAACCCGGTTGTTCCCGCCTTTGCGGCGACCATGGCTGACGCGCCCTTCACCACAAGTCACCCAGCTTTCATTCTCGCTCACACGACAGATGCCCGAGTTGCCCAGCGTGGCGTGGTTCTCCGGCAACAGCACACGCTCGCTGGCGCGAATCACGCACAACCGCTCAGGATCCACCTGGCCAATGAACAACGGCGCGCGATGCCGCATGATGTGATCGTTGTCCGCGCCGCGTCGAGTGTAGACCAGGAACAACCCGCCGCCGCAAACCACCCAGTGCTGCTGGGTGTTGTAACTGCCCAAAGGTTGTCCGTCGTCAAAGGTCCATTCCCGCTGCGGCTCGAAGCGGATGCCGTCTTCGCCCCGGGTCACAAAGGCGCTGTGATCGGCGCGCAGCGTCAGAAAGAACCGTCCGCCGAAGCTTGCGATCGAAGGCTCATAGAGCCCGCGTCCCCGCGCCACGGTGTGTTCCGTCCCATGTTCCTTGTAGGTCAGTTTCTCCCCGTCAAATTCACAGCGCGCCACGACGCTGACATACTGCCGCTTTCCAGCGCTTCGCTGATAGCGCACCGGGAGCAGCACATCCCCATTCGCCAAATGCACGCGCTGATGGCAACCCGCATTCGCGGCAATGATCCGACCGCCTGAGTGATCACGGTCCGGCATGATCACCGTCCTCATTTGCCCCCATTCGCCCGAGTCCGGATTCCTGACCGCATAGGAAACCGTCTCCCGCAGGATGTCCTCCTTCACCCCCTCGGCGAAATTGAAGGTCTTACCATTCACGAACACGCAACCGGTCGTCTCATGCCACATGGGATACAAATCTCCCGGCGCAACCTCGTAGCCATCCTCGCTCCTCGTCCGACGCAGGGACGGAATCACGCGCGGCGGCGTCCAGGTCCGGCCTCCATCGCGGCTGATGGACTCGAAGATGTCGTGGAACGCGTGCGTGCCCCGCTTCCGGGTCTGCGACATGGTCGTGATCCACATAGGCTTTCCGCCAGGAACATACGCCGTGCGCGCCTGCGTCCAATCGTGCTCCGCGGTCCCTTCGATCGCCATCAACGGCTCGATCCCGAGGGAGACCATCTCGCCCGCGTCGACGGCGCCAATGAATCCCAAGACCGCGACCAGGGCCGCCCCGGTCGTGACTCGGCGAAGCCGCCCCTCGCCGCTTCGATTCGTTCGCATCATATCACCGTGTTTCAATCGCATCGTAGATCACACCTTTGACAGCCCATTCACTCATTTTGCCCGCCTCGAAATCCATCTGACCATAGGCCCCGAAATGGACAACCTTGCCGCGCCGCGCCACCGTCGCCCCGGCCAACTTCTTTTCCGCGATCAAGCCATCCACAATAGCGTCAACCTCCCTCAACTTCTCCGCAGACATTCCCACCAATTCCGAGGCAACTCCCCGACGAGTAGAATCAAGAAAACGAACGGGAAGCGAAGGCGAGATTTCATCCCTGCATCAGACGCGAATTGCTATCCGGGTCGGTGATTACCTCCAACTTCCAAGTGTCACGCGCGAGCCCCAGATGACACGCAGTGGAAGCCTGCTCCTCGTTCATGGCGTCGGTTTCGGTCAACTGCGGATGAACGCTTAATTGGTAATCACGGTGGTGGTCGCCGCCGGAACGCTCATGGACTGACCGAAATTCTGGTCCAGGCTCTTCAGCCAATGCCCGCCCATGCCGCCGTTGTAGGATTCAAACCCCTTGTCGCCCAGTTTGCCCCGGACGGCGTTCCGGGTTTCCTCGGCGATGGCCTTGAGCGCGTCGTTCCGTTGCTCCTGGCTGAGATCTCGATTCATCCGAATGTTTCTCACTTCCTCCTCCGCGGCCTTCTTCATGTTCCAGACGTCCCGGCCGACTCCCTTGTCCAACCCTTGCTTGTCAACCACCTTGGCCAGCGGCTTATAGGCCCAATCGCTGACCATCTCATAGTCCGAGTAACGCTCATCGCCCAGCAGCTTCTTGATGTCTTCCTTCAACAGTTTCTCCGCTTCCGAGCGCTTCTTCATGTCGTCCGGCCCCATGCCGGCCATGCCGAACATGCCCCCAAATTCATCGTCGAAGGATTTCTGCAACTTGAAGATGTCCCTAAACTCACCCTCGGTGGGGTCCAGGCCGTCCAACTGCATCCGCATCATCATGGCAGTCTGGGACATGGACAATTGATACAGATCGGATTCTTCGGGACTCATCATGGAGGCGAGCTTCTGCTCCATCTCCTGCTGTTTACGCCTGATCTTTTCGACATCCTCCTTGTCCGGCGCGCCGCCGCCGAACGTGTCCGCCATCTCGACCTGAAAGGACTGGTAGGCCTCCATGACCTTGACCTGCTTGTCTTCGTCCAGAAAGCCAAGCATCCCGCTCATCATATCGTTCTGGTCGAATCCCGCCGCCAGGTTCGGCTTCAGTTTCACATCCTCGCCCAGGAGATGCTTGAGCAACCGACGCTTCTCCTTGTCGGTCTCCAGGTTCGCCTGCATCCGGTCCTTGTTGATAAAGGCGGACATCGGATTGCCGGTCTTCCAGAACTCAAACTTCGGCTGCTCCTTCCGCGCCGCCTTCTTCCGCTCCTCAAACAACTTGTTCACATCCGCGATGATGATATCCCGGATGGTCTGCTCAGGGCAGCCGATGGAACGAAGATTGGCAATATACTCCCGGTAGTCGTCCGACTCCACCGCCTGCCAATCAAACTCGGCGGCCGCCTTGAAGGGAGCCGAATTGGTGACAGGCGCCGTTTTCGCCTGTTGCTCCAACGGTCGACCGCCCGACTCGATGACAACGGGCGCCTCAGGCGGGCCGCCGGCTTCGGGAGTCTGCTTGGCGAGAACGACAATGCCTGCCAGCAAGGCCACGTTGGCGAGCAAGGATGCGGTCAGCAGTTTTCGGTTTTCACTCATGCTTTCTTAACGTGGCGACACACGCCGCCCTGGTGACACAAAAACCTGCAAACCGACAGGCTGCTCGCCTACTGCGCCCCGGCGGCGGCCTCCAGCTTGCGGATCTTGCTTGTGTGGTTGATCTCGACCTTGCGGGTGAACGAACGCCCCTGCATCGACTGCGACATCTGGAACATCTGCTTGTCGCTGGACTCGACAACCGCTCCCAACTCAGGATCAAAATAGATGGTGCCGGTTGCCTTGCCGAGTTCGCCGGGGCCGAGTTCGGTGTCGGCCGCCTCGGGTTTCGCAGGAGCCGCGCCGCCACCGGACTCGCCGCCGTCCATGCCCGGTTCCGAACCGCCCATGTCGGCCGCCCGCGACATGTCTTCCTCGCTCATGCCCTCATCCCGGCCTTCGTCCATGCCCTCATCCATGCCCGCTTCGCCACCGGCGCCCGAGCGATCCCCCTGCGCCGCAGCCTGGGCCGTCTGAGGTTGATGCTTCTTGTACACCGTGCTCGTTCCAATGACCGCCACCTTGCGTCCTTCCATCTCGGACCACCCCTTGAAGGTATAAGTCTTTTCCCCGTCCACCGGACCCACCGGCGACATCTCCATCACCTTCTCGTTCCAACTGTCCCCCTCCGCGACCGGCTTGTCCGGCAATCCGGCGCCCAAAGGCAGCATCTTCATCATCTCCGGCTGGCTGTAAAAACTGCTCAACATCCCCCGCGACTTCTTGGAGACGCCGCGCGTCACCGTCTTCACGAAGTCCTGGTAACCGCCCATGTTCGCCAAGGAGCCATCGGCCTTCAACGCATAGGCCATCTTGCCCCCCACCGACTTGCGCAAATCCTTGAACTCCCGCCTCTTGACGTCGTCGGTCGCCGGCTGGGCCGAATCAAACATCCACCCCTCGTCCCCGGTCTTCATCTCGAAGATCAGACCGGCGAGTTCCATCTCCACCGGATGGACGTCGGCCGCGGCCGGCTTGACCGAATGCGCCAGATCCAAGGTCAGGTTGATCGTCTGCGTCGGCTGCTCCGCGTCGCCAATCGAGGTGTCGATGATCATCTCCTTGCGAACCTGCAGATCGACCCGCTTGCCCGCGGGCGCCTTCGCCGTGAGTTCAAACTCCTCCCGCGGCGCCGTCTCCTCGACCGCTTGCGAAGCGCCAGAGGACTCCGACGTCTCCGATGCGGCGTCGTCGGATTTCTTGCAGGCGGTGAGCGACAGGCAGAGCGCCGCCGCGAGGGGAAGAATGGAGGGTTGCGGAATTTTCATGAAGCTTCGTTGACTGGTGGCCTGGACCATGGGATCGGGTTGAAAACGCCCCAATTAGCCCATCGCTTCATTCTTTTTTCAACGAGAAAACACTCGGGACTCCGCCCGGAATCAGCGGTTGCAACCAGCCGCAGCGCCAGGAAATCCGATGCACAAGCGGCCCGTCCCGGATGCCGGCGCATGACTGCGCCGCTGCGGCTGGGAACAGCGGGGACAAAATTCTTTCAACGCCCACCCCTCCCCGCTAGCCTCCCCTCCAACTTCCGTAAACCGGAAATCAGATCCTCCCTTACAGCAGTGGAACCGCAGGCGGAAAAGGAATTGATCGAACGCTGCCGTGAAGGCGACCAGCGCGCTTGGGACGACCTCTTCGACGCGCACTACGACCCGGCCTGTCGTTTCATCTTCCAACTCGCGTCGGATTTCTCCCGCGAGGACGCCGAGGAGATCTGCCAGGAGGCGTTTGTCACCGTGGTTCGAAGCCTGAAATCGTTCAAGGGCAACAGCCGGTTCCAGACCTGGTTTTTCCGCATCGCCGCCAACAAAGCCCGCGATTTCCGCGACAAACGCAACGCGGTCAAACGCGGCGGCGGCCAAGCCCCGCTCTCTCTCGACGCCGAAGACCCGGAAACGGGCTTGTCCATCGACAAACCCTCGGGCAAACCCGGACCAGACGACGAGATGGTCAGCCTTGAGGACCACGCCTTCATCGGAGAAGCCCTCGACGCCCTCGGTGAAAACTGTCGCGAGATCATCCAGCTTCGCTACTTCGGCGATCTCAGCTACGAGGAAATCAGCCAGGAACTCGACTTGAACAAGAAAACCGTGAGTTCCCGCCTCAGCAAGTGCCTGGACAAGCTCGAAGCCCTGACCAAGGCCATTTTCGCGAGGGACGATTCCGACATTTTCCCGTCCAACACCTGATACGCCATGTCATCGGAACCCGAAAGAGACATCGAGAAACAGATACGATCCTACGCGGAGCAACGCCGCGAGGAGGCCGGCGAACGTTTCTCCCTGAATCCCGCCGCCCGCCAGAGCCTCCATGCCGAGGTTACCGAGGCCCACCCGAAGGAAGCCGCGGATCCGACCCCCATGTCCGTCCTGCAGTCCGAAGCCACGATAGGCTTCTGGACGCTGTTCAGGCGGCAGTTCGCCCTCGTCTGCACCCTGGCTGTCGTCCTGACCGGACTGGGATTCGCTTGGGTCAAATACGGCAAACCGGAAGAAACCGAAATGGCCGAGACTGAAACAATCGTCGTCCCCTCCAGCCTCATCGCGCAACCGCCGGTGCCCATGGAGATGGTCCATCTGGATGACGAGCCGGAAATGGCCCCGGAAGCGTCTGGGGCAACTGCGACGGAGGCCCTGCCCGAACTCCCCTTGATCGCTACCTCACCCGCGTCTACCGCCACGGATGTTCCGACGCCCCGATCCGCTCCGATCAAGGCGCCAGCCGAGAGCGCTGCGCCTCCGATCGAGACGCCGCTCACCGCGCCGGACCCCAACCGCCCCCTGCAACGCTTCGTCACCGCCTCCATCCCGCGAAACTACCGCAGGAACTTCAACTCGCCCGCCCCGGTCGACCTGCTGTCCTCGTTCCAGGTCCAACAGGTCGGCCGTCAACTTCTACTCGTCGATTCGGACGGGTCCACCTTCGCCGGCGAGGTCGATCCGCCGGACAATGGAGCCGATTCGCTGAAGTTTCGCGTCAGCGGCACAAGCCGCGCCCTCAATCAGCACGTCATCATTACCGGCGCCCTGTCCGCGGCAGGCGCGGCGGCGGCCAGCTCCCCCGCCCTGGTGAATCTGCGCGTGGCCAACGAATCCCGATTGCCGCTGGACCAGATTCGCATCGACGCCCGCGCCGTCATCGGCAATGAGAGCCGCCCCATCTCGGCCACACCGGTCTCGGGGCAATAGGCAGCACGGCTCTTAACGCTTGCGTCCGTCCGCCGATCACGGGCAACCTCCGCTCCCCGATCTTCGGCTGCAGATGTGAAGGCCATTGTCAGACACCCCCATTTTCCCGCCGCTCTGGCGATCCTTGTCGTGTTGGGTCTCCTCGCCCTGTTGACGGCTTGGAAGCTGGGCGTCACCCCCGCCGCAATCAAGCAGTGGATCCAGGTCACCGTCGATTGGCTGGAACAACGCCCGGCGATGATTTTTGCGGCCATCGTATTCCTGCCAGCGGGACCGTTCCCGGTCAGCGTCCTGCTGCTTGCCGCAGGCGTTGTCTATGGCGAGCGCTTTGGCCTGTTCACGGCCGGCGCCATCGCCCTGACCGCGATCGTCCTGAATTTCAGCCTCACCTACTGGATTGCCCGCTATCCCGCACGCCGCCTGGTCGCCCGGCTGATCCGCAACTTCGATGTCGAAATCCCCAGGTTGCCCGATCACCACGTCCGGCGCTTCACGATCGTCTTTCGCATCACCCCGGGACTGCCCTTCTTCCTCCAGAATTACATCCTCGGCATCGCGGAAGTCCCCTTCCGGGTCTACTTCGTCGTTTCGCTCCTTGCCCAACTGGTGTGGACCTTCGGCTTCGTCGTCTCCGGCGGCGCCATCTTCGAAGGCGAAGCCGGCAAGGCCATCGCCGGAATCTGCCTCCTCGTCGTCGCCACCCTGCTCACCCAGGCCCTGCGCAAGAAACTGGGAGCCGGGGAGGCTGGAGAGCAACAAGCATCTTGATCCCAGTGGACGGGGCCCGGAGTTTCTTCCGCGTCATCGTTGGGCCGCCCCTGAGCTTGGCTTGATCCCCCGCGTCGAAATTTCCGAGGTTGAAGGGAAGTTCTCTTCATCGGCTCCAGCGGGCGTCCGCCGAGATGGCTGTTTCCGACGAGAACGACTGGACGGTCTGCAGGTCGTTGAGCCCCGGAGTTTACCGCGTGCATTCAGCGGGCGTCTTCCTCGCCGACCGCAAGGGCTTGCTCATCCTGGGCGAACCCGACGAAATGACCGTCGCCCGCCTGCTCTACCACCACCGCGACCGGAAACCTCAAGACGCCCAGCCCGGCGGCAAGTTGAGCGTCAACTAGCAGCGCTCAACCTCGTGAAGCCCCGGTCAGTCCGCATGCGATTAAACAGGGGTGGCGGAAACGTGCCGACTCGTCCCTTCGGGACGTTGATATGGGCTCAACGGAGTCTCTCCCCACCGGCTGTACGAGCCATCCGGCAATAACGAAGCGCTGTTGGCAGCGGAGTCGTGGGTGGCGCTGGCATGGAATGAAAGGCGCTGAAGCGCGCGACAGCGAATCGAAAAGGCGGTGGGGCGAGCCCACTTCGACACCCTGCAGGGGTGAAAGCGGCGAAGGGAATGCGCTTCCACCTTGGTCTCCATTCCCTCGTCAATCCACCTTGATCACCACCGGGCGCGGCGCCGCGAGCGCCAGCAGTTGCGGGATATCGACGACTTCCAGCAGGCCGAAGCAGAACACCTCGGGCGTCTTCTGGACGGAGCCATTATCGCGGATAACGTCCTTGAGGCTGGCATAGGGGCGATGCAATTCCAGCGCATCAATGGCGCGCGAATCCAGCGCCGCGGCGGTCAGGGCAATCAGGCACGAACGCGGCCCCACGCCGACGACCGAAACGTCCTGCCCCTTGGCCAGCCCCCGCCCCCATTTCGCCACCGCATTCAACTGCGAAGCCTGGATGCCGAGGGGCCGTTCACCCGTCGCGGCGACAAGCAACGCGAACAGGTAGTCCCGCTTCGCGATGCGGGATTCCCCGAAGTAGAACAGATCCACCGCGATCACGCGCTTGCCCTGATGCAACAGCTCCCGGATTTCCTTTTCCACTGAGACCCTGCCCCCATCGGCGATCACGATGGCGATCCCCCCGTTTGTGATTGCCGATGACGTCTCCTGCGCGTTCATTTCAAACGCCACCGCTGGCAAGGTCCAATCATCTCCGAGCTGAAGTTTCCAGGGCGTGACGGAGACCTGGCCCGCCTCGGAGCCGGGCAGACGCTCCGCCTCGACCTTGTACTCCGGCGCATTCACCACCTCGCGCAAGGCGCGAACCTTCGCCCGCCGCCAACGACCAAGCTTGCGACTGCTCTCCGGGATGTCCCCTTCGCGCGGCAGCTCCGCCATCAGCCGGAGAGCCAACTTCTGAAAATCCAGGTTGTCCGGCGGCAAGGCGACTTCCAATGCCGCAGCCGTCTTGATCTCGCCC